>MDSW01129763.1_pt1 | contig 12500 bp, 13 predicted proteins | sample 811171 | NCBI WGS metagenome assembly MDSW01 (sample SAMN05326641, study PRJNA326480) | marine metagenome | isolation source: seawater | place: Atlantic Ocean: North West | collected 2012
CTCTAAAAAATCTTATGGTGGAACATCTTTTGATAATATTAAAAAGATGATAATGAAATATAAAAAAAAATATGATTAAAAAAATTATTTTTACAATTATTTTATGTTGCTTGATATTCTCTTGCGGAAAAAAAGGGGATCCCGTGTACAAAGACACTGAAAAAAAAGTTAAAATGCGTGTTATCCTTATGAATAAGGCTTAATGAAATATATTAAAAAAAAATTTACAATTGAAAAAGTAAGTGTAGAAAAGATTACCAAAAAATATGGTACTCCAACTTATTGCTATTCCTACAGAAAATTAAAAGAAAATATCAATAATTTTAAAAGAAATTTTAAATCTTTTTCACCATTAGTATGTTTTGCAATTAAATCTAATACTAATTTAAATTTAATAAATGAAATTAAAAAATTTGGATTAGGAGCTGATGTAGTTTCAGTAGGTGAAATGATATTGGCAATTAAAGCAGGTATTAGTCCAAAAAAGATTGTTTTTTCTGGTGTTGGAAAAAAATCACATGAAATCAGTTATGCAATAGATAAAAAAATTTTATTAATAAATGCTGAGTCAGAAGGTGAAATAAAAGAGATTGAAAAAATAGCAAAATTAAAAAAGAAAAAAGTTCAATTAGGTATTCGATTAAATCCCAATACTGATGCAAAAACTTTAAGTCAGATTTCTACGGGGAAAAAAGAAAATAAATTTGGTGTTGACAAAAAAACTTTTTTTAAACTTGTAAAATATTGCAAAAATTCTAAAAATTTAGAACTCAAATGTCTCAGTGTTCATATCGGAAGCCAGATATTGAATTATAAACCTTATGAAAAAATGCTAAAGATAATTAACAAAACTATCAATCAAGTTAATCATAAATTTGAATTTATAGATTTAGGTGGTGGTATGGGCATACCTTATGAAAATAAAAGCAAAATTTTAAATTTTAAAAAATATAATATTGCTATAAAAAAATTTTTAAAAAACCATAAATCAAAAATAATATTTGAACCTGGAAGAACTATAATTGGCAATACAGGGTTCCTTATATCTCAAATAATTTATATAAAAAAAAGTGGAAAGAAAAATTTTGTTGTTTTGGATGCTGGGATGAATGATTTTATGAGGCCAGCTTTATATGGTGCTGTTCATAGAACGTTACCATTATTTAAAAAAGATAGAGTTCCAAAAAAGACTTACGAATTTGTTGGACCAATTTGTGAAAGTACAGACAAATTTGCTACAATAAAAAATTTTCAGGAGTTAGAGGAAAAAGATACCATTATTATATGTGATGTTGGAGCTTATGGAATGTCATTAAGTTCAAACTACAATGTAAGACCTAAACCTATAGAACTATTAATCAAGGGGACATCTATAAAAGTTATTAAAAAAAGACAAAAAATTAAAGATTTGATGTAACTTTTTAAATAGAATGATTAGAAACTATATTTTTTCAATTTTTTTTTTCACTGGAATTATTTTTATTTCAATAGTGTTCTTGCCTTCATTTCTTTTACCTAGAAAAGTTGTTTTGTTTGGGGGTAAATTAATGGGATTTTGGGCAGGATTTTGCTTAAAGTTTTTCTTATCAACAAAAATTTTAATCAAAGGAAAAGATAATATTATTAAAAATCATAAATTTTTTATTGCAGCTTCACATCAATCAATGTTTGAAACTTTTTACTTACAAACTATTTTTAATTCTCCCATATTCATACTTAAAAAGGAATTGCTCCTAATTCCTATTTTTGGTTGGTATCTAAAAAAAATTGGCTCTATCTCAATCAAAAGAGATATGGTTACAAAGGATAATTTAGGTTTTTTTGATAATATTTCAAAAATAGTAACAAATTCATTACAGCCTCTTATTATTTTTCCCCAAGGAACAAGAGTTTTACCAAATGAAAGACCTCCTTTCAAAAAAGGTGTCTCAAAAATTTATGAACAATTAAACTTGCCATGCCAGCCTATTGCAATCAACTCTGGTTATGTTTGGCCAAAAAAGGGTTTTAAGATTAGCAATAGAACAATTACTATCTCAATTTTAAAACCAATAAATACAGGTTTGTCAAAAGAGGAATTTGCTAAAATTTTAGAAAACAATATTTACTCAGAACTAAATCTATTAAATTAGCCCTTCATAGGCATAACAACAAAAATACTATCAAAATCGCCCGGATCTTTAATCAAAGCAGGTGAGCCAGTATCATTGAAAAAAATTTCTATTCTTTCACCTTTTATTTGTGAGGCCACATCTATCAAGTATCTAGAATTAAAACTAATTTCTAAATCATGATCAAATTTTACAGCCAAAGTTTCTTTACCATCTCCACTGTTTGTATTATTTACAGATAAATTAAGAGTGTCTTTGTTTAAATTAAATTTTACTCCATCTTTTTTGTCGTGTGATACTGAAGCAACTCTATCTACAGAGTCTAAAAAAAGTTTTAAATCAATTTCTAATTTTTTTTGATTATTTTTTGGTATGACTTGAACATAGTTTGGAAATTTACCATCAATCAATTTTGAAATTAAAATACTGTTTTCTAATTCAAATTTAATTTTAGACTTGATATTTGAGATTTTAACATCTCCATCATAATTATCCAAAAGTGAGCATAATTGAAATATAGTTTTTTTTGGTAAAATTATCGGTTCAAATTCTATCTTTTGATCCAGCCTGATTTTCGATATTGACATTCTATGGCTGTCTGTAGCTACAGCAGTTAAATAATATTTTTCCTCTACCTCTGTTTGATGAATATAAATTCCACTTAAATAATGTCTCGTTTCATCATTGGAAACGGAAAATTTACATTTATTTAATAATTTTAAAAATTGTTTTGACTTTATAGAAAATTCATTTTGATTAAAATTTTCGTCTGTTAAGGGAAATTCAGAGGCATTAATACAATTTAAATTAAAAATGGACTTTTCAGACTCTAAATGTAGTTTATTTTTATCGTTTAAAGTTAAATTAATTTTTTTTCCAGATGAAAATTTTCTTACAATATCATACATAATTGAAGATGTTGTTGTTGTTTTTCCCTCCTCTAATACTTCAATATTTTTTAATTCATGAATAAATATTAAATCTAAATCCGTTGCTGTAATCACTAATTTAGAGTTTTTAGCATCTAGTAATATGTTTGATAAAATTGGTAGTGTACTTCTCTTTTCAATAACACCTTGACAGTAATTCAATGCTTGCTGGAGATCCTGTTGATTTACGTTAAATTTCATTTTCCTTATTATATAATATCTGATTTTTTAACTTATTAATATTGTTAACCATTTCTGAGTCTTGCTCTTTTAATTTTTCAATGGTTTTAACAGAATGTATAATTGTAGTATGATCTCTATTTGAAAATTCACGACCAATTTCAGGTAATGATTTTGAAGTTAATATTTTTGTTAAATATATAGCTGTCTGTCTTGGTCTTACTAAATATCTAGATCTTCTTGATGACAACATTTCATTTTTACTTATTTTGAAAAATTTACATACTAAAGTTTGAATTAAATCTATTGTTACTTTGTTCTCACCTAAATTTAATAAGTCTTTTAAAACAACCTTAGTTTCAGTTAGATTGGGCATTTTATTGTAGATTCTTGAGAATGAAACAATTCTATTTATTGCTCCAACTAACTCTCTAATGCTCGCAGTAATTTCTGAACTTATAAAATCTTGAATTTCTCCAGAAATTTTTATTTGATCAGGATATAAGTTATTTAATTCTTCAATCTTTTTTTCTACAATTTTTTTTCTCAACTCAAAATCTGGTTGCTGAATATCAACAACTAAACCACCAGAAAACCTCGATTTAATTCTTTCTTGAATCCTTGATAATTTATTAGGAGCTCTATCAGCTGAAACAATTATCTGTGAACCTTTATCAAGTAGAGCATTGAATGTATGGAAGAACTCTTCCTGCATCGCTTCTTTTCCATTCATAAACTGAATATCATCTATTAATAAAATATCTGTATTTCTAAAATATTCTTTAAATTTTACCATATCATTTGCTTTGATTGATTTTACAAATTGATACATAAAACGCTCAGCTGAGATAAACATAACTTTATTATTTTTTTTTAGTTCAAGACCAATAGAATTTAAAAGATGAGTTTTACCCATACCTACGCCTCCATAAATATAAAGAGGATTATAGCTAGATATATTTTCAGTTACTTTTATTGAAGCCTCATAAGCAAGTTTGTTGCTAGAACTAGTTATAAAATTTTCAAATCTTTTGTTTGGATCGATTCTATTATACTGCAGGTAAGAATCTTTGATAAAAGAAACATTTTCATTGTTCTCTAATATTTTTGAACTATTTTCATATATATCATTTTTTACAATTGGTTCTGATATCTTAAATTCTATTCTAATTATTTCTTTTTTATAACTTTTTATAGTCTGTAAAATTTGATCTAAATATCTGGAAGTAATCCAATCACGGATAAATCTTGTTGGTACAGATAGTAAAATATAATTATTAAATTCCTCTACTAAATTAATTTTTTTAAGCCAACTTTCATAAATATCTAGGCCTAATTTATTTTTCATTTCTGATTGTATTAAATTCCACTCTAGCTTTTCAGAGTTAGAACCAGCTTCGTTTTTATTTTTATAAGTATTATTCATTTTGTTGGGGAAAGTTCAGTTAGAACCTTAATGAAATTATTGCAACAAATAATTTTATAATAACTTAAAATAAATAAAATCTAGGATTGTGCAAAAATTATTTTTTTAAAAAATTTCTTTGACAAAAATTTTTTTTATGCATCTCATTTAAATAAAATTTATAATTGAAAAAAATATATAAACTGTTTACTAAATCTAAATATTGTGAATTCAAACACACAAAACATATATAGCGCGTATTCTTTAAGTTGAATCAACTACAGCTTTAATAAACTATATTGATGCAATTTTTTTTGAAATTCTTGAGACGTTTCTTGAAGCGTTTTGCTTTTTTATTATTCCAGTTTTAGCTATTTTCATTAACTCAGAATTCAACTTAGGTAAGAATTTAAGAGCCTCAGATTTTTTTTTGTTTTCAATTAGCATATTCATCTTCTTTAAAGCATTTTTATATCTACTTTTTCGTGCTTTATTGACAATTGTTTGTTTTGAAATTCTTCTAATTCTCTTGATTGCTGATTTTGTATTAGCCATTCGAGGGGGTATAACTTGAGAATTTATATTGGTCAATAAAATAATTTATCATTTTTGACAGCTATTGCAAAAAAAGGAGGACCTATTAGAAATAATTTTTTTCTGAATTATTCCGACACAGTCAAATCGTATACACCTTGCTCCTTCTTTATCATAAACTTTGAAATCTTTTTGAAAGTTTCCCTTTTTGCCTGATATGTTTTTAAAATCTCTTATACTTGATCCACCTCTCTTAATAGCATTTAAAAGAACTTTTCTAGAATTCATTATAATTTTTTTACAATCTTTTTCTCTTAAAAAACAAGCTTTTCTATTGGGATTAATTTTACTTAAAAATAAAATCTCACTCGCATAAATATTTCCAATTCCTGAAACAAATTTTTGATCTAGGAGAAAATTTTTAATATTCTTTTGTTTACCTCTTAAAAAAGTCAAAATATAATTTAAATTGAATTTTGAATTAAATGGTTCGGGACCCAAATTATTAAATTTTTTTTTCAACAAATCGTAATTTTTGATAATTTGAAAAAAACCAAATCTACGTGGGTCATTATAAACTATCTTAAAATTTTTGAATATAATCTCTACATGGTTATGTTTATTTGGTAAGTTTGGGGAATTGTAAAAACTAGTATTTGTTAAACTATCAATCTTATTATCATTTACTATATGTACTGTTCCCGACATACCAAGGTGTAATAAACAATAACTACAATTAGATAAGTGTAAAATTAGATACTTAGAAAATCTATCAACTTTAGTTACTTTAAGATCTTTAAGAAATTTTGCAAAATTTGAGGGAATTTTAAATCTTAAATTCCTATTTCTTATAATTACCTTTTTTACCTTTTTTTGTTTAATTTTTTTGCTTAGTGACTGTCTTACAACTTCTACTTCTGGTAATTCTGGCATTTAACACTATATTCAATATATATTTTTTTTTATGCAACAATATCTTCAAAATAAAAAAGGACTAGTACAAAATGTTTTTGATCAAGTCTACAATAAATATGATCTTATGAATGACTTTATGTCATTAGGTGTCCATCGATTATGGAAAAAAGATCTATTAAATATGATGAGTCCCTCTCCAAATCAGAATTTAATTGATGTGGCTTGTGGTACTGGTGACATAGCTAAACTTTATTTGAAACATGTGAATGAAAATGCACAAATAACTTGCATTGATCCTAACAAAGGTATGCTCAAAAGAGGTAAGGAAAAATTAATTAAGTTTAAAAATTTAAATTGGATTATAGCACAAGCAGAAAATCTTCCTATAACGGATAGTTCCTTTGATTTTTATACAATTAGTTTTGGTCTAAGAAACACTAAAAATTTAACAAAAGCTTTAACTGAGGCTTATAGAGTATTAAAACCAGGTGGACGCTTTTTGTGTCTTGAGTTTTCAAAAATTCAAAATTCAAGTTTGCAAATTTTTTATAAAAATTATTCAAAAATTATACCATCAATTGGAAAATTGGTTGTTGGTAAAAGACAGCCCTATGAATACCTTATTAAAAGCATTGAAAATTTTGTTCATCAAGATGAGTTGATAGATTTAATGGAGAAAAATGGTTTTGAAAGATGTTCATATAGAAATTTATCAGGAGGATTAGTTTCAATACATAGTGGGTGGAAAATTTGATGTTAAAGAAAATAATCACTTTATTCAAACTAGGTAGAAAAGTTGCTAAATCAGATATATTAAATATAACATCAAAGTTCCAAGAACCTCCATTAATGGTAAAAATTTTATTTAAAATTTTATCTTTTTCTTTTTCCACAAAAAAAGAGGTTGATCTCAACAAAGATGAAGGTGAGCGATTGTCTAGCTCACTAGAATCAATGGGAACAACTTTTATAAAACTTGGACAGTTCTTGGCAACGAGACCGGATATTATTGGTGAAGAACTTTCAAAAAAACTTGAAAACCTTCAAGATAAATTGCCACCTTTTCCATTAACCCAAGCAAAAGAAATAATTAAAAATGACCTAGGCAATGATACATATAACTCGATAATTAATTTGAGTGAACCAGTAGCAGCTGCTTCTATAGCTCAAGTTCATAAAGCTCAAATCAATGATGATGGAACAATCAAAGATGTTGCTATCAAAATTTTAAGGCCTTCTATAAAAAAAATTTTTAATGAGGAAATAGATGCAATAATGCTTTTTGCTTTTTTAGTTGAATCTTTTGTCAAGAAAACTGAGAGACTTAAATTAGTTGAGGTAGTTTTTTTATTAAAAGAAATTACAAATCTTGAAATGGATCTTAGATTTGAGGCCGCTGCAGCAAATGAGTATGCTGAAAATACAAAGAATGATGTTGGGTTTAGAGTTCCGCAGATTTATTGGAATTTTACGAGTGAAAATGTAATGACCTTAGATTGGATTGAAGGTGTTTCAATAAGGGAAACTGAAGAACTTAAAAAAAGAAATTTGAATACAGAAAAAATTGCAGAAGATATTATTCAAAACTTTTTAAGACATGCTGTGCGGGATGGATTTTTTCATGCAGATATGCATCAAGGAAATATATTTATAGATAATAACGGCCATATTGTGCCTATAGATTTTGGAATAATGGGAAGACTCGACAAAATGAGTAAAAGATTTTTAGCCGAAATATTGTTTGGATTCATTCAAAGAGACTACCGCAAAGTTGCTGAGGTTCATTTGGTTGCTGGCCTGGTTCCTAAGGAAGTACCAATTGATGATTTAGCACAAGCGCTAAGATCAATAGGTGAGCCAATTTTTGGACAAGCTGTAAAAGATATATCTGGTGGAAAATTATTAAAACAATTATTTGACGTTACTGAAAAATTTAACATGCAAACACAACCTCAGCTTCTAATGTTGCAAAAAACAATGGTAGTAGTTGAAGGCGTGGCGAGAAAATTAAATCCAAATACTAACATTTGGACTACCTCAAAGCCTGTTCTTGAAAGTTGGTTGAAAGAAACTAAAGACCCCTTGAAAACAATAAATGAAACACTTCAAAATACTTCTGAAGTGATTAAAAGATTGCCTGAATTTCCTGAAATTATGGATAAAGCCAATCAAGCTCTTAGTTACTTAGCTAGCGGACAAATTCCACAAAATTCAAATTCTTATACAGCTTTGAATACCAAAAAAATTGAGATGACTGCTTTTAGAAATCAATCTATTATTGGCTTATTAATCCTTGTAATTTTAGGTCTATTAGTATTTTAATTCAGCCGATGAAAAATTTAACCAACAAAAAAATCCTATTTATTATTTGTGGTGGAGTATCTGCTTATAAAAGTCTTGAAATAATAAGATTATTTAAAAAAAATAATGCAGATGTTAAAACTATTTTAACTAATAGTGCTAAGGAGTTTATAACACCTTTATCCGTTGCATCATTATCACAAGATAAAGTTTATGATGATCTTTTTAATGTAGATAATGAGACTGAGATGGATCATATTGCTTTATCAAGATGGGCTGATGTAATTATAGTTGCCCCGGCAACTGCTAATACAATTTCTAAATTAAGCCAGGGCTCGTCTGAAGATTTGGCTTCAACGGTAATTCTTGCTTCAAATAAACAGGTTTTTTTAGCACCAGCAATGAATGTAAGAATGTGGGAGCATCAATCAACTCAAGATAACTTAAAAAAATTAAAAAATTATGGATATAGATTAATAGGCCCTATAATAGGAGACATGGCTTGTGGTGAGTTTGGTGAAGGAAAAATGTCAGATCCATCAGAAATTTTTAATGAGATATGTAATTTTTTAACTAACAAGATTAAAAATAAAAAAATCAAGGCATTAGTGACTGCGGGCCCAACAAATGAATATATTGACCCTGTTAGGTTTATAACTAATAAATCAAGTGGTAAGCAAGGATACGAAATTGCAAAATCTTTATTTAGAAGAGGCTTTGATACTACGCTTATATCTGGTCCTACGAATTTAAATATTGATGAAAACATAAATTTAATAAAAGTAGAAACGGCAGAGGAAATGTTTAAGGCTACACAAAAAAATTTACCTACGGATATTGCCATATTTTCAGCTGCTGTAGCTGACTTTAAAGTTAAAAAAAATCAAGATAAAATAAAAAAACAAGAAAAGTTAACTATAAATTTAGAAAAAAATATTGATATATTAAATTATGTTTCAAAACATAATTCCAAACGACCAAAATTGGTAATTGGTTTTGCAGCAGAAACAAATAATTTAGATAAAAATGCAATTTCAAAACTTACAAACAAGAATTGTGATTGGATTATAGCTAATGATGTTTCAAAAAAAAATAGTGGTTTTGACTCTGATTATAATGAGGTTACTATTTATTATAAAGACTCAGCAAATAGAAAAGAAAAACTTTCATTAAAAAGAAAATCTGAAATATCTGAAGAAATTGTAGACAGAATAGTTACACAGTTTAATTAATGGTCAAAGTACTAATAAAAAAATTAGATCCAGCTGTAAAATTACCTGAATATAAAAGTGATGGAGCCTCAGGAATGGATCTTTTAGCTTTTTTGAAGGAGACAGTGAATATAAAATCTAAGACATCATTTTTAGTTCCCACTGGTTTATCTTTTGCTTTCTCAAAAGAATATGAAATACAAATTAGGCCTAGGTCTGGTTTGGCTATGAAAAATAATATTAGTGTATTAAATTCACCTGGTACAATCGATAGTGACTATAGAGGTGAAATTAAAATAATAATTTACAATCATGGAAAAGAAGATTTTATTATTAATAATGGAGATAGAATTGCTCAAATGATATTGACACCAATTGTTAAAATGGAATTAGAAGAAACCCGAGATTTACCAGAAACAATTAGAGGTTTGGGCGGCTTTGGTTCAACAGGTAAATGAAATCAAAGTTAAATAAAAATCAAATCGAAAAATTTTCTCGACAAATAATTTTGAAAAATATAGGTGCCACAGGTCAGGAAAAAATTATCCAATCTAAAGTATTAATTGTAGGTATGGGAGGCTTAGGATGTCCGGCTGCTGAATTTTTAACTCGAGCTGGTATTGGCACATTGGGAATTATCGATTCTGATAACGTCGAGTTATCTAACATAAATCGACAAAGTCTTTATGACAGTGAAGACTTAAGAAAGCCTAAAGTTAATGTTGCATCAGATAAATTAAAGAAGATTAATAACCAGACTAAGATTTATTGTTATAAAATTAGATTAACTAAAAAGAATTTCAGCAAAATTATAAAAGATTACGATTATATAATTGATGGATCTGATAATTTTGAAACTAAATTTTTAATTAATGATTTTTGTTTAAAATCAAAAAAGTTTTTAGTCACTGGAGCAATCAGCAAATTTGATGGACATATATTTACATTTAACTTTAAAAATAAAAAAAACCCGTGTTTAAGATGTTTTTTTCAAGAAGACAAAATTTCAGATGATATATTAAATTGTGAATACGAGGGAATATTAGGAACTGTTTCAGGTATTATTGGTACAATTCAGGCTAATGAAGTCTTAAAACAAATTTTAGAAATTGGAAAAAACTTAAACGGTTTTATTTTAATTTTAGACTTACTTAATTTAAATTTCAGAAAAGTAAAATTAAATAAACAAAAAATATGCTCGTGCAATTAAATCTCAAAAAAATTCTATTTATCTCATTAATTTTATCTATTACAACTATATCGTATGCGGAAGAAATTTTTTTATCATTAAAAAAAGATAAAGTTAATGTAAGATATGGACCAAGTTTTGAATCACCTGTTAAATTTATTTATAAGAAAATTAATTTACCAATCAAACAAATAGATAGAAAAGAAAACTGGAGAAGAATAATAGATTTAAAAAACAATAGTGGATGGATACATAGATCTCAATTAAAACCCTTAAACTCTATTATTCCACTTGAAGATAAGATTCTATTTAAAAAACCCTCAAATTTTTCAAAACCATTAGCAAAAATTCAGAAGGGTAGAGTTTTAGTTTTTCTAAAATGTAGTAAAGGTTGGTGTAAAATAAAATCTAACAATTATAAAGGTTGGATAAAAATAAATAATGTTTGGGGTTCAATTAATTAAAATCTGATGATAAAGATTTAATATTTAACTCTGTTAACCTAGTAATATGTGAGTAATCTTTATGGTCTATACCAAGCTCTATTTGTTGTGAACCTGACTTAAATTTTTCTATTTGTTGATCATTAAATTTAAAGTGAATAAATTGCACAGATGATGCTTTTCCTTCAGCTGATGTTCTATCAACATCTTCCTCCGGAATAGCTTTTACCATTTCTCCATCTATTTTCATAAAAACTTTATTTTCTATGCCTCCAACCTTACCCAGGAAAGCAGCTCTCGATATAGGATTGTCTATTTCAAACATTAAAGTAGCTATTAATTCTCTGCCATTTGGAACTAAAGGATTATATGCTGCTAACTCATCTTTTAATTGTTCATCGCCACCCTTCTCAATATAAAGCATTTCTTGAACTTGGGCTAACATTGTCTCATAACTTTCAAAATAAAATGTTGCATATGGTCCTAAAGCAATTCTCCTATTTTTTTTAAATTGCACGATATTTTTTCTCAACTCTTTTCTTTGTTTTATATAAATATCTAGGGGTATGATGTCATTTTTTTGGATTTCTTTTTTTTCTTTAGGCATAATCATAGTCTATAACTTTTTGCAATTAATTCGATAGGGTGTACTGCCTCATCATTTGAAATATTTGTATCTACCTCCAACTGTTTTAAATGTTTACCTGCCAATGGACAGTCAGACGCCATATATTTATTATTTTTAGTTTTAATTTGTCTTGCTGCAGGTCTTCCAACTTTTTTTGCTAAATCATGTGTACCCTTCATTACTCCAAAAGTTCCTCCGTGACCTGCACATCTTTCTACAACATCAATTTTAGCATTAGGTATCAAATTTAACATATCCCTTGCTTTAATACCCATATTTTGGGCTCTCGCATGACATGCATGATGAACTGTTACTCCACCATCAATTTCTTGAAGACCTTCGGCTAATCCCTCATTTTTAGATATATCAACTATATATTCATCAATATCCATTACATTTGAAGATAATTTTTTCACCTCATTATTGTTAGGCAATAATAATGGCCATTCAAATTTTAACATTAATCCGCAGCTTGCTGTAAGAGTAATTACCTTATACCCTTTATCAACCCATTCTAATAATTCTTTAGAAACCTTTTTTGCTTGTTGGACAACTTTTGGCAAATCTGCTTGTTCCAAAAATGGCATTCCACAACATCCTGGGTAAGCCTCTTGAACTTCAACACCATTTTTTTTTAAAACTTTTAGAGCTGCA
>MDSW01143972.1_pt1 | contig 12499 bp, 10 predicted proteins | sample 811171 | NCBI WGS metagenome assembly MDSW01 (sample SAMN05326641, study PRJNA326480) | marine metagenome | isolation source: seawater | place: Atlantic Ocean: North West | collected 2012
AGTTTTTCTTGAAAACTAGCACCAGGTTTAAAGTATTGCTTACCTTCTAAACCTAAATCACGTTCTAATTTATGAATACCAGATTGATGTAAATCAGTAAACATATCAAGCCTATTCATTCCTTCAAGTTTTGTAGTTCTTAGATCAGATTCATTTAAACCAGGAATTTTTGTTTTAATTTCAAAATATGTACTTTCTTTTGGTTGAATACTAAATACTAACCAATTATTAGAATTTAGTTTTTTATCTGTTTGATTATTTTTAAATTTAATTGAAATGAATGTACCACTTTGGTTTAATCTTTTAGCTGTTCGAAGGTATATGGGAATGTTTTTCCATCTTGGATTATTTATATAAAGTCGAATTGCAGCGTAAGTTTCTACGACACTTTTAGTATTTTCTAGCTCTTCAAGATAGCCCTTTACATGACCTTCTTTTTCGATAACTCCCGATTTATATTGCGCTCTAAAGGCATGCTTATTAATTTCATTTATCGGAATAGATTTAATCGATTTAAGTAATTTAATTTTTTCAGTTCTAATATCATCAGGTGAGAATGATTTTGGTTTTTCCATTGTTGTTAATGCTAACATTTGTAATAAATGACTTTGTGTCATATCTCTTAAAGCACCTGTTGCGTCATAAAATTGTGTTCTTTCTCCAACACCCAGAGTCTCATGATTAGTGATTTGTATATGGTCTATATAATTTTTATTCCAAATTGGTTCAAGAATGCTATTAGCAAAACGGGTCCATAAAATGTTTTGTAAGGCAGATTTTCCTAAGTAATGATCTATTCTGTATATTTGTTTTTCATTAAGATGTTTAGAGATTGACTTTTGTAACTCAATAGCACTTTGTAAATTAGTACCAAAGGGTTTTTCTATAAGTACCCGTCTCCAATATCCATCTTCGTTTAGTAAATTTTCTGCAGCCAATTGGCCAACAATTTTTGCAAAATCAGATGGCCTCACTGATAAGAAGAATGCAAAGTTTTTAGGAAATCGATTATCTTCACGAAGTAATTTTGCAAATTTTTTAAATGCATTTGGATCATCAGGCAATGTTGCATGGTAAATATTTCTTTTTATGAACCGGTTAAAAACTTCTAAGTCATATTTTCCATCAAATTTCTTTTTTAGCATATCTCTTATTTCATTTTCCCATTCATCTTGGGATATATTTTGTCTTCCAACCGATACAATTTTCATTTCATTAGCTAGCTTTCCTGATTCATCAAGATGAAATAAGCCAGGTATTAGCTTAATACGAGATAAATTACCCCTTGCTCCAAATAAAACTAAAGTTGAGTTATTAGTCATTTATTACTTTATCCTTTCTTTTTCATAACGTGTCCACCGAATGCATTTCTCATAATAGAAAGTATTTTATAACCGTATCCCTTGGATTTTTCTTGACTTCTAAATCTTACCTGAAGTGCTTGAGTTAAAACTGGAGCAGGTATACCTTGTTCAATTGCTTCAACAGCTGTCCATCTTCCTTCTCCAGAGTCGGCGACAAATGGCTCAATTTTATCTAAATCTTGGTCTCCTTTTAGTGCTTCAGCTGTTAAATCTAATAACCAACTTCTCACAACTGATCCATGTCTCCATAACTCAGTTACATCGGCTATGTTAATCGCATATTCTTCTCTTCCTTTTAAGAGTTCAAGGCCTTCAGCAAAAGATTCCATCATTCCATATTCAATTCCATTATGAATCATTTTAGTAAAATGTCCTGAACCAATAGGTCCAACATGAAGCCACCCAGTTTGTGGGGTGGGAGCCAATGCTCTTAGGATCGGTTCAACGGCCTTAGCTACTTCTAGTGATGCACCAACCATTAAACAATAACCATTATCTAAACCCCAAACGCCTCCAGAAGTTCCACAATCCATAAAACCTATATCGTATTCTTCAAGCATACTTCCCATTTTAACGCTTTGTTTAAAATTTGAATTTCCACCATCAACTATAATATCGCCTTTGTTGAGAAGAGGAATCAGGTCAGCAATTTGTTTTTTTGTAATTTCTCCAGCAGGCAGCATCATCCATACTATTTTTTGACCCTCTAATTTTGATATGGCATCCTTAACTGATGAAGAAGGAATCAATTTTTCTGTTTTTTCTAGTTTAGTTATAACTTCTTGACTTGTATCATATCCAACTACTTCATGACCGTTTCTAATTAGTCGGGCTGCCATATTACCACCCATCTTTCCGAGTCCAAGCATCGCAATTTTCATATTTTTTCCTTTTTTGAGGTTTAATATTTGATAATCTTTTGGATTATTTTTTTTTTGAGTTATGATGCGTGCATTATAGCAAATACCTTGATTCACTTATACTTATGTTTAACATATTAATAAAAATTTATTAAGAAAGAATTTATGCTTAAAAAAAATACAGTTTTTTTGTCTTTTAATTCTCAAAAAGAATTAGATGATAATGCTGTTAAATTTATTGTTGAGAGAGCTGAAGACGCAATTAAAGAGAGGGGTATGTTCTCTATAGTGCTTTCAGGAGGAACTACACCAGTAAATATTTATAAGTTATTAGCCAAAGAAAAAATTGATTTTTCTAAATGGGTTATTTTTTTTGGGGATGAAAGATGTTTTCCTAAAGATCATCCAGAAAGAAACAGCTTTGTAGCTGCATCAATTTGGCTGTCAAAAGTAAATATTCCAAAATCAAATATTTTTATAATCCCTGCTGAATTAGGAAGTATTGATGGTTCTTTAGCTTATGAGAAGTTACTGCATGAAAATAAAAGTTTTGATTTAGTTATACTTGGATTAGGTGAAGACGGACATATTGCAAGCTTATTTCCAAATCGAGAATGGGATAATGATAAGCAAGTAATGGCTGTTTCAGATTCACCGAAATTACCAAGTGAAAGGATTTCATTAACTTCGAGTAGATTAAGTAATTCCGAGGATATTTTGTTTCTAGTTAGCGGTAAAAAAAAATCAAATGCATTTAGAAAATGGAAAGAAGGTGGAGATTTACCTGCAAATTCAATAAATGCTAAAAATCAAATTTTAATAATGAGTTTCGATATTAGTTAATTAGCTTTGTTGTATTACAATGTTTGGAAATTTGCTGGAATGGTCTTCAGATAAGTTTGCAATCTTTAATGCAGCTTTTCTTGCAATTGATTTATATATTAATGATATTTCACTATCTGGATTATCAATAACTGAAGGTATACCTGCATCTAAATTCTCTCTTATCTTTATGTCTAAAGGAAGGCTGCCAAGTAGCTCAGTATTATAATCTTGACATATTTTAGTTCCACCATCTTTACCAAAAATAAACTCTTCATGACCACATTTCGAACAAATGTGCGTAGACATATTTTCAACAATACCAAGTATTGGAATATTAACTTTTTCAAACATTTTAAGACCTCTTCTAGCATCAAGAAGAGCTATATCTTGAGGGGTGGTTACAATTATCGAACCAGTTACTGGGATTTTTTGAGCTAGAGTTAATTGAATATCACCTGTACCTGGCGGCAAATCTATTATTAAATAGTCTAACTCATCCCAATTTGTTTCTTTTAATAACTGTTCTAAAGTGCTAGTTACCATTGGTCCTCGCCAAACCATCGGTGTCTCTTGGTCAACTAAAAACCCAATTGACATAGCTTGAATACCATGAGCAACAATTGGCTCCATTGATTTACCATCTTTACTATCTGGTTTTTTTGCAATACCCATCATTTTCGGTTGACTTGGTCCGTAAATATCTGCGTCCAAAATTCCAACATTTGCTCCCTCATAAGATAATGCTAAAGCTAAATTAGCGGCAGTCGACGATTTTCCAACACCTCCTTTGCCAGAAGCAATTGCAATAACATTTTTAATCCCTTTTATTGAATTAACACTTTTTTGAACTTGCCTGGCCAGAATTTTGGTAGACCACTCAAAATTAGTTTGTATATTTGTTATTTTGTTTATTTCATCTCTAATTATCTTTTCGTACAAATATGTTTGGCTTTTATAAGGAAAATTTAATTCTATTGATAAATATATTTCTTCTTCTTTTATATCGATTAATTTTATATTCTTTTTTGATATAAACTTTTGATTTAATTCTGGATGATCAAGTTCTAAGAGCAATTTTTCTATTTTATTTTCCATTATTTTAACTTTTTAAATTTTATAAATATTTCTAATGTGATTAAAGGTTGTATTTTGATAGAATACTATTTTAATTTTACCTAATTGTTAGGTTCCTAATGCGCAAAATTCTTGTTACGTCAGCTTTGCCTTACGCTAATGGTAGTATACACCTTGGTCACCTCGTAGAATACATTCAAACTGATATTTGGGTAAGGTTTCAAAAAATGCAAGGTAATATTGCTTATTATATATGCGCTGATGACACTCATGGAACTCCAATAATGCTAATGGCTGAGAAGGAAAAAATTTCTCCTGAAAAGCTAGTTGAAAAAATGCATCAAGAACATGCAAAAGATTTCAAAGATTTTCATATTAATTTCGATAATTTTTATTCTACTAATTCACCAGAAAATAAAGAATTATCAGAGGACATTTATAAAGCCCTTTTAAAAAATAATAAAATTCTCGAAAAAGAAATAGAACAATTTTATGATTCTGATAAAGAAATGTTTTTACCAGATCGATTTATCAAAGGAAAATGCCCAAAGTGTAATGCAGAAGATCAGTATGGCGATTCATGCGAAGTTTGTGGATCAACATATAATCCCACTGATTTGATTGAACCTTATTCTGTTTTAACAGGATCATCACCAATTAAAAAGAAAACAAAGCATTATTTTTTTAAATTATCAGAATGTTCAGATTTTTTATCAAAATGGACCAAGTCAGGGCCTTTACAAAAGGAAGCAAGTAATAAACTTGATGAATGGTTTAAGTCTGGACTTTCAGATTGGGATATTTCAAGAGATGCACCTTATTTTGGTTTTGAAATCCCTGATGCTCCAGATAAATATTTCTATGTGTGGTTGGATGCGCCAATAGGTTACATGGCTAGCTTTAAAAATTTCGCTAAAAAAATGAATCTTTCTTTTGATGATTATTGGAAAGATGACAAAGAATCAGAATTAATACATTTTATTGGAAAAGATATTTTATATTTTCATGCTCTTTTTTGGCCTGCAACATTAGAATTTTCAAATTTTAGAAAGCCAACAAAAATATTTGCTCATGGTTTTTTGACTGTAAATGGAGAAAAAATGTCAAAATCGAGAGGTACTTTTATTACGGCAAGAAGCTATTTAGATACCGTCAAAAATACTGATTTTTTGAGATATTATTATTCTTCAAAATTAAATGATTCAATGGAGGATATAGATCTTAATTTTGATGATTTCGTTTCAAAGGTTAATAGTGATTTAGTTGGTAAATTAATTAATATTCCAAGTAGAACTTCTGGTTTTATTGTTAAATATTTTAAAAATAAGCTCGCTTCAAAAAAATTAATTTTAGATAAAGATTATAGTAATTTATTAAATGAAATTATTAATATAAGGGACGAAGTAAATTCTTTATATGAAAAAAGATTATTTAGTAAATTAGTTAAATTGCTAATGTCTCATGTTGAAAAATTAAATGAATTTATTTCTGCAAAAGAGCCTTGGATTTTAGCAAAAGATGTATCTCAGCATGTTGAGAATTCTGAGCTTCATCATATTTGTTCAATTTGTTTACATGCTTTTAGAGCAATTACTATTTATATGGCTCCAATAACTCCTGATCTTTCATTAAAAATATCAATATTTTTCAAAGAGCAGCCTTACGAATTATTTGATGATTTAAAATCAGAATCTCTTGAAATTAATAAATATGAACACTTAATGAAAAGATTAGATTTAAGTGATATTGATGAAATGCTTGATAATAAATAAATTTAGGAGATTTCTTTAATTATTTGACTAACTATTAGTTCAGGATGTTTTGCTTTCGTGACTGGACGACCGACCACTAAGATACTTGAACCAAATTTTATTGCATCAGAGGGAGTTACAATCCGTTTTTGATCATTATCTGCTTCATTTTTGGGGCGGATGCCAGGTGTTACATATAAAAAATCTTTAGGAAGTATTTTTTTTATATTCAAAATATCCTTTGCAGAACAAACAATCCCATCTAACTTAGCTTGACTTGCCGATAAAGCAAGATTTTTGATTTGTTCTTTTATGGGTGATTTTAAACCAATAGTTTTCATAGTATTTTCATCCATACTTGTTAGTATGGTGACAGCAATTAAATAAGGCTTATTTTCTGATTTATCAACACCTTCCCTTGCTGATAACATCATATCTTTACCTCCAAGTGCATGTATATTTAATATAGAAATATTCATTTTAGCGGCCGCAAAACACGCTTTTTCAACGGTATTTGGTATATCATGATATTTTAAGTCTAAAAATACTTTAAAACCTTTTGAGTGCACCCAGTCAACTATTTTTGGACCACAAGCGGTAAATAATTCTTTGCCAATTTTTATTCCACAGGCTTCAGGTGGAAGCCTTTGAATAAGATCTTTAGCTATTTTTTCTTCACTATGGTCAATGGCAATAAATAGTTTTGGATTGTAAGCCATTATTTTTTTGTCTCAATATTTGTCTCAAGAATTATATCTGCCGGTTCTGATGGTAGAGATTCCCAGGCATTACATGCCGGACATTGCCAATGAAACTGACGAGCTTTAAACCCACATTGATTACATAAGTAAAATCTTCTGTCGCCAATAGTATTTTTAATAGTTTGTTGAATTAGTTCAACATTATCAATTTTATTTGTTTTTCCAATGGCTTGAGCTTGAAATAATTTATCTAATGCTGAAAGACTTGGTCTTTGAATTAATTCATTGCGAGCTATATTTTCTGCTTGATTTGCACCTTCATTTTTTAATACAGCCTCATACAAAACGTTTAGTAATGTTTTGAGTTTATAGATATCAAAAAATCTTGCAAGAATGGATAACCCCTCATTAATTTTATTTAGGTTTTGAAAGGTATTAATAATTTTTGGTGCGACTAGACCTAAGTACTCGGGTTGTTGAAATTCAATTTTTTTCCAATAAATTATAGCTTCCTCATATAATTTTTCTTCTGCATATATATCACCTAAAAGAATATTGGCTCTTGTACAGTTTTTTGATTCTTCCAATGCTTTGTTTAATGATTTTTTGGCTTGCTCATATTTTTTGGCTAAGATTTGATTTACTGCTATCTCGCAAAAATAGTGACTAACAGATACTCTGAATGATACGCCTGAAACTTTTTCGAGCTCAGTTGCCGTTTCAATTGCTTTTTCCCATTCTCTTTCTTTTACATATATTTCAAGTAAAGTATTTAAAGAGAATTGATAATATTTATCTTTATTTAAAGCTTTAAGAAGTTCTTCTGAGCGATCATATAATCCTGCTTTAAAGTAGTCTTGAGCTAATTCAGCTTTAACAGAGTCTTGCTGTTCTTTTGTTAACTCTCTTTTTTCAAGGAGGTCTATATGAAGATTAATTGCCCTATCAATTTGCCCTGTTCTTCTTAATAACCCTCCTAGCGCAAAATGTAATTCTAAAGAATTATTATTTATTTTAATTGCTTCATCAAAAGCTTCTATTGCTTTTTCGTATTGATTTGTAATTAAATAGTGTAGGCCTTTAAAATAAGCTGATGGTAAATCAGTGCTTTCAGAGATTATTTGCTTAATATCCACTCTTGCTGCAAGCCAACCAAGAGCAAAGAAGAAAGGTATAACTAATAACCACCAAAATTCGAATTCAACCATATTTTTAAATTATATTTTTTAGTTAAAAAAAAAGCATATCCTAATCTTAAAGAATATACTTTTTTTTTTAATTATTATTATTTATCAACACGTGCTCTTAATTCTTTTCCGGCTTTAAAATGCGGAACATTTTTCTCAGGAACATTAACTTTTTCTCCTGTTTTTGGATTTCTTCCAATACGAGGAGGGCGGTAATTTAAACTAAAACTTCCAAATCCTCTTATTTCAATTCTCTTATTATCTTTTAGTGATTGACTCATTGCGTCTAAAATAGATTTAACTGAAAGCTCTGCATCCTTATGGACTAATTGTGAGAATCTTGCGGCTAACAATGCAATGAGTTTTGATTTAGTCATCTTTTCCATCATCAAGCTTAGCTTTCAGAAGGGCTCCTAGGTTAGTTGTTCCTGCGTTTTCTATATCTTCAGCAGCCTGTTTTTTCTTTGTTACAGTTTTAGATTTTGTTGTTTTTTCTGTATCTTTTTTTGATTTAGTTTCTTTTTTGGTTTCTTCTTTTTTGTCATCAGGATTTGGGTCTGGTGTTAATTGTTTAATACCTAAGGCTATTCTTTCTTTTTCAACGTCTATAGCAATAATTACTGATTCAACATTATCACCTTTCTTATATTTTTTTACTGCCTTTTCGCCTGACTCTTCCCATGAAATATCTGAGAGATGAATTAGGCCATCGATTCCGCCTTCTAAGCCAATAAATATTCCAAAATCTGTTATTGATTTAATTTCCCCTGAAATTTTTCCATCTTTTTTGTATTTTGATGCAAAATCTTCCCATGGATTTTGTTTGCATTGTTTCATGCCTAAAGATAACCTTCTTCTATCTTCATCGATTTCAAGAATCATAATTTCTACTTCATCACCTAGTTGAACTGCTTTTGATGGATGAATATTTTTGTTTGTCCAATCCATTTCTGATACATGAACTAATCCTTCAATTCCAGTTTCTATTTCTATAAAAGCACCATAATCAGTTAAATTTGAAACTTTACCAAATAATTTCGTGTTTACCGGATAGCGTTTATTTAGTCCCACCCATGGATCGTCATCTAGTTGTTTAAGACCAAGCGACACTCTATTTTTATCCTGATCAAATTTAAGAACACGAGCTTCAATTTCATCTCCAACATTTAGTATTTCTGAGGGGTGTTTTATTCTTTTCCAAGCAAGGTCCGTTATATGGAGTAATCCATCAATTCCACCTAAATCTACAAATGCTCCGTAATCAGTAATATTTTTTATAATACCTTTTACATTCGCACCTTCTGTTAAAGTTTCAATAACTGATTCAAGATTTGTGCCGAGCTGGTCTTCAAGAACAGCTTTTCTCGAAACAACAACATTATTTCTTTTACGATCTATTTTTATTATTTTTAATTCGCATTCTTTATTTTCAAATGGAGAAGTATCTTTAATAGGTTTTACATCTACCAAAGAACCTGGAAGAAATGCCATTATTCCGTTAACTGTAACTCTTAATCCACCTTTAACTCGAGTACTTACGAACCCATTTACTATCTTGCCTTCATTCATTGCATCCTCAAGATCAATCCATGCTTGCATCTGTTTCGCTTTGACTCTCGATAAGATTGTTGAACCATAACCGTCTTCTATTTTTTCAATAGCTACTTTTACATGGTCACCTAGTTTAACTTCAACAGTTCCTTTATCATCTAAAAATTCTTCTGTTTTAATTACACTCTCTGATTTTAGACCAGCATTAACGATAACAAAGTCACTTTCTATTGAAATTACTTCAGCAGTAATAACTTCACCCTGACGCATTTCTTTGAGCGCCATACTTTCTTCAAATAATGTTGCAAAACTTTCTGAATTCGAATCTTTTCTACTATCTGTGGCTGTCATTAATTTAATACCTTAACTTTTTAAATCCCAACTAGCGATGGGTAGATTAAATTTAATCTGATAATTTTTGGGTTATCAGTACCTATTTATTTTTCTTTGTAAAATAAACTTAAAATCTTATTAACTGTTTCTGTTTCATTAAGATTATCAGTTTCAATTACATTAGCTTCTTTAACTATAATGAGAGGCGACACCTCTCTTTCCTTGTCTCTTCTGTCTCTTGTCTTAATTTCATAAGCAAGGTCCGACAGATTAACATCATTTCCTTTTGATATCAATTGTTTATATCTTCTTTTTGCTCTTTCATTAACACTTGCATCTAAATAAATTTTTAGATTGGCATTAGGAAAAACAACGCTTGTCATATCCCTTCCTTCAGCTACAAGTCCTGGAAGTTTACAAAAACTTCTTTGGTATTCTAAGAGCGAAGTTCTAAGTTTATCGTAGATTGCAATTTCAGAAGCTAATTTCCCTATTGATTCGACTCTAATTAAGTCTGAGATATTTGCTCCATCAAGCCATTCGTATCCGCCAAAAAACTCAATTTTTGAATTTTTTACTAAATTTATTAATTCATCTGTAGATTCTATATTAATATTTTTTTTCTTTGCAGCGAAAGCTATAACTCTATAAATAGCCCCTGAATCAAGATAATGAAAATCCAACTTAGAGGACAATTTTTTTGCAACTGTTCCTTTTCCAGAACCAGCAGGCCCATCAATAGCAATTACAAATGGAATTTTATTTTTCAAGAAAGAATGCTTCCTAGATCTTTAAAGAAGTTTGGATAAGTTTTATTCGTGCAATCAGGGTCGTTGATAATAATATTTTTGTTTGCTAGACAAATTAAAGAAAAACACATAGCCATTCTATGATCATCATATGTATTAATAGTAATATTATTATTTATAATCTTAGGAGGCTTAATTGTTAAAGAATTTTTCGAGCTTTTTACTGACGCACCTAATTTTGTTAGCTCAGTTTGCATTGCTAAAATTCTATCTGTTTCCTTTACCCGCCAACTCCCTATAGATTTAAGAGTGGTTGAACCTTCAGCAAATAAAGCTAAAATAGCTAATGTCATTGCAGCATCGGGAATATTTGAGCAATCAACTGTCGCTCCCTTAAGTTTATTTTTTTTAGAAACTTTTATCGAATTCGAAAGGTATTCAATTCTTGCACCCATTTTCTTTACGATATCTAAAAATTCTAGATCACCCTGAATACTTTTTTTGTTAATATTCATTACTTCAACTGATCCTGCAATCGCACCCGCTGCAAAAAAATAAGAGGCTGATGAGGCATCACCCTCTATATTTATTTTTTTTGGGCTTTTATAACCTGAGGATTGTTTTAAGGTAAAATATTTCCATTCTTTATTTATATATTTTATTCCAAATTTTTTTAATAAATTTAAAGTAATTTCAATGTAAGGTTTTGATATAAGCTTCCCAACAATTTGAATTTTTATATTTTGTTTGCAGAGAGGAGCGGCTATTAAAAGGGAAGTTAAATATTGACTTGAAACATTACCTTTAATTTTAATAGTTTTTCCACAATTGATAATCGCAGGTAATATTTCGAGCGGGGGAAATCCTCGGTTATTAAGATAATTAATTTTAGCTCCAATTTGTTTTAAAGCATCTACAAGGTCTTTAATAGGGCGTTCATGCATTCTTTTTACACCATCAAGCCTGTATTCGCCTTGCATAATTGCAAGAACCGCTGTTAGAGGTCGAAATGCAGTGCCAGCATTACCTAGAAAAAGTTTAGTTTTTTTATTTGGAAAAATTTGATCGCAACCATTTATTAATATATGTTTTTTTTCTATAACTTTATATTTAACATTTAGTTTTTTAAAAGCATTTAGCATTTGTTTAGTATCGTCTGAAGCAAGATAATTTTGTATTAATGTTTTACCATTTGACAATGCTGACATAAGCAAAACTCTATTGGTAATGCTTTTTGAACCAGGCAAATAAATTTTCCCATTTGCCTTCAATGATGCTGTTAATTTTTTTTGTTTCACCTAGTTTTCTTTAATCCAGTTTTTTCTTGTTTTACTTGCTAGCTTTAAATATTCTTCAAGAGCTTTTTTATCTTTTGTCTCAATAAAATTTGTAATTTTAGCGATTTCTTTTTGAAATAATTTTAAATCCTTAATTATAGATTTTTGATTTTGAATAGATATATCTCTCCATACGTCAGGTGAGCTTGCAGCAATTCTTGAAAAATCTCTAAATCCGCTAGCAGCAAAGTTTAATAAAGTATCTTTATTTGTTTTATTATTTATAAGATTTACTAAGCTAAAAGCTAAGAGATGAGGTAAATGACTAATTGTAGAAAATATTTGATCATGCTCGTCTGCTTTCATTTGTGAAACTATACCTCCTAATGATTCCCAAAAAATTTTTAAAGCCTCAATATTTTCAGTTTCATTTTCGATTGAGGGAGTAAGTATGATATTTTTTTTGTCAAACAAATCTTTTTTCGCTGCTGAAGGCCCATGTTTTTCAGAACCTGCTATTGGATGAGAGCCAATAAACTGAGAAAATTTATCTTCTAAAATAATTTTAGCGTCATTCATAATGTCATATTTGGTGCTTCCTACATCAGTTACGATTGTATTTTTATTTAAGTGTGGCTTGATTTCTTGAAGAATATCTTTTGTTTGAGAAACAGGGGTAGCAATAATAATTAGATCAGCTTGGTTTATATTTTGGTCTACTTTGGTCGATGAGGAATCAAGAATGCCTGAGTCGACTAATCCTTCTAAAGAATTACCACCAACTCTACCAATACCAATTATTTTATCAAATGAAAACAATTCTCTTA
>MDSW01042873.1_pt1 | contig 12498 bp, 11 predicted proteins | sample 811171 | NCBI WGS metagenome assembly MDSW01 (sample SAMN05326641, study PRJNA326480) | marine metagenome | isolation source: seawater | place: Atlantic Ocean: North West | collected 2012
TAGAATAGGAGAAACTATAAGTGTAAAGGATATGAGACAACAATTAGCAACAAATGCTACACAAGCAATATTTGAGGGATATCGTGAAATGTATAATCTAGCAAATATGGAATTAGCAAATGTAAATAAAGAAATTGCATTACAAGCAACTAAACATTCAGAGATAAAACGTCGTGGTATAAAATCAAAAGATAAAGCAACTTTAACAAGTATATTAAAAGAAGGAGAATCTATAAATAAAAAACATAAACAAGCTAGATTAGAAAAAGTAAAAGCAAATGAATTATTAGAAGAATATCGATTTATGAAAGATATAGATACATTAGAGAAATTAAAACAAGCTATTCAAACATGTGATTTTTGGGGAGATACTTGGGCTATATCTACATTAGAAACTATATTAAATATAAAATTAATTATTTTATCGCGGGAAGCTTTTAATGAGAAGGATTTAAATAATGTATTACTTTGTGGTCAAATAAATGATACTACAATAGAAAAAACAAAATTATTTCAACCACGTGCCTATATTATTTTAGAATATTTAGGTGATCATTATAAATTAATTACTTATAAAAAAAGAGGTGCTTTAACATATGAAGAATTACCATATGATCTTAAAAAAATGATTGTAGATAAATGTATGGAACGTAGTAGTGGATTATTTACATATATACCAGAATTTAAAGAATTTATGAAAAAACTAAATGTATCGACACATGAGTCTACTGATACAACTGATACTACTGATATTAATTTAAGCACTAAAACCAATACATCTGTTACTAATAAAAATGTAACCAGTAATTTATATAATGAATCTAATGTATTACAATATTATAATCGTGCTGCAAATAAACCAAAGGTAGGTAAAGGAGCAGGAGAGAAAATACCAGAAAGTGCTAGATTAAAATATACTACATTAGAATCTATTAAAAATTGGAGACGTAAATTATCAACAGAATACATTGCTCCATTTGATTTAGATAATAATACATGGAATAGTGTAGAACATTATATGGTAGCCATACATTTCAAAAAAAATAATTATCCATTTTATTTAGCATTTACATTAGATAGAAATCCAGAATCAACATTAGCAAAAGATCCCGTTTATGCAAAGGCTGCTTTAAGTAAATCCGGAATTAAAAATAAAGTATTAATTAGACCAAAAGAAATAAAAGTAGATAATATTTCACAATCAGAATATAAAAATGCATTATTAAAAGCAACCCGAGCAAAATTTAGTGAAAATGATGAACTTAAAACACTATTATTAGCAACAAATGATGCTAAATTGCAAGAATATATGTATAAAAAACCGCCAAGAGTAGCAGATGAATTAATGGAAATAAGAAAAGAATTAAAATATGGTGTAAAACAATAAACCAATATAATATTTAAATATACATGTTAAGATATTTATGTATAGTTAGAAATATTGTAGTGTTAAGATATTTATATATAATATATATGAATACCTTAAATACAAATTATGGAGAGATAAATATATATTTATATGAATTATTATCACAAGGTGTTTTAAATAAATATACTTCAACAACAAACAATACTATAAAACAGATATATCATACGATACACACTGCAATAGATAATGTACCTGATGATTTATCAAGTCATATAAAAATTAGTAAAAAAATAAAACAGAAATCAAATACAATATTAGCATCAAAATTTGTTCCACATTCTATTAAAACATATATAGATAAAACAAAAGCGTTTGAAACATCTTTAAGATTTAGATTAAATAATATTGATATTACAATCTTAATATATGATTATAAACGATATCAACTAATTTATAATACAGATTCACGATTATTTTTAATATATGCATGGTTATCAATATGTCTACAAAATAATAAGACTAATTTAAAAAAATTAACTATTTATTTATATCAAACCCATTTTATTAAAAAATTTCCAAAACAAAACCATATAATAGATGTTGTTAATGTAAATTCTGGTGTATCTTCTTTTAATCATACATATAATCATAATACTATTATTATTTATAGACGAGAAGAATGGTTTAAAGTTTTTATACATGAAACAATGCATGCATTTAAATTTCAACCAACTCAATTACAAGAAAATAAATTTAAAAATATATTTAAAAACAGTTTATCTAGAGAAGTGTTAATATCAGAGAGTTATGTAGAAATATGGGCTAGATTTATAACATGTGCATTTGCATCATATATGCAAAGTACAAACCTTCATAATTTTAATGTACATATGAAATTTTATACAAATTTAGAAACATTGTTTGCAATATTTCAATCAAAAAGAATATTACAACATATGGGATTAACATATAATGATTTAATATCACTAGATAAATCTAGATTAAAAACAAAATATAAAGAAAAAACAAATGTATTTGCTTATTATATAATAACAGGAGTGTTTTTTTCTAATATATGGGATACTATGGATTTTTTTAAACAACATAATACAAATTTATTATATTTTGATTCAGAAATAGATACTATTAACAAATTTATTAGGTTATATAATGATATGCTTAATTCAGATAAATTACAACAATTATACGATACAATAGATATTGAAAATTATAAAAAAAAATATGGATTAAGAATGAGTATATTAGATATTTTAGGTATATAAAAACATATAAACATTTTCCATATATAATATAATAATATACTAATGTCTAATGTTATTGAAATAGATACATGTAAAGAAAAAAATAATATTAAAACAAAATATAGTAAAATAAATCAAATAAATCAAATAAATATAAATAAATTAACAAACAAGAAAAACAATGAAAACAAGAAAAATAATGAAAACCATAATAATATTACACAAAACAATATATTTGATTATATATCATATGTAAAATATAAAGTACCTGAAATAAAAACTTTATTAAAACAACATAAATTAAAAACTAGTGGAACAAAAAAAATATTAATTTTACGATTAATAAACTATTTAAAAAAAGTAAATGCAAAAGAAATACTATTAAATTTAGTAAAACAATATTTATTTAAACGATATATTAAATGTAAAGGACCAGCTTTAATAAAAAGAGATTTATGTGTTAATTCTACTGATTTTTATACATTTCAATCAATACGAGATATTAGTTTCAATGAATTTATTAGTTATACTGATTCCAATAATATCACATATGGTTTTAATATAGTTTCACTTTATAATTTATTAGTAAAATCTGCAAATAAAGAGAATCCATATGATAGAAAAACTATACCAGTATCTGTAATTAAAAATATAAAACATCTTTTAAAATATTCAAAAAAATATAACAATAAAATCGATATACATATAGAAAAGGATGCTTTGTTAGATAAACACGAGAGATTAAAATTAAAAGCAATTGAATTATTTCAAGAAATTAATATTTTAGGAAATAATGTAAATTATGAATGGTTTTGGAATTTATCTTTAACAAAAACTAAACTTTTTATTAAAACATTGTGGCAATTGTGGGTAAGATTACGTTTAACAAGTGATGTTAAAAACAAAATATGTCCAAATCATAAACGTTTATTTGATAGATATTTAACATTTTATGATTATACTTTATATGATATTAAAAAACTTGCTTGTAAATATATAGAACATTTAATTAAAACGGGTGAAGATATTGAATATAAAAAATTAGGAGCTAGTTATATATTATGTAGTTTAACATATGTATCTGAAAATGCCGCAAATGCTTTTCCATGGTTATACGATGCTGTTTTTAATATAAACGAACCAGTATAAAAATAGTATAAAAATAGTATATATATATATATTTGCGTTAAATAGCTTAAACAAAACATATATACCTAACCTATATAGCTATGGTTAAGAAAAACACTAACGCAAACAAACAAACTTCTTCTAAGAAGGATCACTCTACAAAGTCAAAGAAACAGCAGAAGCAGGAAACACAAGTAGCGGCATCTACTGATACTTCTTCACAAGAAGTATCTAAAAAGGTAGACCCTTTGAAAGAGCTAAGTTTAGACGTAGAATTCTCTGAAATTATTGCGGGGGTTCAAGGATTACAACATCAGTTGGCAACATTGAAAACTCATGTAAGGACTATTGAAAAACAATATGCTAGAAATTTAAAGGCAGCAGTAAAGCTTGGTAGGAAGAATAGACAGAATCGTGCAAATAGGCAACCTAGTGGATTTGTAAAGCCAACGCGTATTAGTAAGGAACTTGCAGTATTTCTAAGAAAGCCAGATGGCACAGAAATGGCTAGGACAGAAGTAACAAAAGAAATTAATGCTTATATTCGCGAACATAAGTTGCAAGATCCAAAGAATGGTAGAAAGATTTTGGCAGATAAGAAGTTATCAACTCTTTTGTCTCTTGGAAAGAATGAAGAGCTTACATACTTTAATTTGCAAAAGTATATGAGTCCTCATTTTGCGAAGGCATCTTCTAGTAAGTCTTAATAACAATGTAACAATCTATAATAATCTATATATTTAATAATATATATATTATTAATAATATATATAAATTTTATAAAGATGAATAAAGTAAATGAAGCAAATAAAGTAAATGAAGCAAATAAAGTAAATGAAGCAAATAAGATGAATGCGATAAAAGATATTGAAATATATACTAATGTCCCTATGCATTTAATACGAGGTGGATTAAGACCAATTGGTATAGCAAAAGGTATACAAATAACATCAACTAATATATTTACAGATATTAGTGGATTTTTTGCAGGATTAGTTGGATCTAAAAATGACAGTACTATAACTAAACATTATTTAGAAGCATATGATGCAGCTATAAAAAAAATGAAATTAGATGCATTAAGAATAAATAAAAATTGCAAATATTTAGCAACAGTAAAAATTGATGTTTCAGAATTATCAAAAGGTGGAAATAGTCAAGGTTATATAGTAATTGCAGCATATGGTACCATTTATTGTCCTAGTTCTAATAAAGAAGACTGCGATGGATGTTGGTTCATGAATAGTTGTCGTCCATGTACAAAAAATCCAAATGGTAGTAAAATTAGATGTGAAAAAAATAAAGGCGAATGGATGAAATCTGGTAGTGAGAATTGTAATAATACACAACAACCACAAAAACAAAATACAGATAAAACAGCAAAGATATATCCTGAACAACCAAAACAACCAAACCTTATCAATCAAAGTGGAGGACATATTAATAAACGATATACCAGACGAAAATTAAATAAATTAAATAATAATAATAATCACAGTATGAAAACAACTAGGCGAATAAAATAAATAAGGTATATAATTTATCTAAATATATTATAAAAAATACTACAAAATATATTATTAAAAAATACAATTAATCAAAAAATTGATTTAAAAAAATAGTAATAATATTAATAATACTAATAGCAATCACAAATATGTCTTCTACAATGTTTATCAATGGTACTACTTTCAACCCCGATCAAGATATTAAATATGGTAAAGTAAAAGTAAATGCTAGGGGAATGAAAACTGTTCCTATTAATAATGCAAAGAGTGGATATCAGTTGCAACTAAGTGTTCCTCTTATGCTTACTTGGGGTGTAAATGTTAGAGAAAATGATGATGGTCGCAATACATATGATATGAGTTTGCAATTTCCAAGATCAGATTATAGTAATGACCGTACAGATGCTTTCTTGCGAGCAATGGAGCGTGTGGAAGAAAAGGTTAGAAAGGATGCTACTAATAGTATTTATTCAAAGGAATGGTTTAATAAGCCAAAGCTAACTGATGCACAAGTAGATGTATTGTTTAATAATATGTTGTATCGTCCAAAGGATAGAGATACTGGCGAGCTACGTGAAGATGCAAGTCCAAGTTTGAGAGTAAAGATTGATTGTTATGATGGAGAATTTAAGTGTGAGATTTATGATATGAAAGAAACATCACTTTATCCTAATGCAGATTCTAATGTATCACCTATTGATCTTATTACAAAAGGTTCTAATGTAGCATGTATTATTAGATGCAGTGGTATTTATTTTGTAAATGGTAAGTTTGGTGTTACTTGGAGATTGGTTCAGGCAGTTGTAAAACCAAGAGCAAGTTTGCAAGGAAGATGTCATATTAAATTGTGTGATGAGGAAGTAGAATCATTGGAAAATCAAAAGGAAGAAGAGGAAGAGGAGCAAGAACAAGAAGATTTAAGTGATAATGAAGAAATGCCTCTGCAAGAAGAACAAAAACAAGAACAAGAAGAGGAGGAAGAACCAGAACAAGAGGAACCAGAACCTGTTGTAGAAGTAAAGCCAAAGAAAAAGAAGGTTGTTAGAAAAAAGAAAACATAAGTAGTAATCAATTTATATTAATAGGATAGAATAATGATAATAATAATAACCAATTATTAATTAATTAAAAATAATAAAAAATAATAATAAATACTACTAAATAATAATCGATTATTAATTAATAGGATAAGATAATAATAATAATATATTTTTTTGTTTTATTTTGTTTCGCTATATATATGTATATATTTATACATATTTATACATTATTAATATACTGTGGTAGTACAATGCATTAACATTTTATAGGAGCATGAAAATTACATTTAGTAGGAACAACATATCCAATATTTCTTGTTTGTTTTAATTTAGATTTTACATAAGATGGACTATAACTATTAAATTTAACAGGATTTTTTACGCTTGTACTGGTTTTACCAATAGCATTATTTTTTCTTATTTGTGTATAAGCACTGGAATCCCTATTTGTGCTTAATGCTCGATTCATTCCATATGTGCTTGTTGTATTATAAATATTATACGCATTTGAATAACTAAAACTATTACTTGTACCTAATCTTGAAAAAAAATTAGAGAATGCTATTTGTGGTTTATTATTATTATTTAATTTTTTTTTATGAATTGTTCGTTTATATACACTTTTGGCTGCTGGATAACTTGAACCAGAGGTCATTGTATCCGGTTTAAAATTGTATTTTCTTGTTGCATTCATCATAAACATTATATATATTAACAAAAGAAATATATATAATAAATACTTGTATAATAGTTAAAAAGTATCATAATACTTCTCAGAATCTGTTTCAGACTCTGTTTCAGATTCTATGATTGAATCATATTGTAATTTTATAATTAAATCAGAATATGTTTCTATATTATAATCTTGATTTAATCCAGATACAGGAATACCACACGATTTATATATACATATTTGTGGTTTCTCTTTAATTGTATCTTTATCTATTGATACTGAATAGTTTTTATCGCATACATTAATATTATGTATGGTAGTATTTATAGATGATAATACTTTATCAACTACAATATTATTATTGGTATCTATTATGATATTATCAGGTAATATTGGATATATTAATATAGATAAAGTTCCGTACTTGGTATCATATTCAGCATCTTGTAACCATAATGGAATATAATATTTCTCGTTTTTATAATTTAATACATGTATTTGCTTATCATAAATTCGATATAATTCTGGTTGTAAAATAATAATTTTATTCTGTATCTGTTTATTTTTTACAATATTTTGTAATTTCTCTAAAATAGTATCGTTTATTTGTAATAAATCTGAATTGATTTCTATATATCTATATAATATATTAGCAGTCTTTTCATTTAATGAACTAAATAATTTATAACATATCTCTTCTATTTTTGTTTTACAACAATTAAATAATAATTTTATAATAGTCTGATCTATATTTATTAATTTTGCTAAATTGTTAATTGCAGACTCTTTGTTTATATTTATAGTAGTTGTATTGTTTTTTATACGATTAATATTTAACTCTGCTGATAAATAATTATATGCATTTTTAATTTCAATAAACCGATTATTTATTTGTTCAGATGTAAAATTATACATAATATGTGTTGGATCTTTTATATGTATTGATTGATTTGTATTTTTATCAGGATGCCATATTAAAATTTGTTTGCGATATGCTTTTTTTAAATCATTTTCATTTAAATCGTTATAATTTATACAAAGTATCTTTAATGCTGTTTTGATATCCATTAATAACAGTTATTAAATAAAATATATAATTCTCTAAATGATAAATTGGTCTATAATTATTATAATAATATTTATAAATTTCTAATGTAAATTTTATACATTCTCGTTTTTTATCTATTGATATATTTTTTAACTGTAATACTAAAATCAATATATTCCATAGTATTTTATCAAATTGATAATTATATGTTAATATATTATATAATTCATTTCTAATATCAATTATATTAAGATTTTCAATATCCAAAATCATTTCAAATATTTTTTTTGATTGTTTTATACATGGTGAAAATAATTCATAATTTTTATCTTTAATAGTATTTATACTATCAATTATTTTTAATGATACTGATTGAGGTATAGTATTATTAATACATTCACTATATAATTTTTTTGTAGGTCGTTTTATATTAAGAGTTTGACATCGTAATATAATAGAATCAGGAATAAATGCTATGGCATCCGTAATAATTATAAATTTAAATTTTATAATATTATTAATAGATTGCATATAACTAAAAAATATAGGTAATAAATCTCTATGAATTTCTTGAAAATTATAACATAAAAATATACCTTGTTTATTTACACTAACAGTTATTATATCTATTATAGTTTTATATATTGAATCCCATATAGTTTTTGCATTACATCCTAATATAGAGAAATCAATTTCAAAATGTATATCACTTATTTTTATATAAAAATCTAATTTATTTGTACTACATACTACTTTTTTTTCATATTGTAAATTACTTTTACTATACTTATTAATAATACGTAATGCTTGTGTATATCTCCCAGTTCCATTTGGACCATATATAATTATATTAGGGAGGTTAATAAAATTATTACTAAGATTATGTACCGTTTTATCTAATTCAGGATGTAGAGAACATTTATTAGAGTTATTTATATATGAAATAAATTTAGGAGATATATTCATAAATACATATTAAGCTTATATATTTATACTTATTAAAATATAAAATATAGTAAATTTAATTATCATGTAATTTACTATATGAATAATTCAATCAATTTAAAAATTACTGAAATAAAGGATGATACTTCAAATAATAAAAAAGTGAGTTTTGATTTAGAACAAAACGAAACTTTTTATTATAAAAAATATCTAGGCAAACAACACAATACTGTTATAGATACATATAACAATACATATAACAATACATCTAATAATCAACAAAATAATAATAATCGTGAAAATAATAATCGTGAAAATAATAACTATAACTCATTAAGACCATTTATTAGTAATACTAATTATACAAAAAATAATAAAGTATTTAGTATGCAATTAATTCATAATAATATAAATAATAATAATATAAATCATAAATCAAAAAACTCTTTTTCTATGAAATATATTAAATAAATTTAAAGATATTTTAGAGATAAATTTAGTATAAGAAAACATGGAACTTTTGGTATAAATAATAATTTTAGTGATTCAAATAGTCATAAAGGAACACTTTGTGAAGATGCTAATCATTCTTTGTTAGAAGATCTTTAAATTGAATTATCTTTTTCTAGATCTAAATCTTCTTCCTCTACCTCTTCCTCTTCTAGAACTTCTTACTCTACCTCTTCCTCTTCTAGAACTTCTTCCTCTACCATTAACTTTCTTGATTCTGTTTCCTTTTCTTGTTCTTCTAACAACTCTCTTGCCTCTACCTCTTCTTGTTCTTCTCCTTCCTCCACCACCGGTGAGTCTCTGTCTTTTAACATCTCCCACCCTCCGAAGTGCCCCCATATTCCCCATATTCTTAATGTTAGCAGTTACAATAAAGTGATCAAAAGGGAAGTCAGCATTAGGTATGGAAACTCTATTATTACTTGTTTTATCTTTATCTGTTGTTTTTATTAATGATTCCCCATGCATGAATAAATTTATAGAACAGATTATAAAATCTTTACTTGATTTATCTAATTGATCTGCTTTATCTAATTGTGGTTGCATCCAAGTTCTTGTTTTATTTGTTGTATTATAATTGTCTGAAGTTTTTAATCCCTTCGGGTCGTTTGTTTTATTTTCTGGAGTTTCATCGTGCACTAGTTCATTAATATTTTCAGGAGCTACAAGGTTTAAATTTTTCTCTTCAATATCTTTTTTAATAGTATAAGGAGAATTTGAATCAACACAATATATTAAGTTTTTGAGTTTTTTTATTTCCTCTAATTGTTTACTAAAACTACCCCTGTGTCCTTTCTTAAATGAAGAAGCATGATGACATATAATATTATAAGTAGCTTCGTTATGAGTTGCTTCTCCATGAACAAGTTCACCGCCCATTGTATTTTTAACGTTTTGATCTACTTTACGCACAGGTATTTTTGTTGATACAATTGCAGAATATAAGTCTTTTGTTTTTTCACTAATAACTTTAGTGATTGAATCATCTAATAAATCATCTAATAAATCATCATGACATTCATTTAAACATACTATATCATATGTGTCTAATAATGTTTTAATTAATTCTTTTTTTTTTTTTGCTAAATCATTTGGTCCTTCAAATAATAGACCACCCGTCAATCTAGATGGATTATCACTTGAATAACATCTAAGAATTTCATTTAAAATTAAATATGTATAAGCAAATAAAGCACCGTTAAAAAAAACTATAGCATTACTTTTATCTACAACATCTTTATCTAAATCTTTCATATCTGCGCTTTCTGGATCAAAGTATTTACTATCTGGTGCTGCTGCAAAATTATTAGCCACTCCGTCATCCCTCGGTTGATTTGAAAAATGTTTAAAAAATTCCAGTTTTATTTCTTTGGTGTCTTCCTTCTTCACGCTATAATTTTTTTTTTCTATTAATTCGTGTAATTTATTCATATTAGACTCGTGCCATATTGAAGTTTTTTCCATTACAAGACCTGAAAAAAGTTTTGTGGGATTCAGGTGAGTTGCACTCCCAAGAGTTGTGCCCTCAATTAGTTTATGAACTTTTAAACTTCCATCATCTGCAAATAGTGATTCAATATTAGTTCTAGCAGGTTCTAATAATCCATCTAATCCATCAGTTTTTGTTAATAAATAATTTATTTCATCTTTTTTTAAGCCAGAAAGTATATCAGAAAAAGTTCCACTAAATAATTTCCTAATTGAGGCATTTAAAGATGGTTTCCCACCCACATTCTCCATTATAGGTGTTTCAAAGAATCCTAATCCATACTCATAAGGGTCATTATTTATACCACCTACATTAAGTAATGCTACGTTTAATTCACTCATTTTATACAATAGTATTAGATAATAATAGTCAAATAATCAAATTATTAAAATTTAAATCAAAATTATCAAAAATTCACTTTTGTCTAGAAAGAGAATCACAAAATCAGTTGTTAGAATTAAGTCTTTATTTGAATAATTGGCCAAAATCAATGGTAGAAAATACTGAAAAATCATATAGAAATAAATTGCTAAAATCACTAAATTTCTGCATTAATATCATTTTCCCTATTATCTATATTAAATAAAACAGGAGTAACCATTTCCCTAATATTGTTTACCAATGATTGAGTAGTAGTAGGATTAGATACATCTGGATTGGATGTATTTGATATAGATTCAGAAGGTCCAGAAGATGATGTAGATTCATGTGAAGTTGGTATTAGATTTTTTCTACAAACTGGGCAAGTAGAATTATAACAAAACCAATTACGTATAGCATTTTTTTGAAAATAATGTCCACATTCTTTTATTCTAGAAATTTCTGTTGAAGGTCTAAATGTTGTTTGTGTTATGGGACACGTTAGATATCTTGTAATATCATCAGGTATATCTGAAAATGTTATATCTTCTAATATATCATTTATTTGTTCTAATGTTAATAAACTATTGGATTGTGTTGAATTAGAGTTATCTGTTGTATTGGTATGTACTCTATGAATTGTTACATTAGATACATTAGCTAATCCATTTACTAAATCAAATATATCTGGTATATTATTTAATCTAAAACTTGTAGTATGTGTTGAAGTATTACTACCAGTATTACTACCAGTATTACTACCAGTATTACTACCAGTATTACTATCCCTATTAATATTATTAATATTATTATGTATATTCCTTGAATTACTATTTAAATTATTAAAAAGTCTATTTGTTCTTATATTTCTTATATTATTATAAGACCTATTTCGCAATATATTACTCATATTATCTTCCTGTTTTTTTAAAAGTTCTATTATCTCTAATAAGATTTTTTTTGTAAAAATATTATCATTTAAATATCTCTGATGTATATTATTTAATTCAGATTGACTCATTTATAATATTAAAAGATAAACAGATATAGAATATAACTAATAATATATTTAAATATGTTATATGATGATACTCCTGGAAGAACAGGACTAGCTAATTTAGGTAATACTTGTTATATTAACTCCTGTATGCAATGTATCTCTCATA
>MDSW01046661.1_pt1 | contig 12496 bp, 28 predicted proteins | sample 811171 | NCBI WGS metagenome assembly MDSW01 (sample SAMN05326641, study PRJNA326480) | marine metagenome | isolation source: seawater | place: Atlantic Ocean: North West | collected 2012
GAACAATTTGAAAAGGTCAGAGAGTTTGTAGAAACTATCCCGGCTATGAAACATGATGTAGAATTTGTTTGCTCATGTGGGCATCATAATAAAATAGAATTGAAAGGAATGCAGTCTTTTTTCTAGTGTGTCTATCTCACACAAGCCTGATGGATTACTACAATACAGGTTTTCAGTTGATGCAACATCATAATTATTCACTGAATGAGATAGACGGAATGATACCATGGGAAAAAGATGTATATGTTAGTATGCTTGTCGAGTACATAAAAGAACAAAAAGAAGAAATGATGAGACAGAAACATGGTTAAAACAACATCACCAGGACCAAAAGGCACAGGACTAAAAGATGTAGTAGATACATTGAATGCTACTAATCAACTTTTAGCTCAACAAGGCAATGCTATTACACGATTCATGGATCAATCCGCACGTGAATCTAAAGTAGCAGGCAAACAAGATATAGAGAATCAAAGAGAAAATAAAAAAGGTTCTCGTATCTTAGGTGCAGCCCGTGGTGGTATAAAAGGTCTTGCCGCAATGACTGGTATACCTGCACTTGCAGGTGGTATCGGTGCTGCGCTGTCTCCACTAATAAGTGGTTTAAGTTTTCTTTTAACTCCTATTAAACTTCTTGCAAAGCTAGTAATGAAAGGTGGTCCATTAGCATTAGTTATTGGTGGTATGTACGCATTATTTAATGATATTGCAGAAAACGAAAATTTTAAGAAATCTATTGATAGTATAAAAACATTATGGAATGATAATATAGTACCTGCATTTCAAAGTATAAAAGATACAGTATCTGCAATATCTAACAATGAAGGTGTACGGTTAACATTTCAACAAATAGGTGATTGGTTTACTAACTTTAAAATTCAGATTCAAGACTGGGTACTTGGCAATTTAGTAATTATTACTGAAACTATTGCAGGTGTATTAGACGGCGTAGATTCTTTATTAAAAGGTGAGTGGATGGAAGGTCTCAGCACAATAGGTTCCACACTCTTTAATGGAATAAAAAATCTATTTGATAATACCATTACTAATATTCTAGAAATGTTTGGAGTAGACTTTGGAGAGGGAGGAACTTTCCTTGGTAGCGTAGGTCAGATCATAGATGGATTACTTGTCGGTATGATTAATATATGGGAAGGACTCAAAACAGGTGTCAAAGATGCATGGGATGGATTAGTCAACTTCTTTACAGGTGAAGATGGTTATATTCGTTCAACCATTACAAGTATTCAAATTAGTATGACAACTAAATGGAATAACTTTAAAGATGGCGTAATGAATCTATGGGATGGTATGGTCGATGGTGTGAAAGAAAAGTTTTCAGCAGCTGTAGATATTCTTACTGTTTCATTGCCTAATAAAATAGGTGAAATGAAAGATAATATGATCGAAACTTGGGATAAAGTAAAAAATAGTATTACAGATGCTTTACAAAAAGTAGCTATCTGGTTTATGTTCAAGCCTAAAGAATTAGGATTATTGTTAGAACAAAAATGGGTAGAGACTAAAGGCGCATTTATGGAAAAACTTGCCAGTCTAGCAGGTACAATATCTTCTTTACCTGCTCAATTAAAACTAGGATTATTAGAATCACTTAAAGGTACATGGCTAGGTGATAAGTTTATTAGTGATGAAAGAATTGCAGAGGCTCAAGCAGAGGTTGCATCTGGTGCAGGCTTTAAAGATGCCATGGTTGCAGAAGTACAATCTAATACTCAAATGGAATTAAATAGAATTCGTAAAGATCGAATTGCTCTTGAAATGCAAAAGATGCAAATGGAAAGAGCCGCAACAACTGTTATCCAACAAAATACTGGTGGCGCAACAGTCAATACGACTAATATTTCTCAAAGTGGAGGGCAGGTTGCTGACCCATACGCCAATAGCTATATGGGTCAAGCGATACCTGGTTCGTTTTAGTCAGCGTTTGCTAACCGAGCAAAGTAGCTCATAGTATCTTCTTCATCTTCAGATACTTGTTCAGCCGTCACTGGTTCCTGTGGAATGTGAGGATTCACAGCCGCTGCTGGTTCAGATGGTGGCGCAACCTCATCTAGAGATACGGCTGCGGCAACTGTTTGTGGTGCAGTCATTCCAAGAATATTATTCAACTTAGTCTTTAGTTCATCATATGTCTTGTAATTCTTTGGATCTGTCCACTCGGATAGATCGTGCATCTGATTGTAAATAGCTTCTAACTTCTCATCGTTATCAGCCAATGCACTTGGCGATGCAAATTCAGATTTATCATAGTTACGATACCCTTCAACCTGACGAATCTTCAGTTTAAAGTTAGCACCTTCCCACATGTCGAACGGATTCACCGGTTCTTCATCTTGGAAAGACGGTTGCATCATATCCATAATCTTATCGAAGATCTTCTTACCATACTGATACATGAATACTTTGCCTTCGTTGGCAGGATTACCTGGATCAGATACAACAAGAATGTTTGAGACATAATGAAGTCGACGCTTTTGCGTACGAGCTTTATCTTTGTCTGCTTCGATACCAGAATTCCATAGTAGAGAGTTCATCTCACCGACTGGATCTGTTTGACCAATAGATGTCAATGACTTCTCAATGTACCACTGACCAGATGGACCTTTAAATCCATGATCCCAATATCGGGCCCATGGAACATCTTGTCCTTCTCCGGCTGGTAGAAAACGAATGACTGCGTAACCATTACCGGCTTTATCAACCGTTGGCTTCCACATTCTTTCGTCTACATAGGATTTCTTTTCTGTATTACCGCCGCCGACTGCTTCAGCAGCTTGTAATAAATTTGATATTTGATCGCGATTGCGTTTTAAGTTTGCAAAACTCATATGTTACCTCGTATTGCTGTAGTATTACTGAAATATTATACACTGGATAATTCATAATGTACATGTATATTTATTCAAAAAAACTATCATCCAGTGAATTTGTTTTAGGCAATAAATTAAGAGACATTGCCTCAGCCTCAAGTTTGTCCTTGATTATAGGACTCACAAACTTTCGAACATCTTCTGGTTCGATGTCGTTCTTTTCACAGATGTCGAGGATAGCATCCATATAGGATAGCTTCTTCTGTACAACAGCTTCCTCGATCATCTTGCTAAATTTAGATTTAGTTAGAAACTCTTCGCTCATTTAATCTCCCATAGTTAAGTCATCCCAAACAGTTCCGATGTCTGAGTAGAATACGCCATGCGTACGTTTTGCCATACCATCTTTATCATAGGCAGGCTCAACACAACGCCATTTAATTTTATTCTGTTGATACTCACCATAGCAATCATCAACATAGTCACCATCACGTAAGTACTTCTCAAGATTACGAATGTAAGCCTGATGATTAGCTACACGTGCAGGTGCACCTTTTGTATTTGCTCGTAGATCTTTACGAGCGAGTGCTAACTCTTCACGCTGAGTCTTAATCCAACCTTGTACCTTTCGAAAGTGAAAGGGATCATCCTCAGTCCGTGCAAGCACAGTCTCGTGGATGTATTTGTACTGAGGTGGATTAGCTGCTTGCCTTTTTGCTCTCGCTTTCGCTAGACGTTCACCAGCTGCTTTGCGCTGTTCTTCTGACATAGGCTTGCGTTTTTTACGAATTTTAACCATAACATTTCTCCTTCATAATGTTATTCTATCACAGTTTTACGCATTTGTACACAGTTAAATGTGTGACATAATGTCACATCTCTTTATCAGGATGTATAATTATTTCTTCACCATCCTGATCGATAGCGGTTTTAAGAAAACCTTTTTCAATGAGAATTGTAATTGTTGTATCTATTATTTCGTCTGTTTGACGTTGAGCATATGTCTTACCGATCATATAAGCAACACCTGATGCAACGAATAATAGCATCCACATTAATATTTGATAGTCAATACCTGTCATTCACACACAAAGCTCACGACGTTAGAAATCCTAAATGATCTCCAACCTTCTTTATTCACATCCCATACAGCAAGAACCTCTTCGTTTAAATCACGAACTTTCTTTTGTGTGATAGGATCTTTAGTTGCTTTTGGAATTACATCATCTTTGAGAGTACAAACCATATTACGTTCTTCACCGTTTAGTTTTGTAAATATCACTCGACACTGTGATGTTTGTAGCATCTCCATCATTTCGTTTCTCGTAAGCATCTTTCACCTCCAATGTGTATGTGCCTTCAGGTAATGTCCAAGCTTTCATTAGCTTATAGTACATTGTTGCAGTCATAGTTATAATATCAAAGAATTGTAATTTTTCATTCCATTGACGTATATAAACTAAGTCATCATATATGAGAACAGAAACATCCTCACCACCTAAGTCATTTAGAATGGTGATCAGTGTTTCATCCATATCATTTTCTATTGTAAACATCAGTCTATCATTATTTCCTCATCAGGTGTATATTTGATATACATCTTTAAAGTCTTTCCGTCATCTTGCAAATCAAATGTAAGCTCAGTGACTTCATGTCTTACAAGCTGTCTACCATTATTATCTATAACTTCGACTCTGTTAATTTTTTCCCAATCCATATTCAAATCCAATCACTATACCAGGTTCAATATTACCATTAAAGTCTTCAGCAGCTGGAGCAATAAAGAAGTTTTTATACGTTGCTCTAATCATAGGTACAATATCATTGAGTTCGTCGTATCCTGTAACTATTGCAAATTCTGCACCAAAGTCTTTATATTCATATCTATAGCCGGCATACAGACTCATTCTGTCCATACTATTATAGTACGCACCAGCAATTTTCCAGTCATCCTGCCACCTCACGTGTGGGTGTACAGGATTATAATCACCTTGCATTCCGAGATGAGCTGACAAGCCTATGGCAAGTGCAAGACTACTCATCGTCTCATCTTTGCCATAGCTTCAGCATCCTTCTTACGTGTAACAGGTACACTATTAGATTTATGCATAGTGCCTATACCAATGATATAGTCACCTGTGTATTGATTGCCATTGCCTTTAGGACAAGTGCCAGGTATGGCATCAGAAGTCTTAACGCCAGAATCTCCGACATTTCTATATGTAGGTATTTCTGATCTGACATCTGATGCCTTACCCTTTACGCCCATCTTCTTCAGAAAGGCTTCGTGACGTGCCATGGCTTCTTTCCATCCAGGTTTACGTTTAACCTTACGACGGCTACCATGAACTTGTACGCCACGAATCATATGCATACTCATATCAATCCCAATCGTTATCGTACCGAGTAGTCTCGTACATAGTTTCACCATAATACTCATTTGCATAACGAGATGCATCTGTATAATGATAGATATTAGTCTCTTTAGGCAAAGGCATATCTTTTAGATTCTTTGACTTTTTGAGTTTGATTGAACGAGTCTTACGCTTGATAGCGTCAAGCTTTTTCTTGCGGTTTAGATGCTCGGCTGCTTTTTTGATAAGAGCCATACGTTCGTCGTAAGTAATTGCTATAGTCATGTGACCTCCATAATATAAATCGATCCTACACTATTTGTAGGTATTTGTACATGTGACAGGATGTCACACTATTCGTAGTACATCCTGCCATCATGCATTCTGAACACATCAGTCAACTGATCATCGAGATACTCAAGATCATCTTTGTTGCACTGAAACCTAATGCCAATTCCACCTGCATTTTCCCATGCAATGATGTTAGAAGGCTTATCATCAATTAAGATGTTAGGTTTACCAGATATTCGACTAATCGCATACTTATGCTTATTAGAAGTAAAGATAAGCTTCTCGAGATCATCAGGCAAAAAACCGTGAATTGTAAGCCATTTACGTTTCCAAAAAGCAGAGTTGTAATGATCATCTCGTAGAGGTGAAGAACAGATTCCCCAATCACCATCTGAATGCTCTTTTACAAGCTCAACGATATCGGCAGCTTCAGCAAAAGCAGGAATCTGATAAAAGAAATCTGTGTTGCGAATCTCGTTCAAGCATCGCTCGATATTCTTAATATCTTTCCAGTGATCAGCACCGAAATCATCTTCTAGTTTTCCAAAGAAGTCAGCGATGACTCCATCCATATCCAAATATACTGTCATGAGTCCTCCTTCAAGACTTTATCGATTAATATGTTTGATGCATAATGAACACCAAATTGCTCACAAGCTGCTGCGTGAATGATCTCACGAAACTTAGCTGAAATGCTAGACTCAACATAATCCCAGTTGATTCGTGCGTCAAAAGCACGCTGACTACGAATAGTAGGAACAGGAACCTCAGCATATCTCATGCCAAAGATAGAAGCAAAATCTTTACGACGATTCATAAGACCGTTGTTAAAGCAATCGTACACAGCGTTCTGAGTTCTACGAAACTTTTCAAGAAACTTGTTAGCTGATCGAGGTGATTCTACTGAACCCTCAAGAGGAATTAATTCATTCAACTTGTCAATTACAGGCTCTAGATCGCCAAGAGTTTTTTGCATAAACATAATAATCTCCTTCATGTTATATTAATAATCTAACATACTTCATATCAAATGTACATAAAAAAATGCGCATAAAGCGCATTTTTATTATACTGTGACATTTATGTTACACTATTGTGATAATGGATTATCTAATGCTTCTTGTAGCCTTTCAAAGATTTCTTTATCTAATGCCTTCATATCAGTTCGTATATCTTTATCTAATATCCTTGCACTCGCTTCTACTTCACGTATAGATGCGGTAACATCTTTCTGTTGTTCGTTCATATCATTACGTATAGATTCTAGCGTATTACCTATACTAGCTTGCGTAGCTTTAATTCGTGCTTCTGATTCCTCAAGGTTGGTGCTGATCTTATCTCTGAGATCTGCCATTGTATCTTGATTATCTTTGAGAGTTAATCTAAATCTCTCTTCAAATGTATCAAGCTTTGCATATACATCGTTACGTAGTTTACGTACTGTAGCTTCTGCTCTTTGTACTTGTTCTTCTAAAAGTACTATTTGTCCTTCTAAACGATCAACATCACTAGCTAAATCTTTTCTAATCTCTGTTGTATAATCTATCGCATCGTTTAGTTTTTGTAATTGTAATTCGTTGGCAGCAGCTATCTCATCTATATCGATATTCTGAATAATCTCTTTCATATCCATATAATCTTTATAGAATTCGAAACCTCCCCATGCTGCACCACCTGCCGTTGATAAAGCAGTAAGGACGGCTACCATCTTACCGCCTCTAAATGTCATACCTCCAAATTCAAATTCTGGCATATCTATTCCTCAAATTGTAATTCTTTGAGAGATTGAATTTCTTTTCTTAGTTGTTCCAACTCTAAAGATTTCTTTTGCAATTCTAATTCATATAATCTATTACAGTCAATTCTTTTCTTTGGTTTAGATCCGAGTGGTATTACTATCCGACTATAAACACCGATACTGCCAACATCTTTCTCATTTATCCAATTGTTCATTGAATCATATCTACCACCATCTATGAGTCCGGTTACACCAAACTCTAATGTGGTTGCAGAACCGATTGCATTAGAACAATCCATTTGACCTGATTTAAATTTATCTGATTGATAACTACCAGGTGCACTTGGTAATTGTAGGTTTAGAGATTCCGCATAAGCAGAACCAGCCATCATACAAATAACCAAAATAATATATCGCATTATAATCTCACTTAACTCTGGAGCAAATCCTCGATCTAACTCCTGTACCTGTCACGTCAGCTTTTAAATGCTTTGATGTAGTGCAAATAAACTCTATTCGTTTAAGGTCACTTTTCCTAATATTGACTTCAAAATCTGCATGTTCTAGATACTCTAGCTTCATTATCTTTTTACTTGAATGAAATGGTATTTTATTCCATTCTTCATCATGCACAGATACTTCATAATATTTTACATCCTCACGTCTGTTCCACATATGCAACTTAGCAAAGTATATACCATCAACAATATGTGGTTTTAGCTCAGGATATGTCGGCGTCAGTTCATGGGCTGCAGCGCTACTCGTAAATAACACCGCAGCCATTAATAATTTCCACATCGCGTGTCTCCCTTTTAGAGGGTATTAGTCGGCAACACACGTAGCTGTAACCATAGCCTTGTACTCACCACCTGGTAAAGCTTTACCATTACCATATGTGACTTCTGATTCAATTTTGAACCATGTACTTCCGGCTGTAGTCAATGCAAATTCTGTCCACTCATTATATTCAGTTTTGTTAGTTTCATATGCGGACATTGCTGTATCTGTACCAGATGAATAAGTTGTTTCACCATCCCAATTCACAGCATCGCTTAAGCTAGGCGATGTTGTAAACTCAGTTGGCCAACCAATCTTAGCTGTATATGCATCGGCAAGAGTAACGTCGTAACGTACAACCGCGTCAATACCACCGTCTGCAGCTTTGGTACTTAACTCATCTGCTGTTGGGTTACCATATACACCAGCTGTTGCTGTGTAAACGGAACACTTAGACGATACGTTACCAGATATCTCAGTCGCCCAAGCACCAGTAGTCGCAAGTCCAATTGCTCCAAGGGTTAAAATAGTTCTGAACATTTGTTTCTCCATTATCGTTCATACTGTGAGCGAACCATAGTTCTGTGATTAGCATCTGATGCTAAATTTCTCAACGCTCGTCTATTATCTGGATAATCTGTAGTCGGTAACGTAACTGTTTCCTCATACACACCACCCGGCAATGATGTAGCATAATATTGATTGAGTTTCGGCACTTGCGCTAATTCAGCAAGTATCGAGGCCTGCTCACGAGTATCAACCATGGCTTCCAAACTGTTGTCAGCTCCTAGTTGTTCCTCCAGGCTTTCTTCTTCTCTTTCCTCTTCTTCAACTTCAAGTTCTTCTTCTTCTTTTGGCTTCTCAGCTTCTTCTGCAAGATTAGCTTGAACCCATTCATCATAAAAAGGATCATCGACTTCAGGTGCTTCAAGATTCGCAATGTAATCTGATAAAGCATCTTCATAACCAGGACATATTGGATCTGCAAGAGGTGTTAAATAACACTTTTCCAATGTCTCATCAATGACCATTTTATAATTATATATTACATATGGATCTTCTATAGATCCTTCACCTTCAACTTGTAATGAACCATCTCCCCACCGATTCGCATTTGTGTAACCAAATCTAAAAAACTTCTGTATTGTGCCACCGTACTGATCACTCCAATCATCTGTATGCTCAAATATTTTTTCACCAGGATTTGCAAGATCATCATGTGATAAAGTTACAGTTGCATCATCTTCCTGTTCTTTCACCATTGTATATCTATAATATAAACCATTAATTTCGACAGTCATAAATGGCTGAGAGAAATCAGGCAATATATTTTTCATAGCCCAAGCAAGTCCTTCTCGAGCTGCATTATTAGTTCCTGCGTAGGTAGTGTCAGAGTAGCAGTAAGAGTAAGAGGCCACCCACAAAACCGCCGCCCATGAGAGTCGACTTAGTTTCATCGTCCATATCCCTAATAATATTCTTCTGTGGTTCTTCAGGCTGACGTTCACTATCTGCCAACCAAGCAGCTTTTGCTGCATCGCCAATCATACCATCATAAGGACAAGGTGTACCTGCATCCATCATCGCATCAAATACGCGAGGATCTTGACACATAACTGAAACCGCTGCTACTTTCATACCCATATCATATAAGGTCTTTGCGTTTTTCAGTTTCTCACAATTCATATCCCGTACTGTCTTGCCAGCCGAGATACCTAAAATCTGTGTTTGTACTGCACCAGAAACTCCAACTGTACATAAATCTGAATTTGCTGAGTTGATTGATGGTGCAATAGCGGAAGGGGGCGGTGAATTAACAGTTGTAGTAGATGTGCTTGTACTATCAACAGTTGATGTATTGTTATTATCAGTTCTGATTACATCTTCGGCTGCTTCTTGGCCTAACGATGCCGTGGCGATAAAAATCATAACCACTAGTAAACCTAGTTGTCTGAGCATATTAAAATCCAATTATAATTTATATGCTCTATTTATACTAAAATTTACTTTCAGGCGCGTCTAACCAACTAAAACATTTTGCGTCAATTGGTTCGTATTTTAGGCCTAATTGTGTTTCTTCTAACATCTTAGCCATTTGAAAATTAATTGTTGCCCAACATTGTTCTTCTGTCATGAACTTCATTTTTGAGTTCATAATCTCACACGATGTGAATGCATGAGGTTGACCTATCAAGCACCACATTACAGCCGCTGTATATATCGACGATCCCATATTATTTTCCTTTATAAATCTTTTGTAGATGAGTTTCAAACTCTTCTACTTTTGCAAGTCTATTAGGCCACAGAATATATTCTTTCTGTGGATTCTTCTTAAGGTTATTTAATAATGGTACGATCGCATTATATAAGTCGTCTAATTGCTTTTGATTAGACTTAGCAGTCTCACCAATAGATGCTGCCTTCTCTTGTTCTTTTTGTACTGCTTCAAGTTCGTTTTCATCAACTGCTGTGAAACCGAAATCAAATAAATCCTGGCTCATTTCTATCTCCGTAAACAAATGGTGTCATTACACCATCTTTAAAATGCGAGTACATATTACCTTCTTCTGTTGGTGGTCCAAAATTAAAACGCTGTGCCAACAATTGTCTTTGTCTTGTTCCCTCTTCCACTGACGATGCAGTCCATGTCTTCCAGTCTTTATCGCCATATGGATATACTACTATTGTGGCTTCACCCTCTTCACTCAAACCACCATATGTACTATTCTCTATATCGTTCCGTGTCTTTTTCATCCATTTATAGAGAGACTTTAATCTTGTTGTGATTGCAATCTCATGAATAGGAGTAGGACATCTAAATTGAAAACCTAACTCGTAGACCGGAGTATTATGTTCGAACTTGATATCTTTCATCAGTTCATACATATTTATCTTTAATTCAGGCAGTTTAACGCCTTGTTCTATGTCATCTTGAAATGCCGTATAGACATAGCTATCTTTGTTTTTATACGGCGTTATAAATTGAATATAGTCCGCCGAAAAGTTACCTGATACAATTGTATCACGTTTTTCGACAGACTCAGGAGAAAATTCTAAGGGCTCTTCCCTATTAATATTTACGTCTTTTAAATAATCATAAAAGATACTAGCGTACTTCGGATTCACGTTCTTTCTTCAACTTCCATAACATCCATTCATAATAACGAATTGGTTCATCTTCTTCAGTCTGTTGTGACATATTCCCTCAAATTAATAAGTTGTTGACGTAGACTTTTATTTTGAATTTGTAACTCTTTTACTTGACCTTCAAGTATAGCAATGCGACCTCCGTCACCTGCTTGTTGAGTACCTAATTCAATACGAATATCTTGATCCATTGCCGCGGCCTCCGCAAAACCTTCTAATGTTGCTGATTCAAGATCGTTCATCTGGTATTCTAATGACATGATTTCTTGCTGAGCATATACAACGTCGTCTTGTACAGCTTGAATCTGCTCAGAAGTATTTCCATGCATTAACGCACCAAAGATGAGCGTTAAAATTACTTCCATTTTTTTCTCCTACTTTTGGAATTTTAATACGTAACGTTTGCCATCAACATAGAATCGAATTGTAGAATGACTATAAACATCTACTAATTGTTCAGATACAGAAGTAATATCATTACATACTAATTCTTGTTTATATCCGACAACTGTCTGCTTTTGCTTAGGTTGAGCACCTTTATCAGCACCAACTAAACCGCCCATGATTGCACCTATAGCTGCGCCTTTGTCATCGCCTGTTACAGCTTTGCCTCCTGCGGCACCTAATAGCATACCAATCAAAGCTCCGCCTGATGCATTGCCTTGCTGAGTTGTTGTACCGTAAATAGGTACATTCATATTTTCACAGACTCGTTGAGTAGTCGGTGTCTTTACACGCATAGTCTTAGTATGATCATAGACTACAACGTCTTTTACCTCAGCAGCAGCGCCCGTCGCAATTCCCATTGCAAGGATCGCCCCACTCGCAGAGGCACTTAGGCTTTTTAGATTCATGTCTCATTAATCTCCAATCCAAATGTTAATAATAGCTAAGTTTCCGTCAATACTATTTATTGACCATTCAAAGCCGCTACCTCTCAATAGCGACTTTAATTCTTCTAATCTACTAGCTTCGACTATCATATTCGGCCTGCTGTGTGCAAGATGGTATTCCACATTTTGCGTGCACCATCATCATCAGCAAATCCTTCATCACTAGCAAAATCCATGCTTGAAGATCCGTAAACTACATTAGCAATGCCATACTTTTCAATTAGCTCAACGCCATCTACAATTGTATCAGCTCGTCTGCCAATTTCACCTTCAGGTGTACCAATAGTAAAACTAATTCCACCTTCACTTGCACTTAAATAATTAATTCCTAAAGTAGCCATTTCTCACTCCATTCATTTTCTATAATACTAATATAATACTTTTCACATGGAATGTACATAGTTATTTCACATTTTTTTAAAAAAAGTTAAATGTGTTACTTTTTTGTCACAGCTGTCTGTCTTA
>MDSW01070878.1_pt1 | contig 12496 bp, 20 predicted proteins | sample 811171 | NCBI WGS metagenome assembly MDSW01 (sample SAMN05326641, study PRJNA326480) | marine metagenome | isolation source: seawater | place: Atlantic Ocean: North West | collected 2012
TTAAAAAAATATTTTTTTATTGATAGTTTTTTTTTTGAAATTATAAATATGAATTCCTTTACACCTGCATCAATACATTCATCCAATATATATTGTAAATTCGGTCTACCATTAATGGGCATTAACTCCTTTGGCATCACACTTGTCAAAGGAAGCATTCTAGTCCCTAATCCTGCTAATGGAATAATGGCTTGTTTTATCATATGTTTATTATATTAGTTATTATCATTGCTTAAAAGAAATGAAAATATTTAAAGACAAACATACCCTTCAAAAAGAGATTTTTAAAAATAAAGGGATATCATTTGTGCCTACAATGGGTGGTTTACATAGAGGGCATATTTCATTGATTAAAAAATCCAAAAAATTTAAGCTAAAAACTTTAGTCTCGATTTTTGTGAATCCCAAGCAATTCAATAAAAAAAGTGACTTTAGATCTTATCCAAGAAACACAAAAAAAGACTTAAAACAGCTTAAAAAATTGAAAATTAATTACTTATACATTCCAACATTTAAAGATATATATGGATTTAAACCTAAAGAGAAAGTTTTTTTAGATAAATTTTCAAAAAAATTATGTGGTAGGTTCAGAAGAAGTCATTTTGAAGGTGTTTTAAATGTCATAAATAGATTTATAGAAATAATTAAACCTAAATATATCTTTTTAGGAAAGAAAGATTATCAGCAACTGTATCTAATTAAAAAACACATTAAAAAAAGAAAGATTAAATCTAAGATAATTGAATGCAATACTATAAGAGAAATTAATGGTGTAGCTTGCTCATCCAGAAATTCAAAACTTAATAAAGATCAAATGAAGGTTGCATCCAATATTTATTATTATTTATGTAATATAAAGAAAAAAATAAAAAAAGATTATAGTTTATTTAATATAAATAAAATAAAAAAAGACTTAATAGATTTAGGTGCAAGTAAAATAGATTATTTAGAAAATTACAATATAAAAAATTTTAAAAAAATTAAAAAAACTAATAAAAGATTTAATTTATTTTTTGCATACTATATTAAAAACACAAGATTAATTGATAATATCTAATTTAAAAAATAAAATGATCCTAAACCTAAGAAGGAAAGAAATCCAATAACATCCGTAATTGTTGTAACAAAAACACTTGAAGCTAAAGCAGGATCTATATTTAATTTTTTTAATGACACTGGGACTAAAATTCCGAACAATCCTGCAACAATCATATTCAAGACCATTGAAATACCAATTAATAGTGAAAGATTTAATTCTTTAAACCATAATTGAACTATTACTGCAGTTATTATTGCGAAAATTATCCCATTTAAAATACCTATCAGAAATTCTTTACCAACTACTCTATTGAAGTTACTTTTTGATAATTCTTTAGTAGCTATTGCTCTTATAGTAACTGCTAAAGTTTGCATGCCAGCGTTCCCCCCCATTGAAGCAACTATTGGCATAAGAAAAGCTAAAGCAACCATTTGCTCAATTGAAGCTCCAAAGAAGCTTATGACCCAGGTAGCAAGTAAAGCGGTAAATAAATTTAATAATAACCAATTAAATCTTCTTTTAGTTTTTAACATAACGCTATCAGTAATTTCCTCATCACCAACTCCTGCTAAACGTAAAGCATCTTCTTCTGCTTCTTCTTGAACAACAGTTACAACATCGTCAGCTGTAATCATGCCAACTAATTTATTTTCTTTATTGACTACTCCTGCAGAAACTAAGTTATAATTTTCAAAAGTAAGACCTACTTCTTCTTTATCCATATTAACAGAAATAAGGACTGGCATTTCTCTCATTATAGAGTTCATTTTTAAATCTCTAGATGTTCTTAGTACTCTTGATGAAGGAACAGTTCCTATTGGTTTAAAATCATTGTCTACGATAAATATTTCTAAAAATTCTTCAGGTAGATCTTTGTCTTCTCTTAAATAATCTATAGTTTGACCAACAGTCCAATTACTTGGAACTGCTGTGAATTCTCTTTGCATAATTCTTGCTGCAGAGTCTTCAGGGTAACTTAATCCCTCTTGTAATAAAAATTTATCTTTTGGTGGAAGTTTTTCTAAAACTTTTTCTTTTACTTTCTTAGGTAGATTTTCAAGAATTTTAATAGCATTATCGGACTCTAATCGTTTAATTATTTTAATAAGAGAGTCTATAGAAAGTAATTGTAAAACTTCACTCTGAATTGACTCATTTAATTCAATAAAAATTTCTGGATCAATATTAAACGACTCAATTTCAATTAATTTATTTCTTATATCAGGGTTTAAATTTTCAATTAAATTAGCAACATCAGCTTCATGCAAATCTTTTAACGTTTGATTGATGAATTCTACGTTTCTACTTTCAATATTTTGAGTGAAAGTATTGATAAATTCTTTATTAAAATCCAAATTGACTTTTTTTGCCTCTCTTGATTTTGGTAAAGCCATAAATACCTCTAAAAGTTTTTTTGAGACTATTAGTCTATATAATGATAAAATTCAAACTAAATGAGCATAGAAATTAAAATTAGCAAAAAACGCATTCCATATAAAACAGCAATGCTTTTCCTAAATAAAAGAGTTGAGGAGGTAAAAAAAGGTATAAATAGAGAATTATTATGGATCTTAGAGCACCCAACTACTTATACTGCCGGGGTAAGTTTCAACAAAAAAGAAATATTAGATAAAAAAATAAAAATAGTTAAATCGAATAGAGGAGGTAAAATTACACTACACAACCCAGGGCAAAAAATTGTTTATTTTGTCATCGATTTAAACAAACGAAAAAAGGACATAAGAAAATTAATAAATTTGATAGAAAAAAGTATAATACAATTTTTAAAAAGTTATAAAATTCAATCAAAAAGTGATAAGAAAAATATAGGTATTTGGGTTAAAGATAAAAAAATTGCAGCAATAGGAATTAGAGTATCTAGATGGGTAGCCTATCATGGTTGTTCCATAAATATTTCAAATAATTTAAATCAATATTCAAAAATTGTTCCTTGTGGTTTAGATAATAAAAAGGTTACTTCCGTATTAAAATTAATTTCAGTCAAACCTAAAAAATTTGAGGATAATTTGGCACATATTTTTATTAAAAATATTTCAAATATTTAGAGATTTCTTTTAAGAAAATCTTCAAATAAATCGTTGTATCTTGCTTTAAAAGTATATTGTATATTATTAATCATAAATTTTATTTTATAAGCATGTAACATAAGATTTTTAATTTTTATTCTTTTCCTATTATTTAGAAAATATTTATCATCTCCTATTATTGGGCATCCGATGTTAAGTAATTGTTTTCTTAATTGATGCTTTCTTCCAGTAATTGGATTTAACTCCAAGTACGAATAACTTTCGTTCGATTTAATGATTTTTAAATTTGATACAGCCTTTTGAAAGATTTTTTTATTATTTTCGTAATAAATTAAATCATCCTTCATCACTCTTAGTGACTTGGTAACTTTTCCATATACTATTGCTAAATAAGTTTTATGGATTTTCCTTATCCTAAAAAGTGAAGTAAACAATTGAGCATATTTCCTATTTTTAGCAATTATCAAAACTCCCGATGTCTCTTTATCTAATCTATGAACAATGTATGGTTTTGAATTTTTAAAGTATTTTGAATTTTTTAATATATCTATAATATTTTTAAATGATTTTGTACCTGATTGAACTGGTATACCTGTTGGCTTGTTAATTACTATAAAATTTTCGTTGTCTTCTATTACATAATCTTCATAAGTAGAAATTTCTCTTTTTTTAGGTAAGTATTTGATCTTTACTTTTTTATCTCCAGGTTTTAATTTTGAAATATCATAAATCTCAATAAGATCACCTTTCTGAAGTCTATAGGATGATTTAGTTTTTTTTTTATTAACTTTAACTTTATTTTGTCTTAGTATTTTTTCAAATAAAGAGTGAGGTAATTTAATTATTTTATTTCTAAACCATTTATCTAGACGTGAGTCGTTATAATCATCATCCACAGTATAAGATTTAGACATGAAAGCTTAATTTATTTACTTACTGCTTTGGGCTCTGGTTGGGCTTCTTTTTTCTTATCTTTTGTTTCAATTTTTTTTGGCTTGTCAACTTTTTTAGCTTCAGGATTTCTATCAACTAATTCAATAACAGCCATTGGTGCATCATCACCTGTTCTAAAGCCAGCTTTTAATACTCTTGAGTACCCGCCTTTTCTTGAACTATACCTTTTAGACAATTCATCAAATACTTTGGTTACAGATTTCTTATCCTGTAGTTTTGAAAATAATCTTTTTTTATTACTAAGTTTATTATTTTTACCAATAGTTATAACCTTATCAATTTGAGGTTTTAACTCTTTAGCTTTAGGTAAAGTAGTAATTATTTGTTCATATTTTATTAATGAGTTTAACATATTTTTAAATAAAGCTTTTCTATGTTCACTTGTTTTATTTAATTTTCTGTAACCTAAATTATGTCTCATTAGTAATTATTTTCCTCAAGTTTTTTTGATAATTCTGCAATATTGTCTGGAGGCCAGTTCGGTATCTCCATTCCTAAATATAAAGACATTGTATTAAGAACTTCTTTAATTTCATTGAGTGATTTTCTCCCAAAATTTGGCGTTCTGAGCATTTCTGGCTCGGTCTTTTGCACTAAGTCTCCAATATAAATAATATTATCGTTTTTAAGACAGTTCATTGATCTTACCGAAAGTTCAAGCTCTTCAACTCTTTTAAGTAAATTTCTATTAAATTCTGGCTCTGCTGACTTTACTTCTTTAACGACTTCTTGTGGATCTTCGAAGTTGACAAACATTGATAGCTGATCTTGAAAAATTCTTGCTGAATAAGCAATCGCATCTTCTGCGTCAACTGTACCATTTGTTTCTACTGTTAATAGTAATTTGTCATAGTCCAAAGCGCTTCCAGCTCTTGTATTTTCAACTGAAAATGAAACTTTTTTTACTGGACTAAAAAGAGAGTCAATAGAAATTAATCCTAAAGGACTATCTTCTGATTTGTTTTTCGGTGCCTGTACATAACCTTTTCCTGTGCTTACCATAAGCTCCATATGGAAGTTTGTTTTTTCATCCAAATTACAAATAGTTTGTTCAGGATTTAGAATTTCGATTTCTGGCACTAGAGTAATATCTTTTGCTTTAACTTCTTTTGGACCTTTTATATCCAAAACAATTTTCTTAGGACTCGAAGAGGATGATTTTATTGCTAAATTTTTTACATTTAAAACAATATCTGTTACATCTTCTCTAACACCTTTTATTGATGAAAATTCATGAAGTACTCCATCTATTTGAATTGCTGTCACAGCAGCTCCTTGAATTGAGGATAACAAAATTCTTCTTAAAGAATTACCTATAGTCTGTCCAAAACCTTTTTCTAAAGGTTCTGCAACTACTTTAGCAATTGTTCTGTCCTCGTTGCTAGTAATATCTAGTTTATTGGGTTTAATTAAAGCTTTCCAGTTTTTATCAATCACATTTGATGTTGTTTGCATTTATACTCTCCTTCTTTTTGGCGGTCTAGCTCCATTATGTGGCATTGGTGTAGTATCTTTTATAGTTAAAATTTTGAAACCTCTTGACTGTAGAGATCTAAGAGCTGTCTCTCTTCCGGATCCTGGACCTTTTACTTGAACTGTCAATGTTCTTAATCCTTGTTCGTATGCTTTAGCACCCGCATCATCTGCTGCAACTTGAGCAGCATATGGTGTAGATTTTCTCGATCCTTTGAATCCCTTAGCTCCCGCTGAAGACCAAGATATTACGTTGCCACTTTCATCAGCTATTGAAATGATTGTGTTATTAAATGTTGAATATACATAGGCTATTCCCGATGTTATATTTTTTTTAATTTTTTTCTTCTTTTTAAAAGTACTAACTTTTTTTGACTCGACTTTGCTAGTATCATTTTTTTCTTCTAATTTTTCTTTTTTTTTGCTCATTTAATTTATTTTTTAAGAGGAGTAAGTTTTTTACCAGCTATGGCTATTGCTTTACCTTTTCTTGTCCTCGCATTACATTGAGTTCTTTGACCTCTTACGGGAAGTTTTTTTTTATGTCTTGTTCCTCTGTAGCAAGCTAAATCAACTAATCTTTTAATGTTTACAGATGTTTCTCTTCTTAAGTCTCCTTCAACTTTATAATTTGCGTCAATAAACTCTCTTATCTTTAATACCTGATCTTCTGATAATTCGTTAACCCTTTTAGATGACGGGATATTAAGCTTTTCACAAATTTTTTTTGATGAAAATGGCCCTATTCCGTGAATATATGTTAGAGCAATACTAACAACTTTGTTCTGTGGAATGTTAATTCCTGCTATTCGAGCCATATTTTATTGAGTTAGTTTTCCTGCGTATTTATATTGAGTAATCATTTAAAGTCAACCCTTGAAACGTTCTATTAAGCCGCTAATTTCAACATTTATTTCGTCAATAGTTGCCTCACCATTAATAATTTTAAGTAAATTTGATTGCTTATAATAGTCTAAAACTGGTTCAGTAGACTTTTCATAAGTGTTAAATCTTTTGATCGCAATTTCTAAGTTATCATCTTTTCTATCTTCTTGAATTTGTCTTTCTAAAATTCTTTTTTTAATAACTTCTAAACCTACAGATAATTTTAACACAATATCAATTTTTTGATTATGCTGATTTAACAACCGATCTAAATTTTGAGCTTGATTTAGGTTTCTTGGATATCCATCAAATACAAGTCTATTATTATAACTGTTATCTGCAATAAATTTTTTAATTAAATTACTAACAATTTCATCTGATACTAAATTACCTGAATTAATTATTGACTCAATTTTTTCACCAAGTCTTGTCTTGTTTTTGATTTCTTGTCGTAGAAGTTCACCTGTAGATAGCTGATGAAGATTATACTTTTTAACAATAAATTTTGACTGAGTTCCTTTACCTGCGCCTGGTGGACCAAATATAACTAAATTCATTTCTCTAATTATTTGCCAAACTTAGTTTTTTTAATTAATGATTCATATTGTGAACTCATTAGTCTGGTTTGAACTTGAGTAACAGTGTCCATTGCAACAACTACTACAATTAAAATTGAAGTACCGCCTAAATAAAAAGGTATCGGATATTTTGCAATTAAAAATTCTGGCATCAAACAAACAAAAGTAAGATAAAGAGAGCCTACTGTTGTAAGTCTAATTAAAATTGTTTCTATATACTCTGCGGTTCTATCTCCTGGTCTAATTCCTGGGATATATCCTCCATATTTTCTTAAATTTTCAGCAGTTTCTTTTGGATTAAAAACTATTGAGGTATAAAAAAAAGAAAAAAATATTATTCCTGATGCATATAAAAGCATGTAAAGAGGTTGTCCTTGAGTAAACATAGAAGATATTTTTAAAAACGTATCTGATTCTGAAAATCCAAAATTTGAAATTGTAATTGGCAATAATAATAATGCGGATGCAAAAATAGCTGGAATTACTCCTGCAGTATTTATTTTGAGAGGTAAATGTGATGACTCCCCGCCGTACATCTTATTTCCTATTTGCCTCTTTGGATAATTAATTAAAATTTTTCTCATAGCTCTCTCAAAAAAAACAATAAAAAGAACTGTTAAAATAACTAAAATAAAAATACCAACAATCATTAAAGCAGATAAAGCGCCCGTTCTTCCTAGTTCAAAGGTAGATGCTAGTGCTCGAGGAATTTCTGCAACTATGCCAGAAAAAATTATTAAAGAAATACCATTACCAACTCCCCTTAAAGTAATTTGTTCTCCGAGCCACATTAAGAAGGTTGTACCTGCAACAAGTGAGATTGTGGTGATAATTCTGAATGACATACCAGGTTCAATTACTAAATCTCCAGCGTTCTCTAAACCGACTGCTACACCGTAACCTTGTAATGTTGCAATCAAAACAGTTCCGTACCTAGTTATTTGAGTGATTTTTTTTCTGCCTATTTCACCTTGTTCTTTAAGGCTTTTAAAATAATCTGAAACACCGGTCAACAATTGCACTATAATTGATGAAGAAATATACGGCATAATTCCTAGAGCAAAGATAGCCATTCTTGTAACAGCTCCGCCAGAAAACATATTGAACATTCCTAATAAACCCTTTTGGCTAGATGCCATTACTTCTTTTAAAGCTAATGGATCTATACCAGCTAAAGGAACATAAGTTCCAAGACGGTAAATAATTAGTATTAAAATTGTAAAAAGTATCCTATTCTTTAAGTCTTTAGCTTGACTAAAAGCACCTGCAGTATTTATTGTTTCGCTAGACATATTATATTATTTTTTTATAATATTAATTTTTCCACCCGCTTTTTTAATTTTTTCTAATGCTTGTTTAGAGGCAGAGTGCGCAGTGATTTCTATATTAGCTTTTACATCTCCTGTTCCAAGAATTTTGAGTTTTAAATATTTTTTATTTATCAAATTTTTATCTTTAAGAATTTTTAAATCTAATGAGTCTTTTAAATTATTTTTACTTTTATCAAACATACTTTGAATTTTGGATAGGTTAAGAATTGCTACATCATTTTGTTTTAATGTATTAAAACCTCTCTTTGGAAGCCTTCTATATAAAGGCATCTGTCCACCCTCAAAACTTTTTATAGCAACACCTGATCTAGATTTTTGTCCTTTATGACCTCTTGAAGATGTCTTTCCTTTACCTGAGCCTATTCCTCTTCCAACTCGTGTTTTCTTTTTATTTAGTCTTTTTAAATTATTCAGTCCCATTATTTTGACTCCCTTTTTAAAACTACTTCTGAAATTTTCTTTCCTCTAATAGATGATAATAATTTTGGTGAATTTTGAGATTTGAGACCATTTAAACAAGCTTTCAAAACGTTATGAGGATTAGCTGAACCAAGAGATTTTGCTACGACATCTTGTATACCAAGGACTTCGCAAACAGATCTAATTGCACCACCTGCAATTATTCCTGTTCCTGCTGGTGCAGACCTTAGAAAAACTTTTCCAGAACCATTTTTTCCTTTAACATCATGATGCAGTGTCCGTCCATCTTTTAAAGGTATTTTTATTAAATTTCGTTTAGCTACCTCCGTGGCCTTTTTAATTGCATCAGGGACCTGTTTTGATTTTCCTTGGCCAATTCCAATTGATCCTTTTTGGTTTCCAACAACCACTAATGCTGCAAATCCAAATCTTCTTCCGCCTTTTACAACTTTTGTTATTCTATTGATTGCAACAAGTTTTTCTTTTATATCGCTTTCAATTTTTTTAATTTCGCTCATTTAAAATTTTAATCCATTTTTTCTTAAAGTGTCAGCAAATGCTTTTACCCTTCCATGGTACTTGTACCCACCTCTATCAAAATATACCTTAATTATGTTTTTTTCTTTAGCTCTTTTGGCCAAAATCTCACCAATTAAATTTGATTTGTCCATTTTTTTTGCTTTTTTCGATTTAATTGCTTTTTCAATCGATGAAGCTGATACCAAAGTTTTATTAAGTTTATCATCAATTATCTGAGCTGAAAGATTTTTAAGTGTTTTAGATACAGATACTCTATACCTTTCTTTATTAACAGATTTGAGTTTTTGTCTATTTCTTAACATTCTCTTTAATTTGTTATTAACCTTATTCATTATTTTTTCTTTCCCTCTTTTCTTAAAACAAATTGACCTTTTTCCTTTATCCCTTTTGCTTTGTAAGGTTCGACTGGTTTAAAATTTTTTATATCAGCTGCTATCTTTGATACTAAATCTTTATCTACACCATTAATTTTAATTATTGTTTGCTTTTCAACTGCAATTTTTATTTCTTTAGGAATTTTAAAATTAATATCGTGACTAAAACCTATCTGCAAATTTAAAATATCACCTTTTAAATTAGCTCTAAAACCGACACCGCTAAGCTCTAATATTTTTTCATGTCCAACAGAAACACCTGTAACTGCATTGTTTATCAAGCTTCTATAAGTGCCCCACATAATTGATGTTTTTTTATCTATTTCCTTATTTAAAGGACTTAGTTGAAATTCACTTTCATTTAATTTAGAAGAAAATATTTTATCATTAATAGTTAATTTTTTGGTACCTTTTGGTCCTGTGATAGTTAAATTTGACCCCTCAATTTTAATCGAAGAGTCTTTAGGAATTTTTATATTTTTTTTACCAATTTTAGACATTAGAAAACCTTACAAATTATTTCTCCACCGATGTTATTTTTTTTAGCTTCGACATCGCTCATAACTCCTTTTGATGTAGATAAAATAGCTAAACCTAAACCGTTCATCACTTTAGGTATACTAGTAGCTCTAGAGTAGACCCTTCTACCTGGTTTAGAAATTCTTTTTATTTCTTTTATTACCGGATCACCTTCATAATATTTTAAGGAAATTTTTAGACTTGATTTATTATTCTCTGATTTCTCTATAAAAAAATCCTTTATATAACCTTCATTTTTTAAAATGGCTAAGATGTTTTTTCTGAAATTTGATGAGGGTATTATCACAGAATTGAGAGATCTCATTTGAGCATTTCTAATTCTGGAAAACATATCTCCAATTGGATCTGTAAATGTCATATTTCTCCTACCAGCTTGATTTTGTTATTCCAGGAATTTTACCAGAAGATGCCATATCCCTAAGTGCAATTCTTGAAATTTTTAATTTTCTATAAACCCCATGTGGTCTTCCTGAAATTTCACATCTATTTCTAATTCTTATCTTTGAAGAATTTTTTGGAAGTTTATTTAATTTTAATTGAGCTTCAAATCTCTCGGCAAGCTCTAGTTTTTTGTTATTTATAATTTTTTTTAGTTTTGCTCTTTTATTAGCATATTTTTTTACCATTTTAATCCTTCTTAAATTTTTTTCTATTGCACTTTTTTTAGCCATAAATACCTCAATTTTTTTTTGTTATTAAAGGAAAGTTAAATTCTTTAAGTAGTTCCAGAGCTGCAACTTTATCTTTTGCATTTGTAACTATCGTAATATCTAACCCTCTAATTTTATCGACTTTATCAAAATTTACTTCAGGAAAAACAATGTGCTCTTTAATTCCAAAAGAAAAATTATTTGAATTATCTACTCCCTTTGACGGTAAACCTCTAAAATCTTTTATTCTAGGTAAAGCTATGTTTACTAGTCTATCAATAAATTCATACATTTTGTTAGATCTTAAAGTAACTTTAACCCCAGCATTTGATCCCTTTCGTGTTTTAAAATTTGAAATTGATTTTTTAAATTTTGTAATTATTGGTTTTTGACCTGATATTAAGGCCATATCATCTATACAAGTTTTGAGTTTCTTTCCATCAGAAGCGTCCTCTCCTAATCCCATGTTTAGAATTACTTTTTCAATTTTAGGCACTTCATGTTTATTCTTAACTGAAAGCTTGCTCATAAGCTTGGAAGTAATCTCTTTTTCATATGTTGTTTTTAGTCTTGGTATCATTTAGTCATCACTTTCTTTTGTTTTTTTTTTATATCTAAATTTTTGACATTAGATTGGTGTATAAAACTTTCTTTTGAAATAATTCCACCTTTGTTTTCTTTAGTTGGTTTCAAATGTCTTTTGATCATATTAATAGACTTTACTTTTATCTTATTTAATTTTCTATTTATTTCTAAAATCTCTCCTGTTTTACCTTTATCTTTTCCGGAGATTATTTTTACCTGAGTTCCTTTTTTTAAAATCATTTTTAAAGTACCTCCGGTGCAAGAGAAATAATTTTTGTATGACCTCTTGACCTTAATTCTCTCGTAACTGGCCCGAAAATTCTAGTACCGATTGGCTCTCCTTTATCATCAGTTAAAACAACTGCATTAGTATCAAATTGCACTTTTGAACCGTCGTCTCTATAAATTTCTTTTCTTGTTCGTACCACAACTGCTTTATGTACTGCACCTTTTTTAACTTTGCCTTTAGGAATTGCATCTTTTACACTAATAACAATGATATCACCTATAGACGCGTATCGCCTTTTTGAGCCACCAAGAACTTTAATGCACTCTACTCTTTTTGCACCAGTGTTATCTGCAACCATAAGTTCAGTTTGAATTTGTATCATTTTTCAATTACCTGCCAAGTTTTCTTTTTTGAAAAAGGTTTACTTTCAATTATTGATACTTTTTCTCCTTCTTTAAATTTATTTTTTTCATCATGAGCGTGATATTTCTTCGTTCTTTTTATAACCTTTTCATAAAAAGGGTGTTTAAATTTTCTTGTTACCTCAACAACAATTGTTTTGTTATTTTTGGCGCTTGTTACTATTCCTTTTAAAATCTTTTTAGTCATTTTGTATTTTTTATAGTTGTATATAGTCTAGCAATACTTTTTTTAATTTCATTATATTGAGCAGGATTTTCAATTTGATTATTTATTTTTTTAAATCTAATATTGAATAAATCTTTTTTCAAAGTAAGAATTTTTTTCTCTGCTTGATCTTTTGTTAATTTTTTATCTTCTTTTTTTTTTATCATAAAGTTATCTTCTAATAAATTTAGTTTTAATTGGTAATTTTGCAGATGCTTTATAA
>MDSW01181278.1_pt1 | contig 12496 bp, 9 predicted proteins | sample 811171 | NCBI WGS metagenome assembly MDSW01 (sample SAMN05326641, study PRJNA326480) | marine metagenome | isolation source: seawater | place: Atlantic Ocean: North West | collected 2012
GAGAATATTTTTTTAGGTGTTTTATTTTTAAGAATTTTTTGGATTATGTAAATTTCATATAATTTTGATATTAGAAATGTATGTAATTCCGTAGTATCCATCATTTCAAATAAATTAAATCCATGATATTCCATCTCCTGATGTTGTGGAATTTTTTTATACCAATCGTATAGACTGACAACTTTGTCAAAGATTTTATCTTCATCAACATTATCTAACACATTTTCAGCAATTTCATGTACAATAGCTAGATCTTCAAGATATTGATGAACTTCATAATTCATCGAATATATTGTGCCAGATTTACTTAAATCAAGAATTTCATTTTTTGAAAAATTTGTATGATTTAAAAAGACAATATTTTCAGACATTTCATTACTTTTTTTGTATGAGTGAATAAATTTTGTTATAAAATTCTCATAAATACAATATTATGAAGATTTTCTTAATTTGATTGATTGAAGAATTTTGATAAGGTTCCATCATAAAACATTTTTTGGTATAATTCAAAATCAGTGATGGTATCAATTTCCAACCATCCATTTTGGATATTCACGGATTTTAGGTTAAAACCTTCCAGAATCATGGAATGTAGTAAATCAGTCATAAATGAGTTTTGAAATTTTAATTTTTTGTTTAATGGATTAATTCCAGATAGTGATAGTTTTTTGGATTTATCATAAAATGATTTTAATTGTACAATTCCATTATTTTGGAATTTCATTAATCCAATATATTGTCCTTCGATTTCTTTAATGCTTTCTGTTTTTTGGCCAATACTTGTCAAATAACCTTTTGAATTAATCTTCAAACTTTCAGCATCATTTAATGGATTCTCATTTCTAATTTTCCAGTATTCCAACCAATTTTTATCAACAATAATAGAAAAATCATCATCTGAATCAATAATTTTTTTTAATACATTATCTTCAAAGAGGATGTCACCATACGAAACAATTGTTGAGTCTAAGAGTTTTTCTCTAGCACAAAATAAAGTTTCAACCATATTGGTAGAATCGAATTTTGGATTTTTTAATAAATTGAATTTTGGATGGTTGATTGATTCGGATTTATAGCCTGTGATTATTGTTATGTCATTTATACCAAATTTTTGGAATTTTTCTATTTGCCATTCTAAGATTGATTTACCAAATAATTCCACCATGCATTTAGGTTTATCATCAGTCAAAGGTCTAAGTCGTTCACCTTTACCTGCAGCCAAAATAATTGCATTCAAGGTTTTTCTTTCCAAAAAACTTTATTTTCAAAAATTTTTGTTAGTATTATATCATCACTGGAGACTTTTGTTCTTTCAGGATGCCACATTACCCCAATTATAGGAAATATACTGTGAAAGAATCCCTCAACAGTTTTATCATAATTTGAAATCGCAAATGGGTTTAGATTTTGGCCAACTTGATCAATTTGTATCGTATTTTTATGAAAAGAGTTTACTGTTATTTTATCTGAATTAAATAAAGAAAAGAAACTTTTGTCAGTTATTTCAACATCATGGTTTTTCGATATATGTTCTGTTGTGTTATCAATTGACATATCTCCACCAAAATAATTATTGATTAATTGCATACCTCTACACACTCCAAGAACAGGTATTCTTTTTTCAATTGCAAGTTTTAGGAGTAAATTTTCTGTTTCATCCCTGTTTTTATTTTCACCAATATTATCACCTCCAGATAAAATTAATCCATCTAGAGACATATCAGAAAAAAATTCATCAACGTGAGATAATGTATTTGGAATATAGATTGGATTAAATCCCAATTTTTCTAATAATTTAGGCCAATCATGACTTAGTGCATCCCTTTTTTCATCATAACTTGGAGCTTCAACTACACGTAATGAAATACCAATTTTTGGTTTTTGCATAGATTTCATAATGATCTAGATTTATTTAATATATCCAAGAGATTTTAAGATCTTTTTTTGTTCTGAATATTCGTCATCCGTTTTTTGTTCTAAAATAACGATTTGATGGTTTTTACAATCTAACATTACTTTGGAAGCATTTAGTAATTTTTCATAAATAATTTCTCCACAGCCTATTGATGCAGGCAATCCAATCTCAGAGCATCGAATTGACATATGAGAAGCAACTCCTCCATATTTAGTGATTAATCCTAGAGGGTTTTTTGTAAATATCCAATCATAACCAGGATCAGCGTGCTCTAATAATACTATTTTATTTTCTAATTCAGTTGATTTTGAAATGTCCAAATTAATGATTTTTTCAGAAATAGTTTTGTCAGTGATATAATTTGGTTTAGCCACATGATACTGAATAATTTCAAAATCGTGTTCAGAAGAAATGATTGATGGTAAAGTGAGTTTTGTATTAATTTGAAATTTTGATTTATTTTTTGATATTTGTTTTTTCAAAAATAACTTCAATTCATTTTTTGAGTATTTTTTATATGATGAGAGAATTGTTTTAATTGTAAGAAAAGATATGTCATCTCTAAATAATCCAAGTTCAGAGCCAGATTCTGCAATTAGTTCTAGAGCGTCACTTAGATTATGAGTGAATTCAAATTTTAATTCTTCACGCATAACAATTGAATTTTTTATAAAATAATAGAAATCATCAGAATCAATTGGAATTTTGTTATTCTTTAGGATTTTGTCTAAATTTTTTATTTTTATCTTAAATGATTTTATTTTATTAAAATTAGATGATTTTATAATATTTAGAAATGGATTATCTTTGTCATAACGATTAATCGTTATATCATATGTTCCAGGACGTAGATGACCGTAAATTCTTAGAAACTCTGATTTTGAGATTTTATTATTGGTTAATGCAATTAGATCATGCTGAAATCTTGATAATGGAGTCTCTAAAGAATTCATAAATTTATCAAATTCTTTTTGAGATATGTAATTTTGATTAACTAGACTTCTTAAAATTGCAGTAGAAATGAAAGCAATTCGTGCCATCTTAGAAAAAGGAATTATTCCAAAATTAATGCAATCATTCAATAACTTTTCAGCTGTTTGTAATTTTTGATAGTAATTTGATGATTTTTTAATTTCTTTCATAAGATGGACTCTATTTTTGGTCATATCGTTAATGGAAATTGTACATGATTTTGTGAATGTTGGAAAATTAGAAATAAGATTTTTTGTAAATAAAAATAATTGTTTAAAGATTTCATCTATCTCTTTTTGATTGAAACCAAATTGTTTTAGTTCTTTTAATTTGTTTTTTAGGGATAAATCATAACAAGTGAAGAGTATATCAAATTCAACTTTATCATGTAAATGAGGATTAGAGTTTAATTTTTGTAAATAATATTTCATTAATTTCTTTTTAAGGTTAGAATTGAAATTTTCAGGTATTAACGAGTTAAAACTTATTCTTGTATCAACATATGGTTTATTTCCAAATTTCACCATTAAAGAATGAGGAGAGAATTTTTGGTAGCCAAGTTCTACACGTCCACGATACCAAGAAGATTTCATAATTAAATCATCATATAGTGAATAATCTAGAGGTCGAGGATTATTTCCTATAATTTCTGCAGGATTCCAATCAGTCATATCAGAAAAAATATTTTTAGATGGATGAAGTTTTGTTGATTTTTTATGTTTTAAAAATTTTAATTTATTTTTTTTGATTATTTTTTTCAATAAACAATCTGATTTAAAAAAATCATCGTATGAAAATGAAGTAATGGGTCGTACTTGGAAGATTATTATTTTATTTTTTTTAGTAATACCAAATTCAATATCTAATTTAGTAGAGTTTGTTATATTTTCAATTTCGTCAATGGCAAATAGAAGATTTCTCCACTTTAATTCTAAATAATTTTTATTTATATTTCGATGAAATTTGATTGTTTCATTAATTGAGCCATGAGTTACTCCAACTGTTGAATCACCTATATCATAATTTACTACATAAAATGGCGAACCTAGATCAGGTGATCTTGAGAATACAACTCCGCTGTGAAGAATATTTTTTGATTGTTTTTGTACAAGAATTTGATTATCAGGATTATGATTATTTTTATCTTGATAAGAAGAGATCACTTTTTGAATAGCTGAAGTGATTTCTTGTTTTGAAGATGAATCTACGTTCAGTATACTCTCATAGCTACCAGCATTAGAATTTTCTTCGGAATCTTCACCAATTGCAGAACTTCTAACAATAATTGTAGTGTTAGGAAAATTATCCAGGATTTGTTCTAATATTATTTTTTGATTGTTTTTCCAATCATTCTGAGTAAAATCAAAAATTTTTTCAATTTTTGAGAATTCGATTTTGGGTTTTAAAAATTTCAAAACATTAGATTTAGTAGTGAAAATTTGGGTATGGTTTTTCTCATCTGAAGACATTTGTTTCATATTCATACATATCCCAATTTTCTAAGTAATTCTTCTGCTTTTTGTTGTTCATCATCAGAAAGATCGGAAGTAAATTGTTTTTTTGGTGAGTCAATGAGTTTGGAAAGTTTTTTATCTAAATCAGAGGCGATTTTGGGTTTTTCATCATAGATATTTTTTGTTTCCATTGGATCAGCTAAAAGATCAAATAATATACGAGAATCATCAGATGAATCACGACTTTTAAGATATTTGTATTGTGATGTACGTAACCCGATAATTTTTCCAGTAGATTTAGGATTTACTTTATCATTAAATTGATTAGCAGTAACGCCGGTTTCTATGTATGCTGGTACTTCATCCATTTTTTGATCAGTAAATAATGGGACAAGACTTCTTCCATCAATTTTAGTATCTGGGAGTGTTAAATCAATTAATTCTGCAATGGTTGGAAATATATCCACATGTCTAACTAGATTTTCTATTATTTTGGATTTAGGAACACCATCACCTGTAAAAAGTAATGGAACTCTAATTGTTTCTTCAAATAATTCATTGTTGCCACGAACATTTAATGATCTTAATTCAATATCTGATAATTCTTTTTTTAATTTCTGTGTTCTATATTTTTTTGCTAAAATTCTAAGAAGAAGAAATATTTTGAGTCCTACGGGTTCTAGAAAAGGAGCAGTTTCTTTTCCTTTTTTCATGAAATTCTGTATTGAAGGTATTTCTGATGGAATTTGTTTTAGTGGAATATATGCTCCATGATCAGAAGTAATAACAAATAGAGTATTTTTTAGATCAAGATTTTCATAAAATTTTCCAATCCAAGAATCAATCGAAGATAACATTCTTTCATAGATAGTTTCACCATATTCTGATTCATTAAATGAATCAGATAGTGCTGATGGATTATGTAAGTCCATGATATGAACTGAAAAGATCCATGGCTCATGATTTTTAAGATGATTGATTTTTCCTAATATAGAATCTCCAATTCCTCCATACAAATTTTTCCAGTTTTCTATTTTATCATAAACATACAATGTTTTTTCATCAAAATTTTGGGTTAGATTTTTAAAAAAATCATGATCAGGAAAAAAACCAGATGTATAATATCCATTTTTTTTCAGTGTATCAAAGAATGTTTTAGTTTCTGATGAGAAATTAAAATGGGTAAGGCCAGTAGTGATGGGGAATTGGCCAGTGAATATACTGGCCAAACTTGTTCCAGTTTGATCAGCAGAGCTAATGGTTTGTGAGAAATAAACACTATTTTTCATTATAGAATCAAGATTAGGTGTTGATGATGTTTTTACAGAACCATGTATCTTGTCTGCACGTAATGAATCAATTGTTAGAAAGAAGATATTTGGTTTAGACATTTTTACGCTGAGGGACCAAATGGTTTTAAAAGATTTTCAATTTTAGATTTTTCTTCAGGATCGACATCATCTAGAGTAATAGCATTTTTTCTCATATCAGATAGAATCTTTTCAAGATTTTTTACAATATCAGGATAAGATTCATGTATGTTATTAATTTCATTTGGATCATTTTCAAGATCATATAACGAGATATCTTTTGTTGAATCATCGAGTGATCTATAATATTTCCATTTAGATGTTCTAAGACCAATTGAATGTCCGGGACGAGTTGGATTTCGTCTAACAGCATTTTCTATGAAAGCGATAGATTCAGGCATTGAAGAACCACGAATTAATGGTAAAACACTCGTACCTTCTACTTGACTATTGTCAAATGGGACAGATATCAATTCAGTTAATGTTGGAATAATATCAACGGAACGAATTTGTTGAGAAATTATATTGTTTTTTGGTTTGATTTTCCAACCAGATAATAAAAATGGAACACGAACTGTGTCATCAGGCAGTATTTTTAGTTGATTAGAACCACGAGCATGAAGTGAACGAAATTCTATAGGAGAAAGTTTTTTCTTTAATCTTTTGTTTCTGATTGGAATTATAATTCTTCTTATAACACGATATGCTTCACCCAATAAAGGATGAAAAATTTTTGGTAGTTTAGATTTTAATTTAGACCCAGATTCGAAGACAAATGGAATGTACGTCATTTCATGTCCTACTTTTTTTGTTGGGATGAATTCCCCATGATCAGATGTAATAACTACAATCGTATTTTCTAGATTTATTCTTTGCAAAAATTTTCCAATCCATACATCAAGCATAGATACCATACGATCATAACCAGTTTCACCATATATTTCAGAATCAAATTCCTCAGGTAGATTGTAATTCACACTACGATGTAGATCAGTTAAAAAAATAAAATAGAACCAAGGAGATTTGATTTCATTATTTGCAATTCGGTCTAGTCGATTAAGAATTAAAGGTCCAGTTTTTCCTTTTTTTTCATATTCTTCAGAAGTATGTTTTGCATATGGAAACATTTGTTTAGATTGTTCATCTGATTGATGAAGATAACCAGGTTTGAAGAAATTTTCTTTTTCATCAAAATTTTCTAAAAGATTTATAAAAAATGGTGTGCATGGTGCAGTACCAAATAATGTATACCCAGCTTTTTTAAATTTTTGAAAGATTTCGGTTGATTTAGAATATTCTGAAACAGTAGAGAGACCACTTTGAAAAGGATATTGTGAAGTAAATACTGCACCCATACACGTGTAACTTCCATCTGAAACTGAGATGTGTTGATCAAAATAAACACCTTTTTCGATTAGACGATCAATGTTTGGAGTTTTAGAGGATTTATTTGGACCAAAGAATTTATCGCCTCTAAAGGAATCAATTCCTATAAACAGTATGTTTGGTTTTGTAGTATCCAACAAATAATGTGGAAAATTTCTAATATATCATAATATCTATCTAAAAATACCATAATTATTAAACAATAATACAATTAAACAAATTATGAAAAAAAATCTAATTTTTGTTTTAATTGATGGTGCACGAGTAGATAAATTAGAAAATTCTGAAAAATTTCAGGAGATAAGAAAGAATGGTTTTCTTTTCAATAATGTAACAACAACATTTCCTTATACGGTTGGTGCAGTAAATGGGATTTTTACAGGATTGTATGGAAAAGAAAATGGAGTAGATGCATATCACAATCTATTAGGATTAAAAGAAACATCAACAACATTTACTGAAATTCTAAAACAAGAAGGATATCTTACATGTTGTGATTTACTTCATAAAAACATAATTTCAAAAAAAGGATTTGATATACATCAAGCACATGATGAATATAATGATGATTTAGAAGTGAGACATACCAATCTTATAAGAAGTATATATGAGAAATCAAATAGTTCACCATTTTTTTGTTTTCTACACTTTACAAATATTCATAGAGAAACAGTTTCAGAAGTATTAAAAAAATATGAATGGGATGAACAAGAATTTTATGACAATATTGATGAGAATAAAAAAAGATATGATTCTATTTTTGACATTTCATGTCAATACGCAAAAAAAATAATTCAAGTAATTGGTGATTTAGGGCTTGAAGATGACACATACATTGTATTTTTTTCAGATCATGGAACAGGCTTAGGCGAGAGATATGGTGAGAGAAACTATGGATCATTTACATATGAAGAAACAATTAGAACATTTTACCTATTTTTAGGAAAAGAGGTAGAGAAAAATAAGATTTCAACAAAATTACATAGCAGTCTAGATATTTTTCCAACAATTTTAGATTTAACAGGAATTAATAATAAAAATAAGAATGTCGGAAATAGTTTATGGCCAGCTGTAATTGGAGATACAGAAAATGAAGATGAGTATACATTTTCAGAGACAGGTGCATTGCACGGTCCATTTCCTTCACCAGAAAGATCAAATGTTTTTTGTATAAAAAATAAAAAATACAAATTAATTTTTTTTAAGGATTCAAATATTTGGGAATTATTTGATTTAGAAGCTGACTCTAAAGAGAAAAATAATTTAATCAATGAAAATCTTGAGTGTGTAGAAGAATTAAAAGAAAAATTAAGTGAATGGATGAGCAGATAAATTAATCATATCCCATTTCTTTGAGGCTTTTCATTGCCTGAGCTTTTCTCTTATCTATGATTTCTTCTTTAATTATTGGAGCATTCTTCAAATTTTTCATTAGTATAGATTCCATCTCCATAACAATTTCAGATTTGATTGAGGCTAGGTTTTTGATTTCTTTTGGATCATTTTTTAGATCAAATAGTGCTACATCTAATTTAGGATTAGAACGTGAGCGAAAGTATTTGTAATTTGATGTTCGAACTCCAATCACATCACCTACGGGTTTAGATAACACAGGCATTGATTCTATTATTGCAGGAAATTCATTTTCAGAATTTCCATCAATAACATCTACTAAACTTCTTCCATCCATAGAATTTTGATTTATTGGAAACTTCATTAGATGTGCGATTGTTGGAAAGATATCTACATGTCTAACCAGAGTGTTAATTTCTTTAGATTGTTTAATTCCTTTACCTATAAACAATAATGGAATTCGAATTGCCTCATCAAAAAGATAATTTTTTCCTCTTTTGTATGTTGTGCGAATTTCATATTGGTCTAATGACTTTTTGAATTTATTTTCTCTATATGGAGTCAACAATTTTCTCATAATTTTTAGAACAAATAATCCTGTGGGCAATAGGTAACTAGGAATCTCATTTTTCTTAATTAGAGAGTTTTGTTGAAGGATTGGTACAAAATCAGGTTTCATTTCATTATCCAGAGTATATTCACCATGATCAGAAGTAACAATCAACAATGTATTATCAAGATCTATTAATTCAAATAAATCACCAAGCCATGAATCAATTAATGCAAGTTTTCTTTCATACGAAGTTTTTCCATATATACTTGAAGCAAATTTTTTAGGGGTTGAACGTTGTAGATGCATATCCATCAAATGGATATAGTAAAACCACGGAGATCTCATTTTTTTTAGAGTAAAATGTTGATGAATTGTTTCACTTACGCCATCAAGTAATCCTTTTTTCATATCAACTATATCACAATTTTCTTGTTCAAAGCTTTTTGATAATGTCAAAAAGAAATCATAATTAGGAAAAGTTGAATGTAATTCATAACCAGATAATCTAATGTTTTCAAAGAATTTTCTTGCTTTAGAATGATTGTTAGCCCAAGTAATTCCAGTTGAAGATGGATATTGTGATGTAAAAATACTTCCCATTGATGCAAAAGTTCCATCTGCTGAACTTATAGCTGAACTAAAAAAAACTGATTTTTTTAAGAGCAGATCAATATTTGGAGTATAACCAGTACGATTTTTTCCATAGAACTTGTCTAATCGTAGATCATCAATTAATAAAAAAATTACATTAGCTTTTTTTTTATCCTGGTTTAATGATTGGTTTTTTGGTTCGTATGATTCAAGCTTTTCCGAAGTATTATGAAGTTTTTGTCTAGGATGCAATTCAATTGTACATTTTCTCCAATTTTCACTTTGACATAGAAATTTGAAATCACGTCTAAACGATTTGACATAGTTATGAAATGCAATAAATTCATGTTGAAGATTACCAAATTGATCAAACATAATAATACATTTTTCATTTAAGATTTTATCAAGTTCAGATAAACAGTACAAGGTATCAAATTTTTTATTTAGATTTATAAAAATAACCAACTTTGAATTTGGTTTAAAATCTTTAAGAAAATCATGTAATGTTTCTTGAAATAATCCCTTAACAAAATGTACTCTATCATCATCTATTTCAGGTATAGGGTATTTTGGAGGAAATTTATCAAAAGCAAAGAATCTGGAATTTTTATTTGTATTAATTTTTGGCCAATCAAGAATAGTTCCTCCTTCATAAACACCAAATTCCAGATAATCTATTGCTTCGTTTTTAATTATTTCTTCATTGATGAATTTGAAGTAATCTGATTTACTTTTTATCTCAATAGATGTACAAGATGCAGATTTTGTTTTAATATAATTTTGGAAAATTACATTATTGTTTGCCTGTTCAAATAGATCAACATGATTAGGAAAAACTTTTGAGAGTAAATCTTTGTTAAGAAAACCCATGTGATAGTACCTCAACATGATTATTTAAATTCGTTATTGATGATTTGATAGATTCACAAAGGGAATTAATATACTACGAATTTTTAAAAAATTCATGAAAAAACAAATTAGAGATAAAATAAAAATGATAAAACTTCTTGCAACAGATGTAGATGGTACTTTAACAGATGGAGGGATGTATTATACTACTAAAGGAGATGTTATGAAAAAATTTCATGCTAGAGATGGAATGGGAGTTAATTTACTAAAACGTAGGAATATTCCAACTATATTAATTACAAAAGAAATGAATTCCATTAATAAGAAATGGGCAAAAAATATGAATATTAAAAAAGTGTATGAAGGAGTTCGGGAAAAAGAAAAATTAGTCAAAATATTATGTAATCAATTCAAAGTTAGATCAGGAGAAATTTGTTACATCGGAGATGATGTAAATGATATAGAATTGATGAAGAAGATAGGATTATCAGCTTGCCCTGCAGATGCAAATTACATAGTGAAAAAAGAATCAGACGTGATATTAAAAACTCAAGGTGGAAAAGGTGCATTAAGAGAAGTTGTAGATTTGATTATGTCAGTAAAATTTTCTAAAGAAAAGAAAATTTACTAGTGAGATTTTTATTCTATACACTTACAGATGCTTCATGGTATTCATCACCGCAGAAATTGGAATCAATCATAATGGAGATCTAGATATTGCAAAAAAGTTAATAGATGTAGCAAAAAATGCTGGATGCGATGCAGTAAAATTTCAAAAGAGAACTGTTGATCAAGTTTATACTAAAGAAGTGCTAGATTCTCCTAGAGATAGTCCATGGGGAACTACAACAAGACAACAGAAAGAAGGTTTGGAGTTCGGGCAAGAGGAATATTCAATTATTGACAAATACTGTAAAGAAAGAAAAATAGAATGGTTTGCATCATCATGGGATAAAAATAGTCAGTTATTTCTTAGAAGTTTTTCACTAAATCATAACAAGGTTGCTTCAGCTATGATAACAAATCATGAATTGATAAATACAATTGCTGAAGAAAAAAAACATACATTCATTTCTACGGGTATGAGTGAGATTAAACAGATAGAAAGTGCCATTAATATTTTTAAAAAAAATAATTGTTCATTTGAATTACAACACAGTAATAGTTCATATCCAATGAAGATTGAAGAGGCTAATTTACGATGTATAGAAACTTTGAGAGATGAATTCAATTGTGACGTAGGATATAGTGGTCACGAAGCATTAGGCTATCTGATTTGCGTTTGTGCAGTCATGTTTGGCGCAACCTCAATTGAGAGACATATTACATTGGATAGAACTATGTACGGCTCAGATCAAGCAGCATCATTAGAACCACAAGGATTAGACAGATTAGTCAGAGACGTAAGAAGGATTGATGTTATTTTGGGAGATGGTGTCAAAAGAGTTTGGCCGTCAGAGATTCCAGTAATGAAAAAATTAAGAAATTTCTAAGATATCATACAATTATCTTCTATGTTTATTTTTCATTAATAATTCTGCTACCTTAAAATCAAATTCAAAGTCTATCATATGACCATGTTCTTTTGTAATTTCAATAACTTTAGATTTATTTGTTAATAGTTTCTTTGTTTTCAAAAATTTTTTCGAGTCAAATATAACAATTCCATCTAGATCATACACTTTGGGAGCGTCTTGTCTTCTGTAAATTATTTTTTTCAATTTTTTTGGAGTAAACAAATACTGTTTTGAATTTAATTCACCCATTCCAAAATATGGATTTGGATGAGCAAGTACTCCTGAATAAACGCTATCACAATCATTATTTTTGAAAGAGTTAATTATTTTTTTCATATCATTCTGATCAATGAATGGACATGTACAATCCCGTAACATTACAGAATCAAAACTATAATCAGATTCAAGTTTTTTAATTGTGTAGTATAATGTATCAATAATATCAGAATTATCACTTGCTAATTTTCTTGGTCGTAAAAATGGAATTTCAGCACCATATTTCTTGGCTATGTTTGAAATGTTTCTATCTTCGGTAGAAACAATTACGTGACTAAAAAATTCAGATTTTAATGCAGATTCAATAGCATAACTAATTA
>MDSW01015492.1_pt1 | contig 12495 bp, 6 predicted proteins | sample 811171 | NCBI WGS metagenome assembly MDSW01 (sample SAMN05326641, study PRJNA326480) | marine metagenome | isolation source: seawater | place: Atlantic Ocean: North West | collected 2012
ATGGATGCTATGTGGCATCCTTAGGCAAGCTTACTCGCTGGCTAGGAGAAAAATGCGAAGAAGAAGGTGTTGATGTTTTTTGCCCCTTTTCTGGAGATGGAATTCTTTATGATGAAAATAATTCTGTTATAGGTATTCGAACAGGTGATAGAGGTATTGATAAAAACGGAAATCATAAGCCTAATTATGAGCAAGGGGTTGACATTAAGGCAAAGGTGACTATTTTTGGAGAGGGTACAAGAGGTAGTTTGAGTAAGGAATTAATATCAAAATTTGATTTAATGAAAAATAAAAACCCTCAAGTATGGGCTATTGGAGTCAAAGAGCTTTGGAAGGTTCCTGAAGGTACTATAAATCCTGGATATGTAGCGCATACATTAGGTCATCCGCTTGGGAATAAAATATTCGGAGGCGGCTTCATATATGGCATGCAGAATAATATATTAGATATAGGACTAGTTACTGGATTAGATTATAGCAATCCAACGATAGACCCTCACCATGAACTTCAGTTACTAAAAACTCATTCATGGGTAAAGAATTTATTAAAAGACGGGGAACTCCTTTCTTATGGAGCAAAAAGCTTACCTGAGGGAGGCTTATATTCAATGCCTAAGCTTTACACTAATGGAGCTTTATTGATAGGGGATTCTGCAGGTTTCTTAAATGGAATGAGACTAAAGGGGATTCATTTAGCTATGAAATCAGGAATGCTTGCTGCAGAAGCTATTATTGAAGCATTTAGACAAAATGATTTTACTGAAAAAACTTTATCTGTATATGAAACTTATTTCAAAGATAGCTGGGCATATAAAGAACTTTACAAGGCTCGAAATTTCCATCAAGGATTTAAAAAAGGAGCTCTATTTGGAATGATGAACGCGGGCTTAGCTCTTTATACAAATGGAAGAGGTTTTGGAATCTTTAATAAATTAAGTGGTCATCATGGCCACAAAGAAATGCAAAAAATTTCTAGCAGCACGCCAAATAGATATAAAGATTTAATCTTTGATGGAAAAATAACATTTGACAAGGCCACTGATGTCTATCACTCCGCAACAAAACATGATGAAGACCAAGCGCCTCATTTAAAAATAATAGATCCAGATATATGCTTTAGCAAGTGCAAGGAAGAATATGGAAATCCTTGTCAATATTTTTGCCCTGCATCAGTCTATGAAGTTGTAGAAGAGAATAGTGAAGAACGACTGCAAATCAATTTTTCAAATTGCGTACACTGTAAAACATGCGATATTATGGATCCATACCAAACAATTAATTGGGTTCCTCCCGAATCTGGAGACGGACCATCTTGGAAAAATATGTAATAACATGCCTATTGTGCTCAATTCAATACTATCTGCGTGGTGGTTTCCAAAATTGCTTGGAATAATCGGTCTTATCATACTATTAATTAGTATTCGTAGATATTTTACTCATGGTTAATATTTCACTATTTTTTCTTTAAAAACTTGATTTATATCACATTTCTTTTAATTATATCGAGTGAAAAGGTATTTTTTCCTTGAATTTTAGAAGCATCTTAAGTAGTTTTTTAAGCAATTTTGTATGATTTTTAATTTTTTGCGGAATTAAAACTAGACAATTAAAATAAGTAAGGAGGAGTAATATGAAACGATTTATCGTTCTACTTTCCGCTTTATTCTGTCTTTCTTTTGCACAGGATATTGCAGGCAGTTGGACTCTTACGGCAGTTGATGTTAACTACTACAACTTCGCAAGACCTAACATGGCCACAGCGGGTGATGCATATGCTGATATGGGATATCAGTATCACACACCTTTAAATGTATCTGATACATATGGACTAGGGGCAAGCTTGCCACTGGCATGGCTTCCACCAGGCTATATGTTCCTATCTGTAAGAAACGGTCCTTTTGGAGAAGGTGGCCTTGCTGCGAATGGAGTTAACTTAAATGTAACTCTATACTCAGATGGTACTGGAATCATTCCTGAAGGAAGTACTTATCCAGACATTTCTCTTGATGAGGAAAACTGTGTTACAGTTGGTTCAGTGTTACCTGTAACAGATGATGTTATTTATTCATCTAATAAAGATTCAGGTGCGACACTACCTTTAACAGATATCGTAGGTAAACCTAGTGCAAACCCATATGCGGGCACAACAATGGGTTCTATGAGTTTGAGTCAATCAGTAGTTTTCTCATTCTTCCCTATTGACGCTGTTCAAGATGTGTCTCCATGGTTACTATTTTTTGATGCTGAAACTCCAGCGGTATACCCTGTTCCAGATGAGAACGGCTTATACCCAACTCTAGGAGTGACAGGAGGTTGGATTAAAACTGACGGTTTTGAGGGTTCTATTGGTGATTTAGATCCGCTATCTTCAGATGCTCCAGATCCTGATTTAGCATTATACTGGCACACAATTGATGGATATTCAGCTGATACTGGATTTGGTGATGACGGTCTAGAAAGTGATGAGGATGGTGATGGAACTGACTTTGATAGAATCTTTGGTCTTCCAGCTATCTCTGCTACATATGTAGATCCTGCTATTGCTGCGGCTTTTGGATTTGGCGATAGCTTTAACCATCTTGTTGCAGGTGATATCGTAGAGCCTCTAGTAGGTTTAGTATACGATGGTTGTATTGCTCAAGTTGCTCCTCAAGTAGAGGGTCAATGCTCTCAAGTTTTTGCAGGTGCTATTGCTCAGTGCATGGCAGCTACTGGCTATGATGAAGCGACTTGTACTGCAGCTGTAAATGCATCTCCTGGAGGTGCTGCAGGTGCTACAGTTACATACCTAGCAGATACCATTGTTGCTGCAATGGACCCACCATTATATGAAACATGCATGGGCGCTGCTTCGCAATTTGGTGGAGATGAATTAATTGCAGTTTCTGCTGTAGTTAACAATCTTTGCTTGGGTGCTGGATTTGATCAAGAAAATTGTGATGATTTAGTTGCATTAGTAACTGTTGATTACGCTATTGCAGATTGCGCTACATTAAATGCTAATTCTGGAGCATTAACTTCAGCTGCTGCTGGCTTAGTTGAATCTACTGATGAAGATGCAAGTGGTGATAACTGTGGTGAGTGGGCACTATCTGTAGCTGATGGATTTGCTGCTCAATCAGCAGAGACAGGCTATCTAACTTGTACTGACTTAGCTGCAGTGACTGTATATCCAAATACTGAAGTTACTACAACTGACGACTATGATGATGCATCAATGGCGAATACTGTATATGTTATGAATCCAGATCCTGCGTATGCGCTATGGAATCAATTTGTAACATTTAATGCGTATGCATATGGTTTAACTGGAAACCCTGCATTCTTAGTAAATGATTCAGATCATGATCTTGATTTTGAGAATGATTTTATGTTTATAGATGCAGCAACAGGTACTCCTTGCAATCCTGCAGATGGAAGTCCTACATGCGCTCCATATTCTTCACAAGGTGGTCGTATGGTATTTAAATACAATCCAACATGTGTGCCTGTAGTTGAAGCTATGGAAGTTCAAACTGAATTTGTAGGCTTCGCAGAAGGTGAGTGTACTCATGATGGTGACGTTACAGGAAACTCTAGTGTTGACGTTCTTGATGTAGTTGCACTAGTTCAATATGTAATTGGAAACTCTACTTTAACAGATGAAGAGTTATGTAGAGCAGACATAAACGTAGACAGCGCTGTAAACGTTCTTGATGTAGTAGCTATTGTACAATCGATTGTTAACTCAAGAGGCGAAGCTGCAACATCTGCTGAGTTTTCTAGAACTTCTAATGGTCTAGAAATGAATGCAAATGGTGTGGTTGATGCTATTGAAATTACATTATCTCATGGTAATGATTTCAGCATTGAGCTAACTGATAATGCGCTAGTTGCTGAATATAATACAACAGACAATCAAACAAAATTAATGGTTGTTCTTCCTGAAAATGGAGAAGTATTCTCTGCAACAGGCGAGTATACTATTGATGAAATGATTGCTGCAAATACAAATGGATACATTGAAACTTCAATGCCTGTTTCATTTAATTTAAGTGAAGCATATCCAAACCCATTTAACCCAAGCACAAGCCTTGATATTGAGCTTTCTTACGAAAGCAATGTATCAATCGCAGTTTATAATGTGATGGGGCAAATGGTAAGCGTTCTTCATGATGGCAATATGAGTGCTGGAATGCATTCAATTACTTGGGACGCTTCTGACTTAGCTAGTGGTATGTATATCATTAAAGCTGAAGTTGCGGACAATGTATCTAGTCAAAAAGTAATGCTTCTTAAGTAAGCAACTTAATACTCGATATTAAAAAAAGGCCTTACAGTTTCTGTAAGGCCTTTTTTTTATTTCATCTTTACCATTAAATATCATAGATTTCGTAGTGTTTTATATGATAGCAAATAAAATAACTAACGGCTTTAGTCTGTTAAGTTATAAATCTCTTCTATGTATTTTACTTCTATGTAAAATATCTTTCCTGCATTCCGCTACTATATATGGAAAAGTAACCGATAAAAAAACTAAAGATCCGCTTATTGGAGCAAATGTTTTTATTGAATTAGACGGGCAAGTTATTTCAGGAAGTGCAACTGATGCTGAAGGATTTTATAATATTGAAGGTATTGAAGATGATGGATACTACAATTTAAAAGCAAGCTATCTGGGATATGAAGCTTTTACATTAGAGATAGAAATTGATAATAGTGATAAAAAATATGAATTCAACCTTCCGTTAGAACAAAGCTCAATTAAAATAAATGAAGTTATTGTGAGTGATGAAAAAAGAAAAGAGAAGAAAACAGAAGCTCCCGCATCTAAAGAAGTAATAAGTTCTCGTGATATAAGAAGATCTACAACAACTAATCTAGGAGGATACTTAAAAGGGATGAAGGGGGTTGATTTTACATCTAGTGGAATCAATAATTTCAGTTTATCAGTTCGTGGATTCAACAGTAGTTTTAGCTCTCGTCTTTTGATGCTTACCGATGGAAGGGTTGCAAATATTCCAGCTCTTAGAGTAATCAACTTCAGTACAATTCCACAATCTTCTGAAGATATTGAAAAAATTGAAGTTGTATTAGGTCCTGCAACAGCTTTATATGGAGCAAATGCACATAGTGGTGTTATTAATATAGTATCAAAGCCCCCATCTACATCAGAAGGCTTCAATGCTAGTTTCTCTGGTACTAATGATGATCGCCAACTGCAAAAGTTTACAACGCGAATAGCAAAAAAATATGGAGCTATAAGTTTTAAATTGTCGGGAGAGTATGTTCACGCTAATGAGTGGCCATATATTTCAGAGCTTGAATATAAGCTACATAGGTACCCTTGGACTGGTTACCCTGAGAGAACTATTGATGGGAAAGATAACAACCCGTGGGAAGGTATTCCTGCATCTGGGGGAACTTTTGCCAATGGAACTACCGCAATCAATAATTATGGGGTTGAAGTTTTAATTGGAAACGGAGAAGCAAACCACGGAGATCTTGATGGAGATGGTGTGGCTGGAGAAGATTGGTATAATGGGTACGATGATGATGGAGATGCGATTGATTCCGATGGAGATGGATTCTGCAATGGGCAAGAAATGCAATTTGGAAGTAATTGGGATGACCCCGCAGACTTCCCCAATGAAGCTATACAAGATTTTTCAAATTGGGTAGATGAAGATTATTTTTATGCTGATGGAATAGATAATGATGGAGATTGGGAAGATTATAATAATAATGGAATCCCTGATGAAGGCGACCTTGGAATTGATGAGTATATAGATAACCAATACGATAATTGGTTTGATGGAATAGATAATAATGGGAATGGAGTTGTAGATGAAAGTGCAGAAGTGCGTACAGACCCCTCTACTCCTACCGGAAACTGGGCTACCGCTCTTGATAATGGCATTCTTGTTTTTAACGGCCGAAAACAAAAAAACACAGACTCTAACCCTCTCTATGATCCGAGTGAGTGGATTGACTACGACATTAATGGTGACAATATAATAGATGAGTCTTTAGGTGAATGCTATGACTGCTCGTATATTGGGCTAGATGACCATATAAGAGGGTCCATGAGATATGACGAAGACTTATTTAAGCTAGAGTTTGATATGTATATATATGATTTTGGAGATGACGGCAATCCAGGAGATCCTTTTAATGACTTATCCGGAAATGATGGAAACTATAATGTAGGTGAAAGCTGGAATTTCATGCTTCAAAGCCCTAATGATGTAGGTCTAGATGGCATAGCTGGTACGGGAGATGAAGGCGAAGGAGATGGATACTGGCAGCCTGGAGATGGATGGATTGATGAAAATAACAATGGTGTTGTTGATCCGGGAGTTGATAGCTATTTAAACTGCTATGATAATAATAATGATGGATTTTGTTTTGTGCTTCCAGGAGATGAAAATCCTGATGTTTTTTACTCTCAAGATGATTATACGGATGTTTGGCCACCTGCAAATGGAGTTTGGGACAGCGATTGGTACGGACAATCTGAACAAATTTACGATTGCGGGCAAGATGGATTCTGCTACTCAGATGTAGATCCTAATACATGCGGAGCAAATGGCTGTATTGCCGTTGATATCTACGGAAATGTAGCTACTGATACCAATGGAAATCCCATATATATCACAGGACCTGACTTTGGAGAAAATGATGGAATCTTATTGGCTTTTGATAATAATGAAGGTGATGGAATTCTAGATGTAGGTGATGGAATCTATGGCTTTGCTGGCTTAGATAGCAATAATGATGGGGATTATAATGATGATGGGGACATTCCTCCTGATTATATAGAAAACTTCGATATAACAACCGATGTTAATGGAGATGGAATATCCGATTATCCAGATTTTGAAGTCGAGAATAAAAAAGCTGAGTTTCGAATTGATTATGATCCAAGCCCTGATTTTAACCTAACATTCCAAACAGGATATTCTTGGACAAAAACTCAGCAAGTTACAGGTATAGGCAGATTTATTGCAGAAGGTTGGGAATCTAATTTTTATCAATTTAGGGGTCGCTATAAAGACTGGTATGGACAAATATTTTACAATACAAGTAATTCTGGAAATACTAGGAACTATAATATTGGACAGTTAATTACAGATCAATCCAAAAATCTAGGCGTTCAAGTCCAAAATGAATTTTTTATTCCTAAGGTTAATACTGAAATGACATGGGGTTTTGACTATTCTAAGACGATGCCAGAAACTTTTGGCTCTATATTAAATGATGGCCCGAATGGCTATGATGAAGATGGAGACAACGCTTTTCTACAAAATGATGGAATAGATAACAACCTTGATGGTGTTATTGATGATGATTTTGATGGAACGGATGAGCCTGATGAATACTATAAAGTAGAATCCAATGAATATGGCCTTTACTTTCAAAGTAAAACTGACTTATTAGGTGATAGAAGATGGGAATTTATTGCCGCTGCGAGATTAGATCACCATGATAAATTAGATGAGGGATTACAATTTGGCCCAAAATTTGGTCTAAACTACAGTCCGAGTGAGCAATCTACATGGAGACTAACCTACGGATTGGCCTATAATACACCAACCATAACAACCTTATATACCGACTTATATTATGGGAAACAGCAAATTTTTGATGTTTTTTTAAGAGGAAATCGAGATGGAACCCCTTATGCTAGAACTCCTGAAAATGGAGGAACATATAGCGTTGATGGGAATAGTTATGAATATAGCATAAATCCACTTGGTCCCGGATACTGGGTAGATTGTGAAGCCTGTAGCTCAGATAATGACTATGTAACAATTCCTCAGTTCGAGCAAGTCTTTAGTGAAGGATATGAAGATAGAATTGTAGGCGCTCCATTTTTCTTTAATCTAAATGATTATGGCCCTGTTGACTATATTCCTTTAGATACTTCAAGGTATTATATCTTTGTTCCATTTGCGGATAATGAGGGAGGAGTTAGATATACTGCAAAAGAAACATTTAATATTCCTGATATCGACCCCTTAGGGCCAGAAAAAATGCAAACTTTAGAATTTGGATATAAGGGCTTTATAGGTAAGAAAACCTTAATTGTAGCTGACTTATATATAAGCCAGTATGATGATTTCTTTAGCCCTGCAACAATTATAACCCCTCTGGTAAAGCGTAATACCGATGATGCTGTTGTTGGAATGATGCCCGCAACAACATCTGGATCAAACCCTCCATATGGAACTGCCTGGAATGGCTTAGATGATGATAATGACTGGGAAGGCGAATATGGCACATATATACCCAATCCTTATGATAATGATGGAAATATCATAAATACAACTGGAGAAGATATGTTTTGGCATGAAGCCTTTGGTTGGGATGATGATAAAGATGGTGATGGAAATCCTATGGATCCTGGAGAGTGGGGCTATATAGAATGGGTATATGAAGAAGGAAATCCAGATAATGTGCTAGGCTATACAATATATAGGCCTGAAGAAGTACTAACGCCTGAATTTTCATTTCTTCTTCAGTATCAAGATAACTTAAACGATAGAAAGGCAAATTTATATTGGACCGATGTAGGTATTGATGAATACAGCGTAACTGCGGGCCTAAACGAAGCCGAGCCTCTACCACTAGGAATAGTTGGCTCTGATGGGCAAGAACGATATGGTCCAGGGAGACCTACAAGTCCTCCAAATATTATATTAAGCTCTCTTAACTATGGAAATGTTGTGCATTCTGGAATTGATATGTCTATCACACACTTCATTACTAAAAGCTTAATTTTTGATTGCAACTTTGCTTTCTTTAATTCTACAGATTATTATAATACTCTAACAAAAAGATTCGACCCTATTAATGCTCCAAAATTTAAATTTAATTCCAGCTTAAAATGGGATGCTAGCATGAAAACTGATTTAATGATTAACTTCAGATATGTAGACCAATTTAAATGGCAAGATGGAATATGGTCTGGTATTATTGGGCCTTATAGAATATTTGATATACACTATAATAGAAAAGTTACCGATAACTTAACATTTAGTATTTCTGCATTAAACATCTTTAATGACCTCCATAGAGAATTAATTGGAGGAGCTAAGATTGGAAGGCAGGTAGTGCTAAAAATGACCTCTGCCTTTTAAAAAACTCTAATTAGGCAAAACATCATCAGGAAGATTAAACTTAGGTGAATTCCCATCTGATTTAACAACAATTTCACCAAATTTTTGTTCATACTTGCCAATATTATCTTGAAGAGCTTTAACTAATGTTTTGAGGTGTACTGGAGACATTATAATACGAGATTTAACCTTTGCGTTCTGGATTCCTGGAAGGATTCTAAAAAAATCAATTACAAATTCAGCAGGACTATGTGTGGCAATCGCAAAGTTTGCATACTCTTCAACATTTTTATCAGCATCTAAGCTTAACTTAATTTGCTTGTGCTTTTTATCCTGTTCTTTCATTTTTTAACTCCTCTCTTTTTATCAAACTCTGCTTGTTTCCTTCTATTATAATCTTGCCAATCTTCTTCATCTTCCTGTTCTACCGTTTTCAATTTGCCTAAATCTTTTATCCCGTCATCCTTATTTTGCTCTTCAGCTAATTCAGGATTATCATCCATATACTTCATTCTAAAAGTTTTATCTTCATACTCATCAGGATTTGTTTCATCAAGCAATTCCTCTTCTGTTTCAGATTTATATTTAATCTCATCTCCATATAAAGTTCGATCAAAGAAATCTATATCTGTAACAATCCCATTCATCATTAAGTATTCAATAAAAGCAATGTACTTTTTATTGTGAAATTTAGTGTTGCAATGAGGGCAACTTAGATTTTCAGCTAACTCTTTTTCATTCAATGGGCCCGAACAATTTGGACATACTAATCCTTCAAATTCCATTTTATTTTTCCTTTTATAATCAGAAAATATATGATGTAGATATTACTGCAGCAAGGAATAAATTCTTTATTTTGAAGTATTTTTATATAGTATACAGACTAGGACATTTTCCATAGATTGATTAATCTATTTTTTAAAGATTCTGATAAAGCCTCTCCCCTTCTATCCATAATTATTTGGCATTTTTTAAGAAATCTATTTAGGCCAACTTTACCTTCTAATCCCCAAGAAAAAGGATATACATACTTATCTTGAAAACCCGCAGTAAAAATATTTGCTCCTGTACCAACATATGTCCCTGAATTTAATTTTGTCGAAATTGCAGTTGAAGAAAAATCTCCAATAATTGAACCAATAAACATCTTGTTGGTCTCAATCTCTTTATCATTATTTAATTTCATTCGAATATTGCTATAGTTATTCTTCAAATCACTGGTATTTGTATTAGCTCCTAAGTTCACCCACTCGCCAATGTAACTATGACCTAAAAAACCATCATGTTGCTTATTTGAAAAAGCTTGAATAATACTATCTTCTACTTCTCCACCTACTTTACAAAATGGACCTATTGAAACCGGACCTCTTATTTTTGCACCTGGATTTATAATGCTATTTTTGCCTATATATACAGGACCTTTTACAAGGACACCAATATCTAGAGTAGCATTTTCATCTATAATAATGGGACCATTTGAGGCATCTAGTATGGAACCTGCAGATATTTTTGAACCTTTGCTAATAACAACACTATCATCATTAACTAAAACGCAGGAAGGATGTATATCTCCATTTTTATAATTATAAATTAATTCATTGTCTTTATTAATCGTATATGATAATACTTCAAATATATCCCAAATATATTTTATAGATACGATATCAATCTTAGATGATACTAATGCTTGTTCTTTTATAGTATCTTCTATCTGATCATATTTTACTGTTTCAGAATGTGTAAACCCTATCAAGCCATTATCATTTGAATAGCTTCGCCCTGAATTAATTAAAGATATCTCATCACTATACCAGACTCCAGTTCCGTTCAAATAAATACCTGGATTATAATTTTCTGGATTAACATCCAAATTCGGATATTTCTCACGCACAATGTTTGCAATTTCTTGCCGGGTATATATTTGGACTGAATCACCCTCTGAAATTTGCATAAGGATTCTTTCAATATTGGTAAAAACTCCCGTCCTTATTTCAAAACTTGCATGCAAATCTGATAGTGGCGCTAATAAGTTAGTTCTATCATCTTCAAACAAAATATAATTCATAATGATCCCAATATATGCTGAATCCTTTGATAACTTTGTTCAATAGTACCATCATCATTAGACTCTAATTGTAAATTGTAAAAATAATCTGAAAATCTAGATTGGAAACCAATCTTAATATTAGATTTAAGGTAGGCAATAAATTTAGAAGCTCCAAAAGAAAAATCTAAGTTCAAATCTACAATAATATCCATTTTATTTTTAACCAGTAGATTTTCTTGCTCCAAATTGTAGAATTTTATTTTATTTTTTTTATAATTAACAAAAATCATATTAGGGCTACTAAGGCTAATCATATTCTGAAATTTCTGATTAATAATAAAATAGTATGTTATGTTTTCTTTATTAAAATCAAATTTTCTAAAACTATATAATGACAATCTAAATGAATTCTCATCAGTAGGAAAAAATATCGCAATATTTTTAACTTTTTGATTATTAGGTAATTGAATTTTTGGGGGGAAGTTTCTTATTTTACCTATAAGCAGATAAAACATGATTTTTAATCTTATTATGGATAGATTAAAATTCATAAATATGCGTAATTTACAAACCTAGCATTATTTTATATAAGCAAATAATTGATAAATTGAAAATACATCTTTTAAATATTATCCTAATTACCAGTTTTCTAGTATCTGACCCTTCAGAATATATTTGGCCAACAGACGCAAGTAAAACACTTACCGCTTTCTTTGGAGAAATGCGTCCTCATAGATATCATACGGGGATAGACATTAGAACATATGGTAAAAATGGCGATAATGTATATGCTATTACTGATGGATATATATATCGAATAAAAGTAAGTAATGAAGGTTATGGTAATGTGATTTATATAAAGCATGATGATGACAATATTTCATTATATGCCCATCTAAGCAAATTTAGCCCTAAAATTCAAAAAGCCATTGAGCAGTTGCAATTTAAGAGAAATTCATATGAGATAGATCACCTTCTAGAGCCTGGACTAATTAATGTATCTAAAGGAGATGTTATTGGCTATACTGGAGATACAGGAGGGTTGTCAGGCCCGCACCTACATTTTGAAATACGCGATGAAATTAATCGTCCTATAAATCCGCTTAACACAAGTCTTGGAAAAGTATTTTATGATACTAAGAAACCTGAACCTATGTCTATAGCATTTATTCCTCAGTCTATAAATTCTAAAATAAATGGTTTTGGAGATATACAAGAATACAAGCTCAGTAAACATTCTACAACTTTAAAAGATACTGTTAAAGTTAAAGGTGATTTTGGAATAGCTCTTAAGGTTGTAGATAGAGTAAACAGCCAGCCATTTAAATACGGAATATATTCTATCGA
>MDSW01199746.1_pt1 | contig 12495 bp, 7 predicted proteins | sample 811171 | NCBI WGS metagenome assembly MDSW01 (sample SAMN05326641, study PRJNA326480) | marine metagenome | isolation source: seawater | place: Atlantic Ocean: North West | collected 2012
AGGGGGGTGTGAGGCGGATATCCGAAGAGGCGTTCTTGAAACGAGACGAGCGTGAACGAGTGTTTCGTCATTTGATACTGCCGCCCGGATCAACTGATCCGAGTGAGTCATCATCGCCGCCCAACTCGTCGGCCCGCCAGGACTCATCGGCGCTTTTTCTTATCTGCCGCTCCCCGGGCGGGGCGTCGCGGCGCACTCCCTCCCGCGCTCGCGGCGCGCTGAGGGGAGCCTGCCTCGGAGATGTCGCACGCGGCGCCGCGTTCTTTCGCCGGCGCGGGGGCCCGCGCGGGCCCCCGCGCGCGCGCGCCCCCTCGGGCGGCTCGCGCCTCGCGATCGATCGTCGCGATTGCGGACGCGCGCGCCTCGCGCCGCCTCCGCGAACGATCGGCGCGAGGAGGGGTCGTCGGAGGGGTCGGGGTCGTCGCTTTCGCGGGGCGGTCCGACGGTCGGACGGCGCGTCGCGCCGGGGCCTCCGCGGACGCCGCCGGGGCGTCGTCGTCCTCCCCGGGGGGCGTGGCGATGGACGCCTCCGATCGCCTCTCCCTGGACAACATCCGCGCGAGCCTGATTCGCCAGGAGGATTCCATCATCTTCGGCCTCATCGAGCGCGCGCAGTACAAGATGAACGACGCGGTGTACGCCCCCGGCGCGACCGAGGTGCCGTGCTACCAGCCCGACGGCACGCAGGCCTCGATGTTGGAGTTCATGCTCCGCGAGAGCGAGCAGATGGGCGGGAGGATCCGCCGGTACACCAGCCCCGACGAGCACGCGTTTTTCCCGGAGTCTTTGCCCACCCTCGCCATCGCGCCCATGGCGTACCCCAACCCGCTCGCGCCCGCCGCGGAGACCATCAACATCAACGCCCGGATCATGGACATGTACGTCAACAACCTGTTGCCCGCGCTGTGCCGCCCCGGGGACGACTTCAACTGGGGAAGCGCGGGGTTGGCCGACGTGCAGTGTCTGCAGAACATCAGCCGGCGCATCCACTACGGGAAGTTCGTCGCGGAGAGCAAGTTCCAGGCGAGACCCGAGGAGTTCACCCAGCTCATCGAGGCGCAGGACGCGGAGGGGCTGATGGCGCTGCTGACGTACAAGGCCGTGGAGGATCGGGTGGTGCGGAGGGTGACGAACAAGGCGGCGACGTACGGGCGGGATATCAGCGAGGACCTGCCCTCGGAATTCCCGGCGGGGCTCGTCGACAGAAACGCGGAGGAGTCGCTCAAGGTGGCGCCCAAGAAAATCGGGGAGCTGTACGAGAAGTGGATCATGCCCATGACCAAGGACGTGCAGGTGGAGTACCTGCTGAGGAGGCTCGACCACGTCGAGCGATAAAGTGAGTGACCAACGCGAGCGATGAACGAATATGCGGGTGAATGAATACGTCATTATTCTCGACGCGACCAAACCGGAGTTCGCGCGTCGAAGTCTTGGGCCCTCCTCGCGATCTCGCTCCTCGCGCCGCTCCCTCGCTCCTCGCGCCGCTCCCTCTCGCTCCTAGGCGAAGTGTATGCCTTTTTCGTTGAATGTGGCCAGGAGGAGCATGAAGTCGTCCTGGGACATCATGGACGCGCGCATCTGTTCGAACGCGTTGCTCGCGAGCACCTCCTCGACGAGCGCCCGGACCCCTTCCTTGGTCGCCTTGGCCCCCCCGGCTCCCGGCCCCGCCTCCCCCATCGCGACGTCGCCCTCATCATCATCCCCCAGCCCGACCCTCGCGCCGCCCTTCGTCTTCTTCTTCTTCCCCATCGTCGCCGCGCCGAGCATCTTCTGCTGCGCGCCTCCGACTTTGAGCGCCGCGTACGTCTTGTAGTTGGCCTCGACGAGCTCGAGGACGGATTTCGCCCGAAAGATGCCGCCCAAGGTTTTGTTCTTCCTCCCGAAACAGAGGCGCACGAGGCCGTCCCACTCCTTGAAGTTGACCGGTACGTCCGAGACGGGCCTCGGCTCGATCCTCACGACGGACGAGTCCACCTTCGGGGGCGGGCGGAAGTTGTTCTTGCCCACCTTCAGCAGGTGGGTCGTGCGCGCGAGGAGCTGGGCGTTGACGCTGAGTCGGCAGTAGAGCGGGTCTCCCGGGGGGACGCACAGGCGCATCGCGAACTCGCGCTGGAACATGAGCGTCGCGGCCCTGAACGCGGGGCGGTGGGCGAGGAGCTTGAAGACGAGAGGGCTGGAGATCTGGTACGGCACGTTCGCGATGCACACGTCGAAGTACGGGAGGTCCACCTTGAGGAAGTCGCCGGAGATGACGCTGAGGTTGCTCGCGTGCGGCGTGCCCTGGACGCGGCGCTGGAGCTCGAGGACCATGCGCGGATCGAACTCGATCGCGATCACCTTCTTCGCCGTCTCGAGCAGGCGCATCGTGAGGTTGCCCGTGCCGGGCCCGATCTCGAGCACCACGTCCGTCGACTTCACCCCGCCCTTCTCGACGATGGCGTTGACGATCATCGGGTTCTTCAGGATGTGCTGCCCGTACGACTTGAGAAACTGAATGCCCTGGTACGCCGCCTTCTCCCCGCCCTTCTTCAGCGCGCGTTTCGCCACGCCCCCGGCGACGCGAATGCCCGAAGAAGACATCGCGGGCGGAAGACGAGGCCGCCGGGGGGGGGGGGAGAGCGCCCGCCGCACGGAAGTGAGGAGCGCGCGCGAGGGAGCGACGAGACACCGAGGGGGGGGCGAAACGTCCCGCCGCCCGCCGCCGCGGCGCGCGAAACACGGAAACGTCGTTGTGTCGCGGACCGGGGCGGCACTTCACTCCTGAAAATGTCAGCGAGTCGGACGACACTTGTGAACGAGAGGTTGCACAACTGTCAGGAATCGCGTCGAGAGGGTCGGCCGTCTCGCTGGAGCACTCGGTGGCGCCTGTCCATTCCAGATCCGCCCGGATCCCCGCACCGCATGCCGAGCATCCTCGACGACGACACCGTCCGCACGTGCGCGAAGCTGTGCGACCGCTCCTACGCCGACCCCGGGGATCCCGATGCCTGGGGGTCGTTCGAGGGGGAGAAGTTCTTCCAGCACGACGCGACCGACACGCAGGCCTACTCCGTCAGGGACGAGGACTCCGGGACGCTGTTCATCGTCTTCCGCGGCACCTCGAACCACCGCGACTGGGCGACGAACCTCCAATCGTGGATGACGAAATCGCCGTACGGCTGGGTCCACGCCGGTTTCCTCACCGCGTGGCGCGGCATCCGGGAGGTGATGCAGAAGGAGATCCTGCACGCGCTCGGTCCCAAGTCGCGCGTGGTGGTCACCGGCCACTCCCTCGGCGGCGCGCTCGCGACCCTCTGTTCCGTCGACCTCGCGCAGACGATCGGCGTCAAGGACATCGCGTGCGTGACCTTCGGAAGCCCCCGGGTCGGCGGGCGGTCGTTCCGCAAGGCCTTCCGGGAGGCGGGCATCACGTCCGGGCGGTACGCGATCCAGGCGGACCCCGTGATTTATACATCCCATCCGTCTTCATGGCGTACGTGCACGTCCCCGGCAAGGTGTTGCTCGACCCGAACGCGAACTGCCTCAGCTTCACGCTGGACGTGATGTGCTCCCCGATCGACGACCACAAGACGGAGCAGTACATCAAGATGCTCGAGGGTGACGCGAACGCGCCGCAGGCCGGCGTCTGACGAAGAGGTCCGTCATTTTTTATACATCCGGGGACGGGGGATGAGCGTCTCGCGCGCCTCCCGGGAAGAGGCGTTTCGTCCCCGCGGTGAACGCCGGGACGCGGGCGCACCGGCGCGTTCCCGGTGCGAAGAGGACGCTCGGGGGATCGGGGGACTCGTCCTCCCGCGCTCGCGCCTCGGGTGCGTACCGCGTCGCGTCGGGTCTCCCGCCGAGTTGGCGATCCTTAAAAGCCTGCATGCTCCGTCGGAGCTCGACAACCGGCGCGCGTTGATGACACGTTCATAGTCTACTTGGTCAGTCGTCGCATCGTCGTCGCTCTCGTCGGTTGCCAAAAGAAAAGAGAGACGAGAACCAAATCCACCGCCGATCTCTTTTTGGCATCGCCCCTCTTGAGTTTCACACCGTCGATCGGGCGCGGCTTGGTTGATCGAGCGCCACGAACGGTGAAATCTCGAATCGCGCGTCGCCTCCGGACGCTCCAGCGCGGCGCCGCTTCGCGCGCTTCTCGATCGCCTACGCGCCATTTTGCGGCGCGAGTCTGGGAGTCAAAACCGCCTTCACGCGCCCGCGTCGTGACTGGGACGCGTACGGTTCGCGCCTCGATTTCGCACCGATCGCGTCGCTCGGCGGTTTTGACTCCCCCGCTTTCCCACCACGGCGTGATCGCGAGAATCGCTCCGCGCGCGCGCGGGGGTGGCGTCCTCCGCGGGGCGTCATTGCGCACGTCGCGGCCGCGGTCGCGGAGACGGCGCGGGCGATCCGAGGACGACCCCGAGCGCGAGCGAACGCGGCGAGGCGCGGCTCACGCGAACCCGAGCGTCGTCCCCGGACCGCGCTGGAATCGCGCGGCGCGCCGCGCACATCCTTTAGGGCCTGGCGCGTCCGCTCGCGCGTGACGTCGTCCGGCGACTTTTCGGCGCCCTGGACGGGGGCGAGATGGAGGCGAGCGCGAGCGTGAACGCGGCCGCGGACGCGCCCCCCGCGCCCGCGCCGGGGGCCGCGCCCGGGGGCGCGTTCGCGCCCGTCGCGGGGGCCCCCCTCCCCGCGCCGCACGCCGCCCCCGCCGTGGGCAGCGCGGCGGGCCAACCGCCGGGCGGCGTGCCGCAGCAGCACCCCTCCTCCCTTGGAGGAGGAGGAGGACCCGCGGGGCCCGACCCCGCCGCCGCCGCCGCCGCGCTCGCCGCCGCGCAGCAGTTCTTCGACTTCATGCAGCAGGGCATGAGCGCGGCGGCCGCGTTCCCGGGGCCCCCGCCCCCGGGCGCGCCCGCGTTCGGCGCGCCCTCCTCCTCCATCCTCGGACCCCACGCGGGATTCGACCCCGCCGCCTTCGGCGCCGCGCAGTTCGCCGCCCTAGGCGCCGCCGCCGCGCGACAGAACGGAGCCCAGCAGCAACCCCTGGGAGCCCTGGCGGCCGCCGCGGGCCCCGCCGCCGCCGCCCTGGGCGGACTGGCGAGGACGCCGTCCCTCGGCGGCGCCGCCGCCGACGCCCCGTCGTCTCTCTCGGAACGCGCCGCGCCCGCGCCCGGCGCCGTTCCGGGATCCGCCGCGAACGCCGCCGCCGCCGCGGACGGCTCCGGCTCCGGCCCCGGCGTCGCGTACAACCGCAAGGACAAATCCCTCGGTCTTCTGTGCGAGAACTTCCTCCACCTGTACGGCGCGGGCCAGGAGGAGCTCATCTCCCTGGACGAGGCGGCGTCGAAGCTCGGGGTGGAGCGCCGGCGCATCTACGACATCGTCAACGTCCTGGAATCCGTCGAGGTGGTCGTGCGCAAGGCGAAGAACAAGTACACCTGGCACGGCATCGCGCGCATGCCCGCGGCGCTCGACCGGCTGTGGAAGGAGGGCGCCAGGGAGTTCGGGGAAAACCTCGCGCTCGACGGCGCGGAGGATGACGAGAGCGCCAAGCTCGCAGAGGCGGGCGCGAAGAGGGAGAAGGCGGAAAAGGCCGAGGAGAAGGAAAAGGAGCGCCGAGCGTCCGAGGAAAAGGAAGAAAAAGACGACGCGGCGGATCCCTCGCCGGCGGTCAAGAAGGAGTCGGACGATCCCAATCTTGGCGGCGGCGGCCCGTCTGGGGACGAGGGGGAGTCCGGCGGGAGCGCGGGCGAGCCCAAGTCGAGCGGCGGGTCGAAGCACACCAACCCGGGCAAGTCGGACTCGGGCGAGGGGGGCTCGGGGGGCTCCGACGAGGGGAAGGCGGAGACGGAGCGCGACGGCGCGACCGAGACGTCCGAGGGGCCCGGCGGTTCGGAGGAGGCCGAGGACGCCAAGGAGGCGCACCGCGCGAACAACAAGGCGTCCTCCTCCGCGTCGCTCGCTCACCAGAATTCGGGTCCGCCGGGCGACTGCCGCCGCGAGAAATCCCTGGGGTTGCTCTCGCAGAAGTTCGTGCAGCTGTTCCTCGTCAGCCGTGCCAGGGTGGTGAGCCTCGAGAGCGCGGCGCGGACGCTCCTGGGCGCGTCGGCGGACCAGGCGAAGCTCAAGACGAAGGTCCGGAGGCTGTACGACATCGCCAACATCCTGAGCTCCCTGCGCCTGATCGAGAAGACGCACCTCACGGACTCGCGCAAGCCCGCGTTCAGGTGGCTGGGCGTCGAGAAGGAGCTCGCGGAGGCGGCGGCGAGGGCGAGGCGGCAGCAGAACCAACAGCACCTCCAAGGGGGCGGCCCCTCCAAGCATCTCCTCCCGGGCCTCGCCGCCGCCCAGGCGCACCAAAACGGACTCGGCGCGCTGGTGGGCGCCGCCGCCAACGCCGCCAACGCCGGGCCGCACTCGCCCGCCGCGGCGGCGTTCAACCCGAGGTGGTTCATGCCCAACGTCGGCGGGCGCGCGTTGACCCCGCAGCCGAGCCTCAACCTCGGCGCCGCTGGGGTCAACCAGGATCGACCGGGGAGCGCGCTGGGGAAGCGGAGCCCCTCCCTGTTCGGCTCGAACGCGGGCGCGCCGGGCTCGCCCACGGGATCCCAGGGGCCCGCCTCGGGCGGCTCCGAGGGGTTCGAGGCGTTCGACTCGGCGAGCTACGGCGCGGAGTTGAAGCGGCCGAAGTCGTCGCTCGGGTTGGCGGCGCCGACGCCGGCGCGAGCGGGGACCGGCTTAGCGGGGTCCAGGAACAGCCTCGACCTTCTCGGCGCGCTCGCCGGAACCGAACCCGGCGGTCTCCAGAGCGGCGGTGGCTTCGGGTCCTCCTCGCTGGGGTCCTCCATACGCCGCCCCGCGAGCGCCATGGAGCCGGGCGGCGGGGCGAGTAAGGTTTCCGCGCCGGCGCCGCGGCGCGCGCCCGGGCTCGCGCCTTCGCCGGCGATGTCTCCCGCGATGGCGCAGATGGCGGCGGCGATGCAGGCCGCGGGCCTCGCCTCTCCCGCGCTCCCCCCTCACCTCGGCGTCGGCGTCGGCGGGTTCGGCGGCGGCGGCGGCGCGGGTGCGTTCAGCGCGGCGCAGCAGCACGCGGCGGCGATGGCGGCGCTCGCGCAGATGGGTCCCCAGGGCGCGGCGGAGATGATGCGCCAGATGGCGGCGGCGGGGGCGGCGGCGCCCGGCGGGGTCGACGCCGCGGGGGCGGCGCGCGCCGCCGCCGAGGCGCAGGCGCAGGCGCAGGCGAGGGCGCAGATGCAGGCGCAGATGCAGGCGCACGCGATGGCTGCCGCGATGGCCGCGTTCGGACAGGGGCAGAACCCCGGCGCGGCAGCGACCCAAGCCGCGCTGGGAGGAGACGGAATTCCGGGAGGGGGGTTCGACCGCGCGCCGCCGAGCAACGCCGAGGACGCCGCCGACGCGAGCGAGGGGGCGGGGGAGAAGAAGTGAAAGTCACACTACTGAGGCGTGTGCTCTGAAAAGTGAGGCGGCTTTAAAAGCACCCGGAGAGGCGCGAGGAGAGAGCGCCGGGAGGCGGAGAGCGCCGGGAGGCGGAGCGCGCGGCGTCTATTGAGAGTACTCTTGTATTCGCACGCGCGGTCTCATCATTCGGTCATCGTCTCTGCTAGTCGTACGTATGTTCGACGGTTAAGTCGGGCGGCGGTTCTTCGCCTCGTCGGTTCGCCTCGTCGCCAGCGCGCGCTTCTCCGCCTCCGCGGCGCCCGCGACGAGCGCGCCCGCTCCGAGCGCGCCCGCGCCCGCGACGAGCGCGGCGATCGCGAGCGCGCGCGGGCGCGCGCGGAACCTCCACCTCGCCGCGCGCGGGGTGTCGTCCGGCGCGAGGACGCCGCCCCCCGGCGTCCTCGCCGCCGGGTCCTCCCACCGCGCGCCGACCCCCCGCCTCGCGGCGGCGTCCTCGAGGCTCGCGGTCGACTCGCGGTCGCGTCGCGCGAACGCGCGCGCGAGCGTCGCGCCGAGCCCGATCTTCGCCGCGCGCCCGAGCGCCTCGGGACCGAACATGGGCGCCAGAGGCGCCGGGACACGAGGCTGGGAGCACGCGGCGTCCGCGCGAGCGCGAGTACGACTGGTCCTGGCACTACGAGGAGGTCGCGGGACCACGACGCGCCCGCGGGAGGAAAAGACGAGGCCAGGATATCGGTTTTTCAAAAATACACGTAAAACCACTCCTATGCATATGATATAAACACCCGCGTCGGGTCAGTTGGTCTCCAGGTCCACGTAGTGTATGCTTGGCTCCTCCCTGACGATCGCGCTCTCTATCCTGTCCACCTCGTCCCCCACCGCGGTGACCACCTCCTCGCCGTACATCTTGAGCGCGGCGTCCACGGCTCTGGGGTCCCCGCTCTCCGCCGCCTCCTTCGCCGCCTTTTTGAAGAGCGCGTGCAGCTGCTCGCGCTTCGCGCCGTCCCCCGAATCCAGGTACCGCTCCACCACCTTCGTCCCGCTGAACTCGATCTCCGCCACGAACCGGAACGTCCCCGGCCCCAGCTCCTCGCTCTTCGCGCCGTACACCTCGGAGACGACCGGGTCGAGGCGCATCTGGTTTACGATGGCGCGCATCTTGCCCTCGCCCAGGGACCGGCCGAGGAGGTGCGCGCGGTTCGCCTCGATGAGGTACGCCGCGGTGGCGCCCAGTAACCCGCCCACGGCGATGGACCCGAAGGCGTCGTACGCGGGGTTCCCCGTCGCGCCCGTCATCGCGACCGCCGCGCCCGCGACGACGCACCCCGCGACCGCGGCGGCGTCCTCGGCGACGACGGCGACGGAGGTGGGGTCGCGGCCCGAGCGCACGAATTCGGCGAGGGTCATCTCCGCCGCCTCGGCGTTTTTACGGAGCGCGTCGTACGCGACGAAGAGCGAGTACGCGTCGATGACCGCGGACGCGCCGAGGACGCTCACGCCGACCCAGACGTGATCGAGGTCCGCGGGGGAGACGAGGGAGTGTGCGCCGTGCATGACGGAGACGCCGGCGCCGGCGAAGAAGACGCCGACCGCGCTGATGAGACTCCACACGAAGCGCTCGCGGCGGTAGCCGTAATTGTACGCCGCGTCGGGGGCCCGGCGCGAACTCAGTATGCCCGTGCGAAGGAGGCTCTGGTTCGCGATGTCCGCGACGCTGTGCACCGCCTCAGCGAGCATCGCGGAGGAGCCCGTGACGCCGTACGCCGCGAGCTTACACGCGAAGATGGCGGAGTTGGCGCGAACGGCGACGCCGACGGCGTGCAACGCGCGCTCGTCGGACTCGGCGTCAAGGCGGCGGCGCCGAGGAGACGCGAGGGGGGCGCCGCCCGAGGACGAGGCGCCCGAGGGGGATTCGGAGGAGGAGTCGGAGGAGGAGCCGCGTTCGGAGGCGTCGCGCGGCTCCTCCTCCCTGGTGCGATCCGAACGGGGGAGCTTCGCCGCCGCGCGCGCGGATCGCGAGGCGCCGCGGAATCCGCGCCGGATCGCGATCGCGGAAAAAGGCGCGTCCGACGCCGAACGAGGAGCGTCCAGCGACGAACCGGGGGGGGGCGCGGCGGGGGCGTGGAGGGCGCGCCAGGGCGCCCACGCCGAGGCGCGCGCGGGGGGGAACCGCGGCGGCGGGGCGGGACGGAGAAGCCCGGGGGATTCGGGATCGGCCGCGCGGGCGGTGTGCCAACTCGGAAGACGCGCGAAGCGGCGCGAGGTGGCGCCGGCCCCCGGGGGGTCGCGCGCGACGAGCGTCGCCCACGCGGCCGCGCCGGAAGGGACGACGCGCGGCGAGGAAGACGCCGCGCGCGAGCGCGCGCCGGCGAGACGCGCGAGGACCGCCCGGCGCGACATCGCGGCGCGGAGTGCGGAGGGGGGCGGGGTGGGGGGGGCGAAGTCGCCGCGCAAACCAACAACGCGCGAGCAGGCACTGAATATAAAAAATCTCGAACGCGGTTTGAACGTCCGGCGATTTCTTCAAAGACTGTTTGCCTGTGCCTTTGGTGCGATCTCTCGCGCGAGTGGTCCGCCGCGCCCAGCGGATCGCCGCCCCGCCACTTGGACGCCGCTCGCCACAGTCTCCCCTCGCGATCGATGGCTTCGCGCGAGCCTCCGCCGTCGCTCGCCGGCGCGTCGCGTCGCGCGTTGGCCCCCGTGGGCCTCGGCCTTCCCCGTCCTCGCGCGCGCCCGTCCCTCCGCGCTCGCTCGTCCCCCGTCCGCGCGGCGTTCCGCGCGCCCCCGCGCACGTGCTCCTCCGCGACGGCGGAGGCGCGCGCGGTCCTTCGCGCGCTCCGCGAGGCCACCTCGGACGCCTCCACCGCCTCCACGCCGCCCCCGCGCCGCGTGCGGATCGAGCTCCCGCTCCCCCCCGCCGACCGCGACACGGACGACATCGTCTACCTCGGCCTGCACGGCCAGGCCGCGGACTGGAGCGGCGGCATGGCGCAGCGCTTCCGCGTCACGAAGCGCCTCGTCGAGGACGGCATGCTCGACGGGTACGACCGCGAGTACCTCGGCCTCCTCGACCGCGACGCCGACGGCATGGGCGTGTGGAAAGTCACCCGCTCCGGCGGCGGCCCGGAGTCGCACGACGCGACGGTCGTGACGCACCCCGCGGACACCACCTTCGGATTCTTCGCCAAGCTCCTCCGCGGCGAGTACGGCGCGAAGGTCGCCGACCCCGACCACCTCATCGTCGTCGTCAACGCCTTCTGGTCCGGCGCCGGCGAGAAGGTGGGCCAGCCGTGGGAGCTGGGCCTGCGGCGGGAGGCGCGGCGGGTGTTGAGCCCCGAGACGGGGGACTGGGAGAAGGTGTACTGCGCGAGGCGGACGAGGAGCGCCGCGGGGGTGGAGGGGACCCTGGTGAGGGCGTGGCCGGGGCCGTGGCGGCTCTACGACGCCGAGGGGGTGAGAACGGTGATGGAGGCGGAGACGGAGCCGAGCAACCGAGAGATGGCGGAGGCGCTCAACAAGGACGCAGGAGTGAGGGAAGCCGCGGGGTTCAACAGGGACGCGAGCATGACCTCGAGGGACGACGACGTCATCACGTGATGATGAGTATAAAGTAGCTGTGTATACTCTTGAAAGTATTGCTATCATCATCATAGATGTTCGTAAAATGAACGTTCGAAGAGAAGCCGCGTACGCTCGAAACGCGCGGGGGTGCGACGTGTTTTCGCGAGACGCGCGTCTCACCGCTCACCGCGCGCGTCTCACCGCCCCCCCCCCAAGAGGTCCTCGATGATGCTGTGCATCGCCCTCGCCTCCCGCGCGGCGACGTCCCCGTCCCCGTCCCCGAAAGAGTCGCCCCCACCGAAAGCGTCGTCCCCACCCAAAGCGTCGTCGTCCCCGGCGTCCCCGAGCGCGCGTTCAGAATTTTTATGTTCCTTCTCTTCGACTCCTCCGTCGCTCTTCCTTCTCTGCAACACGCGCTTGTCCAGGTGTAGCTTCTCCTCCGCCACCTCGACGATTCGCTCGTCCACCGTCGCCTCCGCCACGAGGCGGTACACCGTGACGGGTTTCTTCTGCCCCAGCCGGTGGCACCGGTCCTCCGCCTGGCGGTCGATCTGCGGGTTGAAGTCGCAGTCGTGGATCACGACGGCGTCGGCGCCGGTGAGGTTGAGGCCCTGCCCCCCCGCGCGCGTGGAGAGCAAAAACGCGAAGGATCCCGACGCGTCGTCGTTGAACGCGTCGCAGATGCGCTGCCTCTCCTCCACCGCCGTCGCGCCGTCGAGGCGCACGAACGCGTGCCCGTTCTTCCTCAGCACCCGCTCGAGGACGTCGAGCACGATCTTCCACTGCGAGAAGACGAGGGGCCGGGACCCGCGCTTTTTGATCTCGCGCAACAGGCGGAGCAGTTCGCGCGTCTTCCCCGCGTCCTCGAGCGCCTCCGGCGGCAGACGCTTGGAGTCCAACGCGCCGCGGACGCGCTCGTCCTCGCAGAGCTCGTGGAGGTCGAAATCGTTCATGCCCTCGAGGTGCTTCCGGACCTTCTCGAGCCCGGCCTCGTGCCCGAACACCCCGCGCCGGTGGCAGACGTCCGCGACGAAGGCGAGCTCCTGGTCGCCGTACCGATCGCGAACCAACAGAGGGTGGTTCGCGATCTTACGGAGGTGCGTGAACAGAGCCTTGACCTTCTGAGAGGAGGAGGAGTTCCCGGCGCCGCCGTTTTCGTCGGACGAAGACGAGGAAAGGTTCTTCTCTCTCTCGCGTCGCCGCTCGGCCCTGGCGCACTCGACCGCGCGCTCGTACGTCGCCCTCTGCCCGTCGGTCATCCTCGCGACGATCTTCACCTTGCGCTTCGGGACGAGCTCCGTCGCCACCTCCTCCTTCAGCCGACGCAAAATGAACGGCGCGAGGATCGCCTTCACCCGCCGCACGCGCCGATCGTCGTCGAAGGAGGAGCCCTCGCCGCCGCCGGAACCGGAACCACCCCCCGCGCCGCCGCCGCCGCCGCCGCCGCGCTCGTCGTCCCCCCCGCCCCCGCCCCCCCCCCCAAGGCCGCCCTCCGCCAACAAGCCCGGCAAAACCAGGTGGATCAGCGCCTCG
>MDSW01179641.1_pt1 | contig 12492 bp, 11 predicted proteins | sample 811171 | NCBI WGS metagenome assembly MDSW01 (sample SAMN05326641, study PRJNA326480) | marine metagenome | isolation source: seawater | place: Atlantic Ocean: North West | collected 2012
ATAGATATATCGCAGCAATGGTTTATGAAGGGACCAAAATTTTACAAGAAAAAATTGCAGTTAGGCCTTCTGATATAGATGTTGTTTATACCAATGGCTATGGTTTTCCAAAATGGAGAGGCGGACCTATGAAATATGCTGATATGGTTGGATTAGAAAAAATATTATCAAACATTGAAAAGTTTTCTCAAGAAGATAAAAGATTTTGGTCCCCACCACAATTACTTCAAGATTTGGTTAATAAAGGCAAAAATTTTGATAGCCTTAATTAAGGCTATCAAAATATGATGAATTATATTGTTGGATCTGGATTAACTTTAACAACAAGTTTTCCAAAATTCTTTCCGTTTAATAAACCAATAAATGCGTTAGGAGCATTTTCAAGTCCGTCTACAAAATCTTCTTTATATTTTATCTTTCCTTCTTTAATCCAATTAGACAGAGCAATAATAGACTCTTCTCTTTGATCATAATGATTAAAAACTATAAAGCCTTTAATCATCATTCTTTTTGTAAGGATCTGTCTAAATAAAAGTGGTAAGCGATCTTTGTCTCCACCTGGCATACTTGTCGCGTTATATAAGGAAATTAAACCGCAAACAGGTATCCTGGCATAATCATTTAGGAGTGGCATTACGTTATCAAATGTTTTACCACCTACATTCTCCCAATAAATATCTACGCCATTAGGGCAGGCTAACTTGAGTTTATCTTTAAAATCGTCATTTTTATAGTTTATACATTCGTCAAAACCTAGCTCTGATTTAGTAAAATTACATTTTTCTTCTGAACCTGCGACACCTACAACTCTACATCCATAAATTTTAGCTATTTGTCCAACTGTTGCTCCAACAGCACCAGAAGCCGCAGAAACGACAACAGTCTCGCCTTTTTGAGGTTTTGCAAAGTTGTGCATGCCAACATAAGCAGTAGTACCAGGCATTCCTAAAACACCAATTGAAGTAGAAAGAGGTGCCATTGAGGGATCAATCAATCTTAATTCGCGACTATCTACAGTCGGATTATCTTGCCATCCAGTTCTACCTTCAACAAAATCACCAACTTTAAAATCCTTTGATTTACTTTCAACAACCTGACTTAAAGCTCCTGCTTCCATAACATCACCAATTTCAACTGGTTTGGCATAACTTTTAGCATCATTCATTCTACCACGCATATATGGATCTAATGACATATAGATTGTTTTCAAAAGAACTTCACCTTCATTAGGAGATTTAATATCTTCTTTTACTGTTTTAAAATTTTGTAAAGTAGGTTCCCCGTGTGGTCGTTCATTAAGTAAAATCTTTGTGTTCATGTAATTTTCTCCGTTTGTTTAATAGTTTTATAAATAATACATTTTGAAATATGTTTTTTTTTAAATTTTTGATAAATAATACTTAAAACATAGTGTTGAAAATAAAGAACCTAATCCTAAACATAAAAATGACAAGAACCAAGCTAAATGACTAGTTTGCCCGCCAAAATTATCTAAAACAAATCCAATTATTGGACCTCCCAAAGCTCCTCCAAAGAAACCAACCATTGAGTGAAGAGCAAGTCTAACGCCCCTGTCTTCTGGATTTCCGTTAATAACCGTTCCAGTAGTTAATGACCCTGAATCAAGCACAATCAGAGCATTATATATTAAAAGCATAAGAAGGGCCAACCAGAAACTAAACCAAAAGGAGATACCTGTTAAAATTGAGCCAATGAAACATAACAAACCCATTTTGCTTACTATTCTTGCTCTGTCTTTTCCTATGCAATACTTTGCGCCATAGATAGATGCAAAAATACCTAAAAACCCCATCAAGCCAATACAATTAGCAATAAATGCATCACTTACTGAGGTGTTAAAATAATTTGAAAGAAATAATATACATGGAAATGTCCAACTTCTGAAACCAAATAGTTCATACGTATGTCCCCCATAACCAAGTATAAAAGGTAATGCTTTCTTATTTTTAAATGTGGTTAAAATAGGTATAATTACTTTAATGATACCTTCATATGACCTTTTCTTGCGTTCTTCAATTTCTTCTCCTGAGAAGAATAATAAAGGAAATGCACATAAAAACAAAATAATTGAGGCGATTAAGAAAGCGTCTTCCCATGAAATTTCGTAACTTTTTAAAATGCCAAATAAGGAAAACGAAAATGCTACACCCAATCCAAAAAAAGACGTGTAAACAGCTACGTATTTTTCTCTAGATATTTTATTGAGTCTTGAGTTAAGTATTTGTAGTCCTGGCATATATGTTCCAGCTAGACCTGCTCCAACAAGAGCCCAGTAGATTGAAGCGTTAATGGCATTGGTGGCAAAAAAAGAAAATAATAATAAACCTAGGCACCCAAGAAGAGAAGAAAAGCAATATAGCTTTCTTGCGTCAAATGTGTCAGTCATACTTACTAAAAATGGAGTTGCTATAACATATCCTATATAGAAGGATCCACTCACCCAACCAGCTTCACTATTTGATAAATTCCATAAAGATTGCAGATCTAATAAATAGATGGGCCATACAGCAAATCCAGTCATAGAAATCATTTGTATAAAGCAACTTAAAACAAGAATTCTTGGCATTATAATTATTTAAACTATCTGAGTAATTATATTTTATGTTTCATTTAACAAGTTTATTATTTAATGTAGGTTATACACTGTTTTAAACTTGTCTATCAATTAAAGGGAATATATGACTACTTTAAAAGAAATTATGTCACCCAAATCCATAGCAATTGTTGGAGCGTCTGATAATAAAGCTAGGATTGGAGGACGCCCTTTAGCTCACATGATTGAACAAAAATTTTCTGGAGGGATTTTCCCTATTAATCCTAATAGAGACACTGTTCAAGGAATCAAAGCTTACTCTACTTTGTTAGATGTTAAGGAAGATTTAGATTTTATCTTAGTTGCAGTTCCTTCCCAAATAGTTGTATCTGTTCTTGAGCAGGCCGTCCAAAAAAAGGCAAAAACGGCACTGATATTTTCTTCAGGTTTTTCAGAAATTGGTGGCCAAGGAGAAATCTATCAAAACCAAATTAAAAAAATTAGCAAGGATAGTGGTTTAAGAGTAATTGGTCCAAATTGCTTAGGACTTTTTAATTCAGCTACAAATTTTTATCCAACATTTACTTCTACAATAGATAGGGCAACTCCAAAACCAGGGGGAATATCAATTGCCAGTCAATCAGGCGCTTATGGAAGCCATATATACATGGTGGCACATCAAAGAGGTTTAGGAATAAGATATTGGATGACTACTGGGAATGAAGTTGACTTGTCAGTAGGTGAAACAATCCAATTAATGGCAGAGGATCCAGACGTTCATTCAATTATGGCATACGCTGAGAGTGTAAAAGACGGAAAGCAATTTACAAAGGCTTTAGATACTGCAAGATCTGAGAAAAAACCTGTCATTTTTATGAAAGTTGGTAGATCAGAAGTTGGAGCTGCCGCAGCTAATTCTCATACTGCTTCTTTGGCGGGTGAAGATGCTGTTTATGATGAAGTTTTAAGAGCACATGGTGCTTATAGAGTAAGAAGTACAGAAGAAATGTTAGATGTAGCTTATGCTACAAAACCTAGAATATTTCCTGCAGGAAAAAATTTAGGTTTAGTTACAATATCTGGTGGCGGCGGTGTTCTAATGGCAGATGCAGCTTTTGATGAAGGACTCACAGTAGGACCTATGCCTCAAGATGCTCAAGATAAATTAAAAGAACTTGTACCTTTTGCTTCACCGATGAATCCAGTAGACGTGACGGCTCAATTTTTTAACGACTTATCAATAGTGCCAAAGTTTACGGATTTAATGCTTTCTAGAGGTGGATACGACGCGTTGATTGGTTTTTGGACTTCTGTTGCTGGTTCGCCACTTTTATCAAAACCATTACTCACTTCTTTAAAGCAAGCCATGACAGGTTATGAAGATAAATTATTTATCAATTCTATGGTTGCGCCAGAAGAAATTGTAAAAACATATGAAAATGAAGGTTTCTTATGTATAGAAGATCCAACTAGAGCTGTAGTAGCTATGTCTGCATTAATGTTTTTTGGGGAAAAGTTTAATTTTAATGAAATTAAACAAGTCTTTAAAAAAGATAATTATGTCATAACAATTCCTAAAAAAGAGTTAAACGAAATGGATTGTAGTGAAATTTTGAGGAATGCTAATTTACCAATTGTAAAATCATCACGAATTAAAAATTTAGATGATCTATCCTCTTTTTATGAAAATGATAATAACAAATATGTAATGAAAATTTTATCATCAGACATTCAACATAAAACAGATGTTGGTGGTGTTGTTTTAAATATTGAAAATATTAAACAGGCAAAGAACGCTTTTAAAAAAATACATATAAATGTTAAAGAAAAGGCTCCTAATGCTTCAATTGATGGTGTCATGATTTCACCAATGATAAAAGGAGGAATTGAATGCATTTTAGGTGCTAAAATTGATCCAGTATTTGGACCAATCGTTATGTTCGGTCTTGGTGGGATATACACGGAGGTAATGAAAGATATTTCTTTTGCTGAAGCACCAATATCTTCAAAGAAAGCTGAAAAAATGATTTCGTCTTTAAAAAGTAAAGATATTTTTTTTGGTGCTAGAGGTCAGCCTCCAGTTGATATTAAGTCTTTAATAGAAGCGATTGTAAACTTGTCTAATTTAATAGCAGCTAATTTTGATCGGATTGATCAGGTTGAAATGAACCCAATTTTAGTCAGTGAAAATAGGGTTATTGCACTTGATGCATTGATTGTAACTAAATAAAGCTTTTAAGAGGGAGAACAAATGCCAGAAAAATTACAAGGATCAGTAGGACCAGAACAACAATTTAAAAATTATTTGTCTGAAGGAAAATTTATGATCCAAAGGTGTAAAAGTTTGGATAGATTTTTCTTTCATCCACGAGTGGCTTTTCCAGGTACTGGTGAAAGGGATTTGGAGTGGGTAGAAGCTTCTGGAATTGGAACCGTTCATAGTACTACTTGCAATAGGAGGTTACCAGAAAAGGGTGGTGATTTTAATTTGTCTTTAATTACTCTAGATGAAGGTCCAAGAATGATGGCAAGGGTTGAGGGTACAGAGCCAGACAAAGTTGAAATAGGTCAAAAAGTAAAAGCTAGAATTTCAAGTTTAAATGGAGAACCAGCAATATTTTTTGATATTTTATAAGGATTACAATTATGAATCAAAATGATATTAATAATTTAAGAGGTAAAACTGCTGTTGTTGGCCTAGCAGAAAGTGGTTGTGGAATTGCATCTGGTTGGAGCGCTATGGAAATAATGGCCAACTCTGTTCATGATGCTTTAGATGATGCAGGAATAAAACTTAATGAAGTTGATGGAGTTTTTGCTGCAACAGCCTTTCATTCAATGGCAGCAATGTCTTTGTCTGAATATCTTGGTTTAAAACCTAAATTTGCTGATGGCTCTCAGATTGGTGGATCAAGTTTTTTATCTCATATTTTAACAGCTGCATTGGCTTTAGATGCGGGATTGATAAATGTAGCAGTGGTTGCATATGGCTCAAATCAAAAAAGCATTGGAGGATTTAAAACAATCTCTGAAGCAATGCCATATGAAGCACAATATGAACCTAGAATGCCAGTTACTGCATATGCTTTAGCTGCAAAAAGATATATGCACGAATTTGGAGCATCTCGTGAAGATTTAGCAAATGTAGCAGTATCTGCAAGAGACTGGGCCTTACTTAATCCAAGAGCTTACACTTATGAAAAGGGACCCTTAACTATTGAAGATGTTCTATCAGCAAGACCAATTGTAGATCCATTGGGTAAGCTAGATTGTTGCTTGGTCACAGATGGGGGGGCTGCGGTCGTAATGACAAGATCTGATAGAGCTAAAGATACTAAGAATACTCCTATTTATTTGCTTGGAGCAGCGATGGAGCACCATCATCGCATGGTTTCTGAAATGCCAGATTTAGTTAGAACATCAGCTATAGATAGTAGCCAAAGGGCGTTTAAGATGTCTAGTTATAAAGCTACTGATATGGATACAATACAATTATATGATGCCTTCACGATAAATACATTGTTATTTCTTGAAGATTTAGGTTTCTGTAAAAAAGGTGAGGCTATTGAATTAGTTAAAAACAACAATATTGGGCCCTCTGGATCCTTAAAAGTTAATACTAATGGAGGAGGGTTGTCCTGTGTACATCCAGGAATGTATGGTCTTTTTGTAACTTTAGAAGCTATTCGTCAATTAAGGAATTCTGCAGGAGACAATGTAGGTGAAAGATCTGATGGAGGATGGATTGACAATGCTAAATTGTCAGTTGCTCATGGTAACGGCGGTGTTTTATCAAGCCAGGTTACAAATGTTTGGGGTGTTTCTGAAACTCTCTAAATTACGATTTGAGAATTTTTAGATAATAAAAAGTTCCAGTTTCTTCATTATATTTTACCTCAAGCTTGCCTTTTATTGTTATAGGATCAAAGGAAAAGTCTATTGCCCTTTCTGAACTTATTTCGATAACCTGAGATGGTCCAACATGGTAATGGAATGGACAACTTAATGGATAAGGTCCAATTAAAAATTTTTTTTGTTTTTCTGATTGCTCAAGTGGAAACATAAAACCCATTATAGTGACTATTTTCCCATTATATTTTTTAACTTTATCATCATAAGCTGGTTTTATCAGACAATAATCAAAACCTTCTTTATCAATTGTACAATCTTCAATTTCTTTAGTTTTACCAAATAATTGCCATGGTAAAGCATCTCCTGTTACCTCAAGAGGCTCATATAAATCTTCAACTATAATATTTTCATTAGGATCAATATCATTTAGGTTAAATTTTTCATAACCAAAAGCTTCAAAAGTAAATAAAGAACAAATAAGTATAATAATAAATTTTTTATTCATATGTGTGATCTTTTCATAATTTACTTTACGTGCAAGAAAATAAATTTTTAACTATTTAGTAAGGTATTTCTAATATTTTGTTTATATACTTTTAAGCAAGGTAAAAGACAAGCTAGGAAAGAAATAATTAAAATAACAAACCACATTGTTAAAAGTTCATAAATGAAATCAAACTGATTAGTTACAATATTTTTTCCAAGCAATGAGAAAAACTCTATAGTTTTATAAATTATTCCTCCAAATAGTAAGCCAATAAAACTTCCTAAAAATGAAATAGTCATCCCTTCTATTAAAGTAATAGAAAAAATTTTAATCTTAGTAAAACCGAGTGTTCTTAATATTGCAATATCATACTTTCTTTCATTTATATTATTTAATAATGTAAATAATATACCTGCAAATGATAAAGATATAATTAACATACTTAAGTAATCAATAACTTTATGAGCTTCTCCAGTTATCTTAAATAATTTTGAAATTTCAAGATTAGGACTTGCTGCTTGCATATTTGTATTTTTGTTAATTAACCTTGGAAAAGAAAAGGCTGAAGTTTTATTTTTATATTTCAATAATAATGCCGTTACTTCTAAATTATTATTATTCTTAAGAGATAAATCTTCATTAGAATGTAAGCTCCAGACACTATCCAAATTTGTAATGATTAAATTATCTAATATAGTTCCTGTTTTTTTTAAAATACCAACTACTTTATAAGGCTGTTCAGAGTGTACATCTCCAGTATCAACAAGACCATGAGACCCAACAAAAAATTTATCTATTTTTAAATGTGTAAAATTAGCAACATTGGAACCAATAACAGATTGCATAGGTTTATCCCATATAGAACCTAATTTTAGCTTTGCATTATATAGTTTAAAGAAGCTCTTGTCAGTACCTACAATTCTAAAATTTTGGAAATTATCTCCTAATGAAATAGGGACCCCAAATTTAATTGCAGGGTGTTTCATAATTTTTTTAGCATTTTTATAGTTTATATTGCCTGTAGGGATATCAATATGATGAATAGAAGATAGAATTAATTGAAGGGGACTTCCTTTAGCACCAATAACCACATCTAAATTAGGATTATTTTTTTTAAAAGTATCTTTAGTAATTTGGTTAACTAAAATTGAAACTGTTATTATGGTCATACCTAAGATCATCAGGAGCATACTAATGATAAAATTTAATGGTTTAGATTTTAAATATAAAAATGAAATTGCGAATATATTTATGACTATTCTCCTAATTCTAAAATTTCGTTAAAATTAAGAAGGGATTGAATACGTTTGTCATGAGTTATTAAAATCAATGAGGATTTATATCTTTGACACTCTTCTTTGATAAGCTGTATGATCATATCCGTATTATTATCATCCAATGATGAAGTGGGTTCGTCACAAAACACCCATTTTGGTTTACCTATAAAGGCACGTGCAATAGCGACTCTTTGCTTTTCTCCAATACTTAATTTTGAGACCGTAACATGAGATTTATCAGCTAAACCGACCCTTTGAAGAAGGTCATACATATGATCATTATCTTTTAAATCTAGTGCAGTGTTTGCTAATTGTAGATTTTGCTTAATTGTAAAAGTATTTATTAAATTAAAGTTTTGAAAAACAATGCCAAGTTGATTACCCCTAAATTCATCTATCTTATTTTCAGCTAAATTATAAAGGCAAATGTCATTATAAAATATGTTTCCTGCAGTTGGCTGTTGAAGACCACACAAAATACTTAGTAGTGTTGTTTTTCCTATACCAGAAGGACCTGTAATTAACAGGTCCTTTTCATTTTTTATTTTAAAATTTATGTTTGAGAATAATTTTTGGCCATCAATTGAAAATGATAGATTTTCACAGATTAACATAAATTATTTATCCTAAACATTCCTTTAAACTTTTAGCCATATTTTTAAGTAATTGTATATAAAAATTTTCTTTTCCAGATATGTTTACACCTAATGGATCAAGAGTTCCAATCTGCGCGTTTGTTCCTTCAACAACTATTTTGACTAATTTACTATCAAATTGAGGTTCTTGAAATACACATGATGCGTTTAATTTTTTTATTTTATCTTTAATAAAAGAAATTTGCTTTGGTGAAGATGCAATGTCGTCTTCGAGTGCTACAGATCCAACAGCATTTAGGTCAAAGGTTTTTTCAAAATATTGATAAGCATCATGAAATACCACGTAAGGTTTCCCTTTTATTGGAGCTAAATCTTTTGCCAATTCATTTTTTAATTTTTGAATTTTATCAATCATTTTATTTGAATTTTCTGAATATTTACTGGCATTATCAGGGAAAAGTAAGGTTAACTCCTTATTTACTTTTTCTACAATTTTAATTGCATTATCTGGGCTTAACCAGATATGTACATCATCTTTACTTTCATGGTCATCGTGATCATCATGTTTTTTGCCATGCTTATCATTATCATCGTGATCGTCATGTTTTTTAGCATGCTTATCGTGATCATCATGGTCATCGTGTTTTTTACCATGCTTATCATGATCATCGTGATCGTCATGTTTTTTAGCATGCTTATCATGATCATCGTGATCGTCATGTTTTTTAGCATGCTTATCGTGATCATCATGGTCATCGTGTTTTTTACCATGCTTATCATGATCATCATGATCGTCATGTCCATGATGGTCATGACGTTCCCAGGCTTCATTGTCCCTAATTGCAAGATGTTCAATGCCTGTTTCTTCTAACAGATTAATTATTTTAATATTTTTGGGTAGGTTTTTAAAAACTTTAGTGACACTACTTTCCAAATGATTTGAAACAAAGAAAATAATATTCGCTTCTTGCATCTTTTTTGCATCAGAAGGTTTTAATTTATACTCGTGTGGTGAAATATCTGCTGGTATTAATGAAATAGTTTTTCCAGTGTCTCCAATCACGGCACTTACAAGAGAATTAATTGGTTGAATAGTTGTTATTACACCCTTTGTATCAGCTGCAAAAAGATTTGAGCTAGAGAATAATATCAAAATAATAATAGAAAGTAATTTATTCATTATGTGTCCTTAAAAAATTTGTAATGTTATAACGTAACATTACTATTTATGTAAGCTTTAAAAGTCAAGATTAATAATGTATAAGATACTGTAAAATTAACAAAAAAATTAAAGGAAAACCTTTAAGTTTAGATGCGATAAAAATTAAAAATAAATATAATTTCTTGTTAGAATTATTTAATAATCAAAAGCGCATAAAAAAGATTGCAATTAAAAATGAAAATTAAAAATGCACTAATATCGGCACATAATCTTAACGTAATTAGAAATGAAAAAGCCATATTAAAAAATATTGATGTTGAGATAAATAAAAATGACTTTCTAACCATTATTGGACCAAATGGTGCTGGTAAAACAATGCTACTTAAATGTTTAATGGAGTTTTACAAACCTGATAGTGGTAAAATTATTAAAAAACCAAATTTAAGAATAGGATATATGCCTCAATCTATAAATATCATTAACACAATGCCGATGAGTGTTCGGAATTTCATAACCGTGAGAAAAAAATTTGATGAAATTTCTTTTAGACATGTTATTTCTGAGACTGAAACTGATAAAGTTATTAACAAACAACTATCAGTTTTATCAGGGGGAGAAATGCAAAGAGTTTTGCTTGCAAGAAGTTTATTGAATAATCCTGAATTACTTATTCTTGACGAACCAGCTCAAAATCTAGACGTGTCAGGTCAAATAAACTTTTACAAACTTTTACAATCTATTTATTCAAAAAGGAATTTAAGTATATTGATGGTATCTCATGATTTACACTTAGTAATGGTTTCTACTAAAAAAGTATTATGTCTTTCTAATCATATATGTTGCGTAGGCAAACCTCAGCAGATAACAAAGGATCCAGAATTCATTTCAATGTTTGGTAAAGATATGGCAAACATAATGGCAGTTTATCAACATTCAAATAATTCTAATCGTCATAAAAACAATCAATTTTTAAATGGAGAACAAAATAACTGATCCATTTATTATAAGAGGTATTTTAGCAGGTATAGCAGTTGCTTTGATATCTGGTTTGGTAGGATGTTTTGTGGTGTGGAGAAGGCTATCATATTATGGTGAATCCATAGCGCATAGTTCCTTACTAGGTGCTGGGTTAGGAATTTTGTTAGGTATTGGCATCAACTTTGGAGTGGTATTTATATGTCTATTATCTGGAATATTATTTTTATGGTTACAACAAAGTAAAGCATTATCATCTGACACTTTGCTTGGTGTATTAGCTCACGTAGCTATGGCGCTAGGAATAATTGTAATTTCGTTTAATAAAATTAAAATTGATTTGCACGCTATTTTATTTGGAGACATTTTAACTGTAAGTTATAATGATATTTGGGGAATGTATGTAGGTGTTCTTTTAGCTGTAATTATAATATTATTTAATTGGTCATCTTTACTATTAGTAACTGTAGATGAAGATTTAGCAAAAGCCGAAGGAATTAATCCTTTATATATGAATCTACTATTAACTTCAGTTTTAACGATTGTTGTTGCATTATCGTTACAGATTATAGGGCTATTACTTATAACTGCAATGTTAATAATACCAGCTGCAACTGCTAGAAGATTAGTTAATTCACCAGAATTGATGGTTGTTGTTGCAACGTTAATCGGTATTTTTTCAGTTATCATAGGGATATTTTTATCAGTTGAAGCTGATATTCCATCAGGTCCATCTATTGTAGTCATAAGCGCAATTTTATTTTTTCTTTCTCATTTTTTTGGAACTTTTTTAAAAAAAGAATAAATATTATTAATTTTTAAAACTAAAATTTTGTAATTCTATGGTTTTAAAACAATCTTACCTTTGGCACCTCTAGCTAAAATTTTTTCTAAAACAACAGATGCTTTAGATAAAGGATAACTTTCTTCTATGAGTGGTTTGAGTAAATCTTTTTGATACCAATCAAATAGCTCAATCATATTCTTTTTATACTCCTCTGGTTCTCCACGAGTAAAAGCTCCCCAGAAAACACCTACAACACTAAATTCTTTAACTAATGCAAGGTTGACTGCTAGTTTTGGTATAGTACCTGACGCAAATCCAATAACTAATAATCTACCACTTCTAGCCATAGTTCTTGCAACTGTGTCAAAGATATCACCTCCAACAGGATCAAAGATAACATCCACACCTTTACCATTTGATATACTTTTCAACTCTTCTTTTAGATTATCGTATCCAATGGAAATATCTGCTCCATTATCTCTGGCTATTTTTTGCTTTTCAACATTTGAAGATACAGCAATCACTTTTGCGCCTATTATTTTGCCAATCTGAATAGCTGCTATTCCTGTTGATCCTGACGCTCCTAAAACAACCAACAACTCATTTTTTTTAAGCTTAGCTCTTTGTTTAAGAGCGTAATGTGATGTACCATATGCACATAACAGAGCGCATGAATCGTCAAATGACATTTTATCTGGTATTTTGAAAACAGATTTTTCATTAACAACAGCTTGTTCAGCATATCCACTTAACTGAGAAAGTGCTGCTACTCTATCACCTGTTTTAAAATGTGATATATCAG
>MDSW01210904.1_pt1 | contig 12492 bp, 10 predicted proteins | sample 811171 | NCBI WGS metagenome assembly MDSW01 (sample SAMN05326641, study PRJNA326480) | marine metagenome | isolation source: seawater | place: Atlantic Ocean: North West | collected 2012
AGCTCGCCGTCGGCATCGGGAATCGTCTTGAGATGGATATAACCGCGAAAGTCGTGATCCCGGCGCAGCTGGCGCGCCACCTCGACCAGCTGCGCCATCGTGTAGTCGGGGCTCTGGATCACGCCCGAGCTCAGAAACAGCCCTTCGATATAGTTGCGCTTGTAGAAATCAAGCGTCAGGCGCACCACCTCGTCGACCGTGAAGCGCGCACGTTGCACGCCGGACGAGTTCCGGTTGATGCAGTAGCTGCATTCGTAGATACAGAAATTCGTGAGCAGAATCTTGAGCAGCGAAATACAGCGCCCGTCTGGCGCATACGCGTGACAGATACCCGAACCCTCGCTCGAACCCACGCCCTTGCCACCGAGTGAATGGCGCGACCGCGTGCCGCTTGAGGAGCAGGAAGCGTCGTACTTGGCGGCGTCCGCCAGAATCTCGAGTTTTCGCAGGATTTCCATAGCTGTAATGATATACAGCAAAAAGGCGTTTGGATTCACCCGTTCACGCTTTTAATCGACTGGCGAAGCCACTGGCGCTTCGCGGCACCATACCGATGCTTGCCAGCACGCCCGGCGCCGATAACAATGCAGCCATGGCCGATTAGCCAGGCATCGGGGGATCCCATGGCGTCGACTGAGCAAGCACAGGCCGCGCCCGATTCCCTGGACGAAGTCGTCGGCTCGGTCCGCGATACCGTTCTCGTCGCCTGGGGCGATTTCGTCGATCACCTGCCTTTTCTGGGCCTCGGGCTGCTCATACTTCTACTGACCTGGGGTGCGGCCTGGCTCGGTCAGCGGGCGGCCGCGCTGATCGTGGGCCGCCGCGCACGGGCCTCGTTGCGCCGTCTGATCGAGCGCCTGCTGGCGCTGGGCATCTGGGGGCTGGGCCTGTTGCTGGCCGCTATCGTCGTCTTTCCCGGCCTTTCACCGACCAAGGCGCTCGGCGGGCTCGGGCTGCTGTCGGTTGCGGTCGGGTTCGCGTTCCGCGACACCTTCGAGAATTTTTTCGCCGGCATGCTCATGCTCTGGAAGTATCCGTTCGAAAGCGGCGACTTCATCCGGTCGGGCGATATCTTCGGGCGGGTCGAACAGATCAATATCCGCATGACGCTGCTGCGCAAGGTAAGCGGCGAACTGCTGCTCGTGCCCAACTCAAAGCTGTTCCAGAACCCGACCGAAGTGCTGACCGACCGGCCCATGCGGCGTATCACGGTGATGACAGGCGTGGCCTATGGCGAAGATCTTGCCGCGGCACTGACGGTCATCGAGACGGCGGTGACCGGCTGCGACACGGTCATCGCGGGCCAGCCGGTACAGATCTTCGCCCACGGCTTCGGCGACAGCAGCATGGATATCGAGGTGACCTGGTGGTGCGACGCCACGCCGCTTGGGGTGCGCCGCTCGCGCAGCGAGATCGTGGTGGCCGTGAAGGCGGCGCTCGACGCCGCGGGCATCGAGATCCCTTTCCCCTATCGCACGCTGACCTTCGCGCAACCCCTGCCGTTGATCGGCACCACGCCGACCGCGACATCCGGCGGCGACGACCCCGGCTAGGCCAGCGGCATGAAAAAGGGCGGCCCCTGGGCCGCCCTTATTGCAATCGACTGTTCTCGGTCGCGCTAGCCGATGAAATCCAGCAGTGCCTTGTTGAACGCCTCCGGGTGCGTGGCATTGATGCCGTGCGGCCCGCCTTCGATCAGTGCCAGCGAGCTGTCAGCGATGGCGTCGACAGAACGCTTGCCGCTGACCTCGAAAGGCACGATGCCGTCGGAATCGCCGTGGATGACAAGCGTGGGCACGTCGAACTTGGCGAGGTCGTCGCGAAAGTCCGTCCGCCCGAATGCGCCGATGCAGTCGAGGGTGCCCTTCGGCGAGGCGAACCACGCGATATCGCGATGGTACTGGCGGCTGGCTTCGCTCACGAGCAGCCCACCGCCCTCGGTCGAGAAGAAATTGGTGGCGAAGTCCTCGAAGAACGCGAGCCGGTCGCTTTTCACGCCGTTCTCGAACTGCTCGATGGTGGCGTCGTCGAGACCGCCGTCGGGGTTGTCATCCGCCTTGTACAGATAGGGCGGTACGGCCGCCGCGAGCACGGCCTTGGCCACGCGCGCGCTGCCATAGGTGCCGATATAGCGTGCCACTTCGCCGCCGCCCATGGAAAAGCCCACCAGGGTGACTTCGTTGAGGTCGAGATGCTCGAGCAGCGTGCTCAGATCCCTGGCGAAGGTGTCGTAGTCATAACCCGTCCAGGGCTGCGAGGATTTGCCAAAACCGCGGCGATCGTAGGTGATCACGCGATGCCCGGCCTCAACCAGTGCCGGGACCTGCTTCTCCCAGGAACGCCCGCTCAGCGGCCAGCCGTGGATGAGCACCACCGGCTTGCCGCTGCCGTGGTCCTCGTAATAGAGCTCGACGGGCGCGTTGTTCTCGCGATCGACTTCCAGGAATGCCATGGCTGTATCCCGATTGTTTTCGAAACCTGCTTTCGACCTTGGGGTGGCCGGCGGCCAAAACAACCGGCGATGCCTGCATGGCGGCCCGTGGGCAATGGGCAGCCGGGTGCGATTGCGTGGCCGGGCAAAGCAGATCTGCCGGGAAAGGCGCCTTCAAACCCTGATGTACGGGATGCCCGGGGCTTCTTAAGCATCCCGATGGGCGGGATGCTGCCGAACGCGCAGCCCGAACGTTGGCCGATCGTGATCACGGCGCGCATGATCGCGCTCTGCGATTTCGTCCACATAGCGGTCGGCGCAATGGTGGCTTTCCGGTTGCGGCTCGCCGGCGACGCGGCGCTGGTCGGCAATGCCCCCGACAATACGGTTGTTTTGTCGCTGCGGGCCAACGGGCAGATTCGACCGGAAATCGACTAGGCTGACGGCATGGCGCTATCGATATCCAATCAGGTCAGCCTCGACGACGGCGAGATCGAGTGGCACGCCGTACGCGCATCGGGCGCCGGCGGCCAGAACGTCAACAAGGTCGCAACCGCGGTGCATCTGCGGTTCGATATCCGCGCGTCCTCGCTGCCGGATGTGTACAAGGAGCGGCTGCTGGCGCGACGCGACCGGCGGATCACCCGCGACGGCGTCGTTGTAATCAAGGCGCAGCAGTTTCGCAGTCAGGACAAGAACCGCGAAGACGCGCTCGCCCGTCTTCAGGCGATCATACGCAGCGCTACCGCCGTCGCACGCCGGCGCAAGCCCACCCGGCCGTCGCGGCGGGCGAAGCGCAAGCGCATGGATCAAAAGACCAAACGCGGCCGAACCAAGGCGTTGCGTGGCCGCCCTTCGCGCGACGACTGACGCCGTGCCGCCGAGGCAACCCGTGCCAGGCGCCGGCTGACCGCGGCACGGCGTCGCTTGCGCCCTGCTGTATGATGTGATCATTAATTTTGCAGTGCAGCACGACCGCTGCCACGGGGACCGGCGTCGCGATGAGTGGCGTCACGTGAACTTCTCACCGTCGACCGATGCGCCGCGCCGGTCGCCATAAGGCTATGGCTGAATTTCGGCCCCGGCTTTCGCCCCGGATGCCGATGTGACGTTCGCCCCGTTTCGCCCGGAAACAGACCTCATGAATCGAGCAGCTGCCCCTGCCCTCGACCGCACCACGGCCTCCCGCTGGGGCGACCCGATCACGCTGGCACTCAGCATCGGTTTCGTGCTCGTGTTCGTCGGCCTTTCGCTCTATGACCTCGAAGGCGTCGCCGGCGCCATCTCGACCGGTTTCGCCTGGACCGCCGCAACGCTCGGAACCTATTTCGAACTGCTACTGCTGGCGACCTTCTTCATCGGCCTCGGCGTAGCCTGCACGCCGGCGGCGAACGCCCGTATCGGCGGGGTCGACACGCCCGAGCTGAGCACCTTCAAGTGGCTGTCGATCATCATGTGTACGCTGCTCGCCGGCGGCGGGGTGTTCTTCGCCGCCGGTGAGCCGGTCTATCATTTCCTCACCACGCCGCCCGCGTTCGATACGCAGGCCGGGACCGCGGCCGCCATTTCCGGCGCGCTCGCGCAGTCGTTCATGCACTGGGGCTTTCTCGCCTGGGCCATTCTCGGTTCTCTGACCGCCGTGGTACTGGCGCATGTGCATTACGACCAGGGCGAGCCGCTGCGTCCGCGCAGTCTGCTGCTGCCGGTTCTGGGCAAGCGCGTGGTACACAGCCCCGTCGGCAGCGTGGTCGATGCGGTCTGCATCATCGCCGTGGTGGCCGGCACCGTGGGGCCGATCGGCTTTCTCGCAACGCAGGTCAGCTACGGCCTACACGAGATCTTCGGCCTCGCCGAGGGTCTGCCGACCCAGCTGTCGATCCTCGCCGTACTGGGCGCGGTCTACGTCACGTCGGCGGTCACGGGCATCGACCGCGGCATCCAGACCCTGAGCCGGTTCAACGTGTTCCTGGCGCTGGCGATCGCTGCGGTAATCTTCGTGTTCGGCCCCACGCTGTTCCTGGTCAACGCCTATGCCCAGGCGTTCGGCGACTATCTCGGCTCGTTCTTCACCATGGCGACAATGACATCGCAGACCGCGCCGGCCTGGTGGATGAAGTGGTGGACCGTCTTTTTCTTTGCCTGGTTTCTCGGCTATGGCCCGCTGATGGCGATTTTCGTGGCGCGGATCTCGCGCGGACGCACCATCCGCCAGATGATCGTATCGGTGGCCATTCTCGCGCCGATCGCCACTACCCTCTGGTTCACGTTGCTCGGTGGCTCGGGCATCCACTATCAGATGACCGGCGTGTTCGATCTCAGCGACGCGCTGGCCGATTTCAAGTTCGACGTGGCCACGCTGACCATCGCCCAGGCTTTGCCGGGCGGCGCCGTCATGGCGCTGGCGATCATGGTGCTCACCTCGATATTCGTTGCCACCACGGGCGATCCCATGAGCTATGCGATCGCCGTGGTCAACGCCGGGCACGACGAGCCAGCGCCCGCGATGCGCGCGTTCTGGGGCATCACCATGGCCATCATGGCCGCGATTCTGCTCACCATGGGCCAGGGCCAGATCAGCGCCCTGCAGCAATTGATCGTGATCACCGCGATCCCGGTCTCGCTGGTACTGCTGCCATCGCTCTGGACCGGGCCAAAGGCGGCCTATGCCATGGCACGCAGCCAGGGGCTTGTACCCGCGCGCTAGCCGCACGGTGGTGCGCGACGACAAAGCCGCCGGTCACCGCGCCCGGCGGCTGTCGCGCGAATTTACAGCATGCCCACCACGGATCGCCCCGACGAACGAGAACGGCCGATTTTCAATTTTCCGGAACCGAAACCGGAAGAATCGAGTTTTCCCGCTTAAAACCGACACTTGCCGACCGGGCACGGGCGAACCGCGCACGCCCTGGCTGCCGGCACGCCAGCCCACCGTCCCGGTGCGGGTAAACGCGTGCTAATAGTCGTTGCCGGGTTCGAACAAGACGGTTGCCAAGACCGCGATGTCCACACAGACAGTCGAGCGACTCCTTGTGGAGCACTGCATCGCCGAGCGGGGTCATCGCCGGGTGCGTTTTCCGCCCCCGGTCGAACAGGCGTACGAGGGGTACTCGCGGCGTTATCGGGCGCGTCTGATCGCGAGCACCATACTGCCGTCGCTGTTGCTCTATAACCTGCTTCTCGTCGCCGACTTTCTGCTTTTGCCGCAGACGTTTCTACTCGCGGCCTTCTGCCATCTGGCCCTGGTGACGCCGCTGTTGCTGTTCGTGGGCTTCACGATTCGTGGCGAGCCCCGGCTGTGGCTACGCGAAACGCTGGCAATGTCCATACCGCTGGCCATGGCGGCCCAGATTCTTTTCATCTATTCGATCAACATCAATCATCCCGCCGCGCAGCACTATCAATATCTCGTGCTGCTGACGCTGATCTACGCCAACGTGTCCCAACGTCTGGATTTCCGTTTCGCACTCGCGGCGACGACGATGCTGGTCGCCGGGTATCTCGGGGTGGTTCTGCCCTCCGCCGAACCGTTCGCGAGCAAGCTCGTCGGCATGACGGCGATCGTGAGCATCGGCTATCTGACCCTGAGCGCGAACTTCTGGATGGAGCGGGACGCGCGCTACGGTTTTCTGCGCCATCTGCGTGATCGTCTACAGCGCGAGGACGCGGAACTCGCCGCGAACCGCGATGCGCTCACCGGCCTGTCCAACCGCTATCAGCTCGAAAAGCGTATCGACGAACTCTACGGCGCGGGCGTCGAGAACGTGCATGAACTCAGCGTCGGTGCCCTCATGGTCGATGTCGACCACTTCAAGGCGTTCAACGACCACTACGGCCACCCGGCCGGCGACACCTGCCTCAAGCGCATTGCCGGCGCCATCGCCGCGCAGCTGCGCAACGAGAACGATCTGGCGATCCGGTACGGCGGCGAAGAGTTTCTCATCCTGCTCTACGACGCTGATCTGGCCGATGCCGTACGCATTGCCGAGCGCCTGCGCCGCGCGATCGAAGGCTTTCGTATTCCCCACGTGCGTGCCTCGGATCACGACGACGTGACGGTGAGCGTGGGGGCCATGGCCGGGCATCTGGCCCGCTACCGGATCTCCGAGCTGGTCGACGGCGCGGACGCGGCGCTTTATATCGCCAAGCGCAACGGGCGCAACCGCGTGTTCCCGCCGCTGCTCGCCGACAGCCGCTCGCTCGTGCTCAAGCCGCACGCCTGACGCGCGCACCGCCGCCCAATAAAAACGCCCGTATCTCGATCGAGATACGGGCGTCGGCTACGCAGCGGGTCACGCAACCCGGCGCTAGTCCACGATCATCACGGCCTTCGCGTTCACGAATTCCTTCATGCCGAAGCCGCCGTGTTCGCGGCCATAGCCGCTGTCCTTGACGCCGCCGAACGGCAGATGCGGCTGCGCCAGGCGATAGCCGTTGATATTGACCATGCCGGTGTCGAACAGATTGCGTGCGATATCGATGGCACGCTTTTCGTCCTTCGAAAAGATGCCGCCACCCAGACCGTAGCGCGAGTCGTTGGCCACGCGAATGGCTTCGTCCTCGTCGGCGACACGGATCAACGATGCGACCGGGCCGAACAGCTCCTCGTCATAGGCGGGCATGCCCGGTGCGAGATCTTCCAGTACGGTCGCCGGGTAGAAATAGCCCGGCCCCTCCGGCAGCTCGCCGCCGAACACGCAGGTCGCGCCGGCGTCGATCGAACGCGTGACCAGATCGTGCAGGGTGTCGCGCAGATCTTCACGGGCGATCGGGCCGAGCACCGTGTTCGGGTCGGTCGGATCGCCGTACTCGACCTGGCGCATGCGTTCGACGAATTTGTCGCGGAACGACTCGTACACCGAATCGACCACGATGAAGCGCTTAGCCGCCACGCAGGTCTCGCCGTTGTTGTAAATCCGGCCCTGGGCACAGGTTTCGACCGCACGGTCGATATCCGCATCGTCGAGCACCAGATAGGCGTCGTTACTGCCCAGCTCCAGCACCGATTTCTTCAGATGCTGGCCGGCCTTCGCGGCCACCGCCGCGCCTGCCTTCGGGCTGCCGGTCAGCGTGACGCCGCGCACGTATTCATGTGCTATCAGCTGGCCGGTCTGTTCGGCATCGATGAGCAGGGTGCGAAAGACGTTTTCCGGCAGGCCGGCTTCACGGAACACCTTCTCGATCTCGAGCGCGGCGCCCCAGACGTTCGGCGCATGCTTCAGCAAGACCGTGTTGCCCGCCATGATATTGGCGATGCTGTAGCGAATGACCTGATAGAACGGGAAGTTCCAGGGCTGAATGCCGAGAATCACGCCCTGCGGCTGATAGCTGATCAGCGCACGGCCGCCGTCGAGCGCGCGCTCCTCGTCGCCGAGCTCGTCGGCCGCGGTATCGGCGGTGTATTCACAAATCGCGGCACAAAGCTCGATTTCATCGCCGCCCTGCGAGATCGGCTTGCCCATCTCGCGGGTCATGAGCGCGGCATAGTCGTCCTTGCCGGCACGCAGCCGCTTGGCGATTTCGCGCAGAATGCCGCCGCGCTCTTCCAGAGTGGTGGTGCGCCACTTCAGAAACGCCTCGTGCGAATCGCGCAGCGTCTGCAGCGCCTGTTCGTCGCTGGCCAGTTCGTAGGTCGCGATGACTTCGCCGTTGGCGGGATTGATCGTCTGTTGCGTCTGGGCCATGTCGAGGCTCCCGTATACATGCTTGAAAAATGCCACGCAGCGCGTAGACGGCAAAACGACTTCACGGTCTACCGCATCGCGCATGCGCTTTGTATCTGCAGCGGGATATGGACGCCCTGAACGTACTTTCAATGGCGATGGCCCCTCAGCAAACGCAACACCGCGTCGAGCCAGCGCCGCGACCACTACGGCAGCCGGGGTTTTTCGCCTCGCTAAAGCGCCTTGCGCACGTCGTGGCTGCGCACCAGATTGGCGAACGCCGACGAATCGCCCGGCCGGCTGAAGTAGTAGCCCTGCATATCGTCGCAATCCTGGGCCCGCAGAAAATCCTGCTGCTCGGCGGTTTCCACGCCTTCGGCGATGACGTTGAGGCTGAGGTTCTTGCCCATCGTGATGATCGCGCGCGCGATGGACTGGTCCGTGGTGTTCGACGACAGCTCGCGGATGAAGGAGCGATCGATCTTCAGGCTGTCGACGGGCAGCTGGCGCAACTGGGTGAGTGAGGAATAGCCGGTGCCGAAATCGTCGATGGAGATGAACACGCCCAGCCGCTTGATCTGCGCGAGCAACGCCAGCGCGCGGCGAATATCGTGCATCACCGCTGTTTCCGTGATCTCGAGTTCGAGCAGATTGGCCGGCATGCCGGTGCGCTCGAGCACGGCTTGCAGATGATCGACGAGTTGGTGATCGGAAAATTGCGCAGGCGACAGATTCACCGCCATGCGCAGCGCCGGCATGCCCTGACGTTGCCACGCCATATTCTGTTCGCAGGCGGTTTCCAGCACCCAGCGCCCGATCGGAATGATCAGGCCGATCTCTTCGGCGAGCGGCAGAAACTGGGTGGGCGTGACTTCGCCCAGCTCGTCGTTGTGCCATCGCAGCAACGCTTCGACGCCGATGATGCGCTCGTCCGCCAGGCTGATCTTGGCCTGATAGGCCAGCTCGAACTCGCCGCGCTCCAGCGCCTGACGCAGATGATTCTCGAGCTTGATGCGCTTGAGCGAACGGCGCTTGAGCTGCGACGAATAGAACTCGTAGGTGTTCTTGCCCTCTTCCTTGGCCCGGTACATGGCCATGTCGGCATGTTTCATGAGGCTCGACGCATCGAGCGCGTCGTTAGGGTAGAGCGCGATACCGATGCTGGTGGTCACCCGGTATTCCTGGCCCTGCAGTTCTACCGGCTCCAGAATCTTGGCGAGGATAGTCCGGGCGAGTTTGGCGGCATCTTCGCCGTGTTTTATATCGTTGACCAGGATCAGGAACTCGTCGCCGCCGATACGGGCGACCACGTCACTGGCGCGCACCGATAGCGACAGCCGCTCGCCGATGGTGATCAACAGCTGATCGCCGGCCTCGTGGCCGAGCGAGTCGTTGATCGTCTTGAAGCGGTCGAGGTCGATGAACAGAAGCGCGAAGGCGCGCCGATGCCGGCGTGCGGACTCGATCGCCATCGCCAGCGACTGATTGAAAAGCGTGCGATTAGGCAGGCTCGTCAGCGCATCGTGGGTGGCCAGAAACTCGATATGCTTTTCGCCGGCCTCGCGCTGGGCCTCGTGCTCGAAGTTCTCGAGCGCGAACACCAGATTCTGCGCCATGCGTTCCAGCAGGCGCACGCCGTCGGCGTCGAAGGCACGCCGCAGGCGCGACGCCAGAAAGATCACGCCGATCGGCTTGTTTCCACGCAGAATCGGGACCGTGGCCGCCGAACGGATACCGGCATCGGCCGCGATTTCACGCCACGCATGGGTGCGCCCGTCATCGAAATAATCGTCGCTGACCTGTGGCATCGCGGCATCAAAACAGCGATCCGCCAAACCGCGCCGCTGCGCGCCGGCCGCGAGTGATATCTGGACCCCGCGTATCTGGCCGGCGGTCGCGCCGGCGCTGGCCGTCACGTCGAGCACCTCCCCATCCGCCGACGCGAGCAGGATCGACACGATCACGATGTCGACGCCGGTCACCGCTGCATCGCAGACCTGCTGATAGAGATCCTGGGGCGTGCTCGCCCGCAGAATCGCCTCGTTGGTCGCGCTCAGCGAGGCATACATGCGGCTCATGCGATCGCGGGCCAACTCGGCCTGCTTGCGCTGACTGATGTCGTTCACCGCGCTCACGATCAGCCAGCGGCCATCCACGAACAGCGCGCGCCGGTGCTCCTCGACCACCGACAGGCGACCATCGCTGCGCCGGCTGCGGTTTTCCTTGGTCAGCCCGCCCTGCGCGATCACCTGGTCGTATTCGTGCTCGAGCACGTCGCGGTCGAGCATCAGCAGGGTATGCGGCGGCGTGGCCAGCAGGGTATCTCGATCGCAGCCGACCAGTTCGCAGGCACGCTGATTGACGAAAACGAAATGCATCGTCTGGCGGTCGATGACGAATATCATGATGTGCGACGCATCGATCGCGGCGCGTAACTGCCGCAGTTCGCTGAAGCGCGAACGTTCGGCCGTGACGTCGCGGGCCAATCCGCGCCAGCCCGCCGCGTTACCTTGTTCGTCGAACATCGGTTGTGCGCTGATCCGCAGATAACGCACATTGCCGTCGCGCTGCAACCACGACACGACGCGCTCGCGTATGGGCGCAAGGTCGGCGTCGTCGGGCCTGGGCCACCCGCTCTCGTCGATCGCACCCAGCCCGAGTTCGATCGCCGTGGACCCGAGCCAAGAATCGACCGCGATGGTGCCCGCATCGACCGCGCTGCCGCTGACCTGCACGAACCGGCCGGCCGCATCCTGCTCCCAGTAGAAATCCGAGACCAGCGCGACAAGGCTGCTTATGTCGGGTAGATCGGAGTTCATGGCTGTGGGCATCGCATGCCCCTTCTCATGCATGCAGGCACGATGATCATGGGCCTGGCGCGCGCTGCGCACGCAGATGACTTGTGTTCAAATAAGTATCGGCGGTCACGAGGACAACCTTGAGCGCTGGACCCGCTCGTGCAGCGTCTGCAGGCGGCCGTCGTGTATCCCTTCGGCTTCGAGATGCGCGACCGTATTGGCGAGATAGTCGGCGCTGCTGCCGATCATGCCGTGGCCGGTCGCCAGCAAGTGCACGACCTGCGTGTCGTCGAGCCGGCAATGACAGGGATGCGCGGCATTGACCACGAATGCAATCGCGGCCACGGGCCCCGCGCACGTGCGCACGGTCAACCAGCGCGGCGTATAGACGCCGGTCAGCATCTCCCGGCGCCAGACCATGAGCAGCTCGTGTTCGAGATCCGACGCGCTCACGCGCAGCGTCATGCCGTTGCAGGATCCGCCCGGTACGAGGCCGAGCATCAACCCGGGTGCCTCGGGGGAGCCGCGGCCGTAGGCGAGCTTGAGACGAAAATCACGATGAAACCCGTAGAGCCGCGCCATGCGCGACTCGGCGACGGCGACACAGGGATTCCAGAGCAGCGAACCATAGCCGAACAGCCAGACCCCGGCCGTCGCCTGCGCGTGCGCGCCATCCGGCTGCCGCGCCAGCGTATGGCGAATAGAGTCTCGAAGCGCTGCATCGCTCGCGAGCGCCACATCGGGGTGGCGGACCCCGAACGCCGTACGAATGCCGTCGCGCTCGAGCACCTCGCGCGTGATACCGCCGGCCAGATCGCCCGGCGCGCGGTCTGCGTCACGCACCGAGCCACGCCTCGTTGCGGGCGTCGCGCCCGGGCATCGCATGGCGTATCACGCCGCCACCGCCTCGAAATCGCTGGCCTCGACGAACACGCGACACAGCCGTTCGATCGCGTGTTGATCGGCCGTCGAAAAGCGGGCCGGACTCGGGCTGTCGATATCGAGCACGCCCCAGAGCGCGTCATCCACAATCACCGGGACCACGAGCTCCGAGCGTGACGCCGCATCGCAGACGATGTGATCGGGCACCGCATGCACGTCATCCACACGCTGGGTCTGGCGCGTACGGGCTGCCTTGCCGCAGACACCCTGTTCGAATGGAATGGGGTTGCAGGCCGGCAGCCCCTGAAAAGGCCCGAGCACCAGCATGTTCGCGGGCCTTTGCCGATAGAATCCGACCCAGTTGAGCGCGTCGAACTGCTGCGCGATGAAAGCACAGGTCTGGGCCGCATTGGTCAGCCAGTCGCGGGTATCGAGCAGAGCGACCAGCTGCTGTTCACGCAATGTGACATCGTTCATGGCGAATTCGCCTGATCCTGGGGCCATACACAGCGCCTTGCCGATACGCGCTCCCCGTTCGGCTCGGCGCACGTGATCCTGGACATTCACCATACAAGCATCCCGTGATGCGGGCCATTGCCCGCCATGGCGCCAGACGCGCGCACCCGCGTCGTGCGTGCGGCCGCGCACCTGATCTACCCTTGCGGCATGCGCGACATGACCGATCTGTTCACCGCCCTGGCGCGGTCACGATTTCGCAGCC
>MDSW01090997.1_pt1 | contig 12491 bp, 21 predicted proteins | sample 811171 | NCBI WGS metagenome assembly MDSW01 (sample SAMN05326641, study PRJNA326480) | marine metagenome | isolation source: seawater | place: Atlantic Ocean: North West | collected 2012
CTCCGCCTGCTCGAGCAGTTGGACTTGCGCCAATGGATCGATGCGGTGCTGGTGTCATCGGAAGTGGGTGCCGCCAAGCCAGACCCTGCACTGCTGCAAGCCGCTCTTGAGCCACTGCAGCTGCAGGCCGATGAGGTGTGGCTGGTGGGAGACAGCAGCGCTGATGCTCAGGCCGCCGCCGCCGCCGGCATGCACTGCCTCAAGCTGAAGCGCCCCAGCGGGATCCTGCTGGGCTGAAACCTCAGGGCTTGACCGCGGCCAAACAACTGCAGAGCTGGGCTGCCGTGCGCTGCCAGCTGAACTGAGCGGCCCGCCGGGGGCCAGTCTGCTGCAACTGGCCTTGCAGCGTTGGATCCTGCAGCAGCTGTTGCAGCGCCGCCGCCATCTGGTGGGGATCCCGGGGATCAAGGGGCAATGCCGCATCCCCCACCACCTCAGGTAGAGCCCCGGCGGTGGAGGCCAGCACTGGCGTCCCGCAGGCCATGGCCTCGAGGGCAGGCAAGCCAAACCCCTCCCAGAGGCTGGGAATCACCAAAGCAAGGGCGCGATTGAGCAGCTGCAGACGCTCCTCATCACTCACCCAGGCAGTCCAGCGGCAGCGGTGGGCCACCCCCAACTCCTGGGCCAAACGCTGCAGCTGCGGGGTGTAGCGCCTGTCATGGGGTCCCACGAGATGCAGACGCACCTGGGAATCAGGAACAAGGGCAAAGGCCTGCAGCAGACGCACCAGATTTTTGTGGGGGTCATGGCGGCCCAACACCAGCAATTCGGGCTCCCGGTTCAGCCCCAAGGGCCGCAAATTGCCGGGGTTGAAGCCCAGGGTCAGCACGGAGAGACGTCGCAAGGGCACCCGCAGGCGTCCATGCACCTCCCGCGCCGTGGCTTCGGAATTGCAGAGCACATGGCGGGCCCGCTGCAGCACCAGCGGTACATAGGCCAGGTGATACGCCAACAGAGGGGTGAACTGGGGGTAGCGCAGGGGCAGCAGATCATGGGCCAACACCACCGAGGGCACCCCTGCCAGCAGCGGGGCTTCCGGAAGCGGTGAAAACAAAAGAGGTGCTTCACTGCGGCGCCACAGCCGCGGCAGCTCCCGCTGGGTCCAAACCAATCGGCGCCAATGGCCGGCACGGCCCTGATCCGGGCCCAACCCCTTGGGCCAAAGCGCCGGCAGCTGCTGCGGATCACAGGCTGCAGCCAGTTCACGGGCCACAACACCAATCCCCGTGGGGCGCGCCCCCACATAACTGCCGTTGAATAGAGCCAGGGGTGATGCCATGGCGTTCACGCTGTCACAACCCTGCAACCGCTGCGGCGCAACAGCTGTGCTTGTGCCACCATCGAATTGATTCACTGTCCACAGCGATGGCGCTCCAGCTTGGGGACACCGTTCCCAATTTCACCCAGGACTCCCAGCAGGGTCCGATCAATCTGTACGACTACGCCGGCGACAGCTGGGTGGTGCTGTTTTCGCACCCTGCGGATTACACCCCCGTGTGCACCACCGAGCTCGGCGAAGTGGCCAAGCTCCGTGACGAGTGGAACAAGCGCAACGTCAAAACCATCGCCCTGAGCGTTGATTCAGCCGAAAGCCACAAGGGCTGGATCGGTGATATCAATGAAACCCAGTGCACGGTTGTGGATTACCCGATCCTCGCCGATGCCGATAAAACCGTGAGTGATCTCTACGGGATGATTCACCCGAAGGCACTCAACAACCTCACGGTGCGTTCGGTGTTCATCATCGACCCGGCCAAGAAACTGCGCCTGCAGATCACGTACCCCGCCAGCACCGGCCGTAACTTCCAGGAAATCCTGCGGGTGATCGATTCCCTGCAGCTCACCGACCACCACCAGGTGGCCACTCCGGTGAACTGGAAAGACGGTGATGACTGTGTGGTGGTGCCCTCCATCCCCACCGATGAAGCCCGCAGCAAGTTCCCCAAAGGCGTGACTGAAATCCGCCCCTACCTGCGCATGACCCCTCAGCCCAACCGCTGAGCATGCCCACCACGGTGCTGGGGCTAATGAGTGGCACCAGCGCCGATGGCGTGGATGGGGTTCTTGCTGAATTCAGCGGCTCCCCATCCCAGCCCCACTGGCGGGTTCTTGAATCCAGCCACCATCCCTATCCGGAGTCCCTGCGCGAGCGCCTGGTGGGCGCCGGCCAGGGGCTTTCCCTTTCTGCCGAACATTGGCTGCAGCTGCGCCAGCAGATCACTGAGCAGCAAGCCCTCTGTGCCAAGGCAACGGATCCTCAGCGCCGCGCGCAGCTGGTGGGCTGCCACGGCCAGACCCTCTGGCATCACCCCCCCCTGGGCCGCAAGCGCGGGGCCAGCTGGCAATGCCTTGATGGGCCTCTGCTGGCGGAGCTCCTGCAATGTCCGGTGGTGTTCGATTTCCGCAGCGCCGATCTGGCCCGGGGTGGCCACGGAGCCCCCTTGGTGCCCCTCACCGATGCCGCCCTGGTGCCGGCCATCGGCGGCTGGCGTGGCCTGCTCAACCTTGGTGGCATCGCCAATCTCACCTTGTTGCCGCCGGCCACAGGCCCCGATCAAGACCAGGCCATCCGCGGCTGGGACTGCGGACCAGCCAACAGCCTGCTGGATCTGGCGGTCGCCCATTTCAGTGCTGGGCAACAGACCTACGACCAGGGCGGCGCCTGGGCCCTGCAGGGCCAGGTGAACGAGGCTTTGGTTCAGCACTGGCTGCAGGAGCCATACTTTCAGCAGCCCGCCCCCAAATCCACAGGGCGCGAACTCTTCGGCCAAGCCGATCTGCAACGGCGTCTCGAGCAGCTGCAGCAGAGCTGCCCGGCGGGTGAAACCCTCAAAGCGGCTGATGCCCTGGCCAGCCTGAGCGCGCTGACAGCAGCAGTTGTGGCCAAGGATCTGGCCCGAGGCCCCGCCGTGCTGGAGCTGTTGGTGGCTGGTGGCGGCTGCCGCAACGGGGCCGTGATGCACCAGTTACGCCAGCGCTGCCGCGGCCTCTGGCTTCGCCCCCTCGATGCCATCGGGATCGACCCCCAACAGCGCGAAGCCCTGGCCTTCGCCCTCCTGGCCTGGTGGCGGCTGCTGGGGGTGGACGCTGGCCGCCCAGCCGTCACCGGAGCGCAACGCAGGGGCAGCCTTGGCGTGCTGGTCAGCCCTTGAGCCGAATCCGCCGGGGCCGCCCTCGCAAGCGCCCGGGCTGCTGTTGCTGGCGCTCAAGCTGTTGCCGCATGGATTCCTGAGGAATCGCAGCCGGAGCGCTGCCTGCGGCGTCGAGGCGATCGAGGCCCTGCTGAATCAGCACGCGCGCCATGTTGCTCACGGTGCGGCTGTCAGCCTCCGCCACCGCCGCCAGACGCTCCAGTAAGCCCTCAGGCAAAACAACCTGGATCCGGGGCGACTTGGGCCGGCCACTACTGGAGGTCTGACGAGTGGCCACGCCGTCAATCAGGGTCAGTCACACTCACAAGTGTACTGAGGTCGCCACGGATAGTATCCATCAGTATGCTGGGGGCACCGGTCCTCGAACCGTCCGTCCTGTGGCAACCGAAAAGCCCATGGCCAGATCTCCACAGAAAGCAGCCGAGCAAAGCGAAGTGCATGTTTCGGCCGTGATCAGCACCTACCTGCTCACCCATCTGCACCACGTGTTGCAACGGGCTGAATTCGGGGCTGTACGCGAAGGCCGCGCCGCCATGGCCAGCAACTACGCCGAACTGCGCCAGGCGCTATGCGCCAATGCGCGCTCCATGCAACGTCCAACCAACGACGAGCTCGCAGCCTGAAAAGGTGGCCATCGCCACAGGACCCAGCCGAGCAATTGGCCACTGATCAGAAAGCCTGATCGTTCTGGTTTTTCCCCAATCGCCTCGGGTTTTCCCAGCCCAACCATGCTGTTTTCCACAGCCTGAGGGCTAAGAACCACCAACAGACCACCCACCTGGGGAAAGTGAGTGGAACCCGTGCGAGCCCCTTGACAGGGCATCACCAGGCCCCAAAGCGCACCTGCCCAAGCGCAAAAACAGCAGACAGACCCCTGTATGAGCCAGGGATCTCGGCGACAAGACCCGCGAGACTGGGTCCAAATACCCCCCTTTGACGTGGGCGCCATCTCGTGGCGAACTGGTTCCACGTCTGTCGCTCCTCTCCATGGCCACGGTTCCAGGACTGCTCACGAACACCGCAGCGGACCTCGGGCAGCGCCATGGGGACACCAACCCGGCGGACGAACTGGTGGTGAGCTTCCAGACCCCCCTGCCCAGCACCCTGCACCAGGCCATGGGGCGCTTCATTGAGCAGCACCCCCAATGGGATCAGTACCGGCTGATGCAAGCTGCTCTAGCCGGCTTTCTGCTGCAGCACGGCGTTCAGGAGCGGCAGCTCACCCGTCGTTACATCAGCAGCATGTTCGGCCGCCGTGGATAGGCTGCAGCCATCGGCTTTTGCCCCATGGCTCACGATCAGGCCCAGGCCCTCTATGACCTGGTGCGCAGTGATGCTCAGCTGACTCGCGCCCTGTTCCGCCAGGCGCTGCAAGACCCGCAGGGCACCCTTGATCAGCTGGTGGCCATTGGCGAATCCCAGGGAATGCAGGTGAGCCGCGAGGACATCCGCAGCTACCTCGACAGCAGCGCCGATGACGCCACCAAGCAGTGGTTGATCAAGGCCCGGGGCGGGCTATGAGCGATGGAGTCGCTCCAGGGGCAGCAGCGATTGCTCCTGGCTGCGCCCACCATTGCCATTGGCCCAGCTGAAGAACAGCCAATAACTCACGATTGCCAGACCGGCAGTCACCACCAGCGCCATCACCGGCTCCAGTCGCTTGAGCATGGCTGAGCAGTCAGACAGACCTGTGGAGAGTCTGACGCGCCACACGTTGGTAAGGTCGCGGCAACGGCTAAACCCAGGTGCTGCGGCTTGAACGCGTCGGCAAGATCTACCCCACAGGGGAGGTCCTGCGCGATGTCACCTGGGAGGTGAAAAGCGGCGACCGCATTGGCCTGGTGGGGGTGAACGGTGCCGGTAAATCCACCCAGTTACGGATCATCGCCGGGCTCGAGGAGCCCAGCAGCGGCCAGGTGGTCAAGCAGGGCGATCCCCGCATCGTGTTCCTGCAACAGGAATTCGATGTGGATGTTCGTCGCACCGTGCGCGAGGAACTGTTTCAGGCCTTCGGGGAGGCGGCGCGCGTGCGCAACCGCCAGCATGAGGTGGAGCAGGCCATGGCCAGCGAGCGAGCCGCCAGCGATGCAGACCACCTCAATGAGCTGATTGAAGAGCTGGGCCGCCTGCAAACCCGCTTTGAGGGACTACACGGCTACGAACTCGATGCCCGCATCGACAAACTGCTTCCCACCATTGGCTTTGATGAGGACAAGGCCGGGCGCCTGGTGGGGGACTACTCGGGCGGCTGGCAAATGCGCATCGCCCTGGGCAAGATCCTGTTGCAGGAACCAGACCTGTTACTGCTCGACGAGCCCACCAACCACCTGGATATGGCCACCATCGAGTGGCTCGAGGGGTATCTCAACGAGATCAATGTGCCCCTGGTGGTGATCAGCCACGACCGCACCTTCCTCGATCGCGTTTGTAACCAAATCGTGGAAACCGAGCGGGGAATCTCGCGCAGCTACCTGGGTAACTACAGCCAGCACCTGGAACAGAAGCTGCTGGAACGGGAAGCCAGCCAATCCGCCTTTGAACGGCAGCAAAAGGAACTCGCCTCCCAGCAGGCCTACATCGATCGCTTCCGCGCCAGCGCCACCCGTTCCACCCAAGCCAAAAGCCGCGAAAAGCTGTTGGACAAGGTGGAACGCCTTGATGCCCCTGTGGAATCGGTACAGGGCCCTTCGTTCCAGTTCCCCCCCGCACCACGGTCGGGACGGCAGATCGCCCTGATTGAAAACCTCACCCATTACTACGACGAAAACATCCTGTTTCTTGATGCCAACCTCGAGGTGGAGCGGGGCGATCGCATTGCCTTTGTGGGCCCCAATGGCGCTGGCAAATCCACCTTGCTGCGCCTGGTGATGGGGCTGGAACAACCCAGTGAGGGGGAAGCCCGGCTCGGGGAACACAACGTGGTGGCGGGATACTTCGAGCAGAACCAGGCCGAAGCACTGGATCTGAACAAAACGGTGATCAACACCCTGTTTGAAGCGGTCCCCGACTGGACCCAAACCCAGGTGCGCTCGCTGCTGGGCAATTTCTGCTTCAGCAACGACGCGGTGTTCAAGGAGGTAGGGAAACTCAGCGGCGGTGAAAAAGCCCGATTGGCTCTGGCGCTGATGTTGCTCAGCCCCTGCAATCTGCTGGTGCTGGATGAGCCCACCAACCACCTGGACATCCCTGCCAAGCAAATGCTGGAGGATGCGCTGATGGACTACGAGGGGGCCGCATTGCTGGTCAGCCACGACCGCACATTCATTGCCCGCGTGGCCAATCGGATTGTGGAGCTGCGCGATGGAGAGCTGGTGCTCTACCGCGGCGATTACAACTACTACCAGCAGAAAAAAGAAGAGGAAGCCAACCTGCTACGCGCCGCAGAAGAGGAGGCCGCCCGTGAAGCCAAGCGGGCTGCCAATCGCGCCAAACAAAAGGCCAAAGCGGAAAGCCGCCGCAAACGCCCGAATTAATTCAGGAGCAAAGCTGAAATCCAAAAACAAGCCGAGCATTGGGGGCTGCCTTGGCGAAAGCGCAGTAAGCGCAAGGCATTACGCAACTTCACAGGCCGCTAGGCAGTAAGACTCAACTTGCTGGACCCACTGTTTTGATCTGCATACGCTGACAAGATGTCGCGTTTCAGACCATGGCTGCCTCCTTTGTCCCGAGCCACAGCGGCCATGAGAACAGCTGGGATGCGGTGGAAACCTATTTCCACTGCATTACCGAATGCTCCCTCGACGACGGCGAGTGCGTGACCCGCTGCGTGGAAGACCTGCGCGCCAGCGAGGACGCGCAAACAAATTCGCAGCACATGTAGCGCCCGCTACGCAAGCCCTAGTCGCACTTTGTAGCTTTAGGTCAGTTGCGACAGTCTCATGCCAGACACCCCGGGGCTCAGCCTGAGCCAAGCGTTCGACGTTGAACGCATGGGCCGGGCCATCGATGCAGAAGCCGATCTCACCGTGCTGCGCTCCCTCGCCAAGCAACTGCTTGGCGTTTGGCACAGCCAACAAGCAGCCACCCGCTGGCTACAGGAACAACAGGTGGGCGACGCCCTGTGATCGCGGTGTGAAATGGAGAGGCCCCCATGCCTCTCCATGCCAGATTTCAACGACATTGCCAACAGCGACGAACCAAGCCTGGAGACCAGCGCCACCAGCTTTCGCGACGCTGAACTGATGGCCAGACCGGGCGACCTCTGGGACCAGCCCCCAGTGAGCGAATGGGTGCGCGATGACGACTGCGACGATCGCGCCGACATGCCCTGGGAATAAAGAGCTTTCTTTTTAAGCCTGCAGCACCGGCACCAACAACAGCTGGTCGCTTTGCCCCAGGCCACGGAATTCCGCCGCAAGGGCAGTGGCCTCTACCTGCATTCCACGCGCCTCCAGCAGGGCAACACGTTGCGCGCTCCAACAGCGGGCAGCTTCAACAGACAGGGCCACAGACAGGCGCAAACGGCTCATCCAGCCTCCTTAATGTTGTCGCAGTCTGAGACGGCCGGTCTCGCCTGTCTTGACAAAAGGACAGCCTGGAGAGCGAACACTGGCCCATGCGGCAACAGGTTCAACGCTGCAGAGACGCCATCTCCACCGGCGTGATGCTGAGACGCAAGGTGCGCCCCTTGCGCTGCACCTCCACAGCCAACGGCTTGCCAACGCCGGACTCTTCCATGCGCGACAGGAACTGCGCCGGATCCTGCACGGTTTGGCCCGCCACCTTGTTCACTACATCGCCCTCCTGCAAGCCTGCTTTTGCAGCGGGCCCACCGGGCAGCACGGAACGCACCCGCACCCCCTGAGCATCCTTTGAGAGCATCAACCCCACCATGGCGTGGCTGGCTCTGCCCTTACTCACCAGCTGATCGGCAATGGTGCGGGCTCGGTTGATCGGGATTGAAAACCCCAGTCCCGCTCCAGGACCGGTGCGCACCATGGCGTTGATGCCCACCACCTCACCATCGGCATTCAACAGAGGACCGCCGGAATTCCCTGGGTTGATCGCGGCATCGGTTTGGATCAGATCCAAGCGTTTATCGGTAATCCCAAGCTTGCTGGCGTTGCGGTTGGTGCTGCTGACAATCCCCAGAGTCACGGTGTTATCGAGACCAAAGGGATTGCCAACTGCAATGGCCCAATCGCCCACCTGCACCTGATCGGAATCCCCCAGCGTGGCCACCGGCAAGGGCTCCGCCGCATCCACCCGCACCACCGCAAGATCGGTGACCGGATCGGCCCCCACCACAGAACCCTCCATGCTGCGGCCATCCACCAGCCGCACCGAGACCCGGCTGCTGCCCTCCACCACATGGGCATTGGTGAGGATCAAACCTTCAGAGGCAAAGATCACCCCGGTGCCTTGCCCCCGCTCGGTGCGCTTACTCGGCCCTCTGAACTGGGCTCCACCAAAGAACTGACGAAACAGGGGATCCTGCAGAAACATCGGCGGTATCCCCCCACCCCTCTGGGTGCTCACCTGGCGCTCGGTGTCGATCCGCACCACGGCTGGCCCGGCCAGACGCACCGCCTCCGCCACGAAGGACTGCCGGCGACTGAGGGGTGGCGGCACATTGGCCTCAAGCGCCAAAGCCGGACTCAGCAACAACGCCGAGGCCAAACCCGAGAGCGGAAGCACACGCAGCAGAGACGCCATCACCAAAACCAAGCTGTGGAAATGCAGCGAAGGTAATGGTGCTGAGCCGTTTCAGTGCAACTGGACTGCAAGCGATCGACAGAAAGATGTGTCCAGGTGTGCCGCCGGGCGGGCGCATCTCGCACAATGAAGCTGAACCTCGGACCAGTGGCCTTGACCCAACTGTTCCCGCTGCTTTATCTCACCTGCTTGCTGCTGCTGTTGTGGCAGGCCTTCCGGGTGATGGGACGCGGCTTCCGCGCCAACAGCCAGGCCTCCCGCCCACCGATCAGGGTTCATCCTGAACTGCTCGATGCCGATGGCCGCATCACGGAAGAGGAACTGCTGACGGTGCGCTTCAGCGGCGATAACGAGCCGACTGGGACCGACGATCACGCAAGCTAGGGAGACACAGGCGAGTTGTTGATGCAGGCAGGAGGACGTCAAGGGGATCAGCGCACGCGCGTGGTCCTGGCCGTGTTGAAGGGGATCAAGCTGCCCCCCCGCTTCCGCTTGCGCCTGGTCAAGGAAGACCCTGTGCGCCTGGAGCTGTCACTGACCCCCGCCTACGGCAAAGATCCAATCCTGGTGGGCCTGGTGGAATCCCAGGATCTGGTGGCTCGTCGCGACAGAGAGGGGCGCATCCCCCGCGATCTGCAAGGCACCTGGGACTGGACCGTGCGCCACGGAAAGGTGAGCACCGGTGGCTGGAACCCTTATCTCAAGGAAGCTCTGCAAACCATGTTCGAAACCGGCTTGCCGGCCATCGTTTACGAGGAAACGACCGGCGAGGCCTACCACCCGGTGGATGGCATCCGGCACGTGCGCTGACCCTTTATGTAACGGAGTTCAACCAATTCGTACGGGGTACTAACGACGACCGCAGCCCAGGGCTGGGAGGGCTAGAACGAAGCCACCACCTTCTAAAGGTTCTCTTTATGTTCTCGCTCGCCATCGGCGGGCAGTTCATCCGACTGCTCGCCGCCGTGGGGCTGATCAGCTCCGCACTGTTCGCCCTGCTGCTGTCATTGACGGCGTGAAGCCGACCACACAGCACTGAGCTTGCGCTGCAGCACCGCCACGGTGGCTGGCAGCGTCACCACATTGGCCCAGAACACCGGCCAGTCCCGGTTGAGCAGGCCATAGAGCCCCCAGCCACTGATGCCAATGGTGAACAGCACATACATCCGCAGGGAGATGCCTTCTGTGTTGTTCGTCCGCAGTGTTTTCAGAGCCTGGGGAAAGAAACTGCTGGTGGTGAGCACGGCTGAGGCATAACCCAGCCACTGCACCTGGTCACTCATGGCCGCTCACCATCGAGAAGGGCACCAAAGCCGAAATGGCGCAGGCCTTCGAGAATGCCGCTGCAGCCTTCACCCTCAGCCAGATAGGTCTTCGGGAGCTGCGGCAGCCAATCCCGCAATGGCTGTTCTGCGTTGCCCACCATGATTCCTGCATAGCCGGTCTGGAACAGGCCAAGGTCATTGAGGGTGTCTCCGGCCACCACCACAGGGGCGTCGCCAAGCTCCAGCAACTGCAGTACCCGTTGCAGGGTGCTGCCCTTGTTCACCCCTGGAGGCAACACATCGAGATAGCGGCCATCGGAGAGCACACAATCCACCCCCTCTTCGTTGAGACGCTCCAGCAACTGCGGATCCAGGCTGGCCGGATCCGCATAGAAGGCTTGGCGGCGTTCCGCCATCACAGGTTGGGGCTCAAGCCCTGGCTCGCCAGCCGTGAGGGCAAGCACCCGTTCCGCCCGCGGTGACCAGAGCCGTTCGATTTCATCCACCACCAGAGGCACCAGCTCAAAGCTGTCTCCACAGGCGACCGTGCAGCCCACATCACTGATCACCAAGTGGGGCTGGTGCAACGGGGCATGCTCAGACCCAACAAACAGTTCAGCCACCGAGCCCCGTTCACGGCCCGTGGCAAAGATGTGCATCACCTCGCTGCGGTGGGCAGCCAACCAGCTGTAGAGCCAACGGCGATCCTGAGGACTCCCGGCCAGCAGGGTGCCATCGAGATCGGTCACGAGCACCAGGCTGGGATTTGCAGGCAATGGCACCCGCACCTGGGACTGGAAGAGCTCGCGCATCAACAGAAGGACTGGAGCTGGTTCATTAGGGCCAACAGCCGCTTCTGTCAATGGCGGCGAAGCCGAACCGAAATAACCTTCACCAGGTGTGTCAACAAAGCTCCAAATTTCGTTACACTCATCCCAGATCCAATCCCTCCAATGTCTGAAGGCACCCGTTTCGGCTTCGTGAACTTCGCAGAAACCTGGAATGGCCGCCTGGCCATGATGGGTTTCGTGATCGGCCTGGGCACCGAGCTGCTCACCGGTCAAGGCATCCTGTCCCAGCTCGGCCTGGGCTGATCGCTGCGATTACCGCCGCCAATTGGCAACAAGAGGGCCCTGCGGGGCCCTTTTTTCATGCCCTCTAAGGTGAACCAAGTGCCTGCTGCTGCATTGAAGCTGTTTGTCGATAACCGCCGTGACGGCTCCCGGCTGCTCAGCAGCATGTTGGCGATCACCTTTGTGGGCCTGGTGCGAATTGACACCACCTGGGGGCAGCTGGTGTTTCTGTTTGGCGGCCTGGTGAGTGCTTGGTTCTGGATCTGCTACCGGAAGCTCACCCACTGATGGAGCTGCCGGCCTACTCCGTTCAGGAGCTCAACGAGGCCATTGGTGTCTTGTTGGAGCGTGGTTTTGCGCCGCGCTTCCTGGTGGAGGGGGCCGTCATCAAGCCGGTGCTGAAAAAAGGGCACCTGTGGTTCACCCTCAGTGATGGCGATGCCTCGATCCAGGCCGTGGCCTGGGCCTCCACCCTGCAACGTCTGAGCTTCCGCCCCAGCGATGGTGATGGGGTGCGTGTGGTGGGAAAGCTCAATTTCTGGGCCGCCCGCGCCAGCCTCAGCGTGCAGGCGATCGATATCCGCCCCAGCCTCACCACCGTGCTGCAGCGCTTTGAGCGGGTGCGGCAACAGCTTGATGAGGAAGGGCTGCTCGATCCATCGCGCAAGCGACCTCTCCCCCAGCAGCCGCGCTGCATTGCACTGCTCACCAGTGTTCCCAGTTCGGCGCTGGCTGATCTGCTGCGCACCTGCGCCCAGCGCTGGCCCAGCTGCGCCGTTCGCGTGGTGGCCATCCCCGTTCAGGGCGATGTGGAAGCCAAAATCTGCGCTGTGCTGGATCAACTGCAACCCCACTGGCAGGACCTGGGTATCGAAGCGCTGGTTCTCGCGCGGGGCGGCGGCAGCCGCGAAGACCTGGCGGTGTTCGATGGCGAAGAGCTGGCCCGCAGGCTGATCAGCTGCCCAGTGCCAGTGGTCACCGGCATCGGCCATGAAGATGACATCACCGTGGCTGATTTGGTGGCTGACTGGCGCGCAGCCACTCCAACAGCAGCAGTGGTGGCCCTTTTGCCCGATCGCCTCGAAGAACTGCGTTTGCTGCAGCAACGCAGCCAGTACTGGCGCGACAGCCTGCAGCGCTTGCTGCAACTGAGGCTGCAGCAATTGGATGCCGCCAGCTTGGAACAGCGGCGCCGTGCACTGGTGCAACACAACCTGGAGCGGCGCCGCTGGCAGCTGCAGAGTCAGGGGCAGTTGCTCCAGGCCCTTTCCCCCAAGCGCCTCCTGAAACGTGGTTATTGCCTGCTGCGTCAGGGGGATGGTCAGCTGCTGCGCAGTGGTGCAGCC
>MDSW01005309.1_pt1 | contig 12487 bp, 8 predicted proteins | sample 811171 | NCBI WGS metagenome assembly MDSW01 (sample SAMN05326641, study PRJNA326480) | marine metagenome | isolation source: seawater | place: Atlantic Ocean: North West | collected 2012
AGGGTGCTCGGTGCCGGATAATCTCAGACATGAGCCGTCTGCCTCGCAGCTTGTTTCTCTTCCCGCTGCTGTTGTCTGCGACAAACGTCTGCGCACAGCTGGATTTCGAACAGCCTCCCATCAGCTACAGTGAAACACGGCCGACCGACCGAGTCACGCGGCTGACTGACGAGCTTCGTGACGGCACCCGGAAACTGCAATGGGATAAACAAAACGGGTACCTCCGCTCAGTGCTTCAGGCACTGGACGTTTCACCGACAACACAGACGCTTGTGTTTTCAAAGACCAGCCTGCAGGTCGGTCAGATTTCTCCAGCGCGCCCACGAGCGATTTACTTCAGCGATGATGTGTACGTGGGATGGGTTCAGGGTGGCCGTGAGCTGGAAATCTCAGCTTCGGATCCTCTGTTGGGTGGCACCTTTTATTCATTGCGACAGACGCCTGGCAACGCCCGCATTGTTCGCGAGACATCTCGCTGTCTTCAGTGCCATGGCTCAACTCACACGCGACGAATTCCCGGCCACATCGTGCGCAGTGTGTTTACTGAGCGCAGCGGTCAGCCCGTATTTCGACTGGGTACTGAACTGACGGATGATTCAACGCCGTTCGATCATCGCTGGGGCGGATGGTACGTCACCGGGACGCATGGAGATGCGGGTCATCGTGGTAACTCATGGCTGAGTGACCGAGAGGCTGACGCGGGTTCATTGTCGCAGAATGGGAACGTCACCGATCTGTCAGGCCTGTTTGACGTGTCACCCTATTTGACAGACAAGAGTGATATCGTTGCACTCATGGTGCTGCAGCATCAGGTGCATGTGCACAATGTCCTGACACGCGCCGGCCATAATGGCCACCGGACATTGCGAGATGCCGTAATCATGAATCGAGCCCTTGAGCGGGCCGAAAACTTTCAGTCGGATAGTACTCAGCGGCGTTACTTTTCCGCGGCCGAGCAGATCGTGGCGGCAATCCTTTTTGCCGATGAGTTTCAGCTGACGGCTCCCGTCGATGGCACCTCCGGCTTCCGGGAGTACTTCCAGAAACTCGGTCCGTTCGACGACAAAGGACGCAGCCTGAGGGAGTTCGATCTGAAGACTCGCCTGCTCCGCTGGCCGTGCAGCTTCCTCGTCTATTCAGACGCATTCCGAAGTCTCCCACAGGGAGTCATGAGCAAGGTTGAGCAACGATTGCGTCAGGTTCTGGGAGGAGAATCAATCACAGAAGCTGAGGCGTCCCTCTTCAGTCCTCGACAACTCTCCGATCGAATAAAGAAATACGAACATCTGACTCCGGCTCAGCGGCTGGAAATCCTCCAGATCCTCAGGGACACCACAGAACTAAATCTGGGCAAGTAGACCGAAGCGAGGGCCGGCGCTGGTCGTGCAGGGCCGGCTATCTATTTACAGCTTCATAGCGGAGCGGCGCGAGCCGCCCGGCCGAGTGTGCCTACGAGTTGGCTGCCGGATTGGTCAATTCGAACTCGGAAGGCGGTTCGGCCGGAGTGCCTGCGCACTTCCGCTAATGAACGGGACTTCCTGCTGCAAAGCCAATCGCTGCAACCAGTGACCACGATGGGTGCAATTTCCTGATCAGCGAGGGACAACGTTGCATCTGCGATCAGATCCCCTGCTCACCCTTCGGGTTTCTATTCAGGCAGACGCCAAACTCAAATTGAATGCGCTTTAGTGCGCCGTTGCATCATACAAGCCCGCAACACAGGCAAAGCGTCTGTAGCCCGCCTCTGTGGGGCCGGGATAATCGAATCGACGAGCCTGCACTGGCACAATAAGCCCCGCGCTCACAGAGCTCGGCTACAATTTGCCCCGACCGTCTGGCGACGGTAGCTACATCTATTCACGGCTTTCAAGGCCTCAGTTCCTCGATACGTTTCCGGGCGGCATCACGCAGCTGCTTCAGTTGCTGCGGTCGGGATTGAGACAGGTCTTTCGCTTCATTCGGATCTGCCTTGAGGTCAAACAGATACTCTGTTCCGTTGGAGTCCTGCAGATACTTGAGCGGTCCACGTCGGAATGCCGTCCACTGACCTCGATTGAGTTCAGCATGTGAGCCCGTCTGCCAGAGCAGATCTCTGGGTGGCACGTTTGATCGACCCTGAAGATGGGACACAAGACTGGTTCCGTCGGTTGAGCCTGAATCAGCTCCAGCCAGTTCGCAGAAGGTCGCACAGAGGTCCAGCGAACACACCACGTCATCGCTGACAGACCCGGCCCTGATCTTCCCCGGCCACCGCATTACACAGGGCACCTTCAACCCACCTTCAAACAGCGTTGCCTTGTTTCCGCGGAGGGGCGTGTTGCTGCCTCCGTAGACTGGATCTCCTCCATGATCGGTCAGAAAGATCAGCAGGGTGTCTTCTGCCAGTTCGGTCTCCTCAAGCGTGGCAAGAATGCGACCGACACCATCATCCAGTGAAACGGCCATCGCGGCGAACTCTCGCCGAATCTTGTCTTCGATGAACGAGACACGTTTCAGGTCCGAGGCCTGAGCCTGCATGATGTTGACCGTTTCGTTCTTTGATGGGTTCCACCCTTTGCCAAAATGAGGCGCGTTGTAGGGCAGGTAGAGGAAGAAGGGACGGTCTGAATTCTTTTGCCGTCTGAGATAGCTAACTGCTTCATCGGTGATCAGTTCCGTCGCATATCCGTTGTGCGGCACGATCTTCGTATTGTGATACCAATCGTTGGTACGGCCGTAGGTCATGGTGAAGTAATCGATACACCCACCAGTGTGGCCCCGAAACAGCTCAAAGCCATGATGCACCGGCAGAAACTTGGCGTCGCCATGGCCAAGGTGCCATTTGCCAAGCAACGCTGTTTGGTAGCCTGCTTTGGCAAGCTGAGCGGCAACCGTGGTTTCATGAGACCGCAGACCACGCTGCTTATGCTCGTCTGCCAGAAACATCAGGGCAGACAACAGCTGGTCCTGGGACCGAATCGGATTTCTTCCCGTCAACAGGCCGTATCGCGATGGAGTGCAGATGGATGATGCGGAATACCAGTTGTTGAACTTCAGCCCTTCCTGTGCAATTCGATCGATGTTCGGTGTGGGAATTTCACTCCCGTAGCAACCAACATCATTGACTCCCTGATCGTCGCTGAAGATCAGAACAATGTTGGGACGCTCCGCTGAAACTGTGACAGTGGAAAGAAACAGCAGTGCGGCAGACAGGGAAGCGAATGAGCGGTTCATGAATTGCTTTCTACCTGGTTTCGAACCTGCTGAAACACGTTGGGCGCTGGTGGAGCATCCTCAGCCGTCAATCCTGCCTGTTGATAAATCTGATCGAAGATCGTCGGTGTGCTGTCGCCACTCCCATAGTCAGGCAGCGTCTTCGGTGTGACGCTGTAGGTGTTCTCCGGCTGGGTGACTGCTTCCGTAGTTTCGGCGGCGTCCGGCTCTGATGGTTCAGCATCCGAGTCCGGTCCATGCTGACTCTGAGAAGGCCTGGCAGGAGGTGCAGCTCCGCCGGAGGAAGCGCGTATCTGTTCAAGTGGACTCAGGCCGCTGGTTGCCCTGGCTGTCTTCGGTTCGGACGCTTTGGGCTGCTCAGCTGCCTGCGGTTGCGCGGGGGGTCGCGCGGGACCCCCGGCACTCTGCCGAATCTGGTCCAGAGGAGACAGTCCAGCTGACTTCCTGCCGGGAGCTTCAGGAGCCGTTTTGCCAGTAGCCTGAGCTCGAATCTGGTCCAGCGGACTTGCGCCAGTCGGTGCCGTGCCTGCTGGTTTAACGGAAGGAGCCTCTGCCTTAACCTCAGGGGCCTCAACAGCCTCGGTCTTCTGTACCTGAACAACTGTCAGATACTGAGGGTCAATATCGTACCAGCCGATATCGGCAAGCCCGTCAAACTCAACCAGTGCCCGGCAGTTCATATTGACCGTTCGGACGAGCCCGGTGAGCCCTTCGAAGCGTCTCAGCTCCGGCACTCCGGTGGCCACCTTGACATGACGGTCAGTGAGTTCACGTTTCAGTTGTTCAGCGCGTTCAATCGACATGGCAGGATTCTGGCCGGACGGATCCGGGGATTCAATCGCATTGGCAGCATCCTCGGCGACGGCACGGTTAATGCCTCCCTGTGTCAGTAATTTCCGGCTCTGAGAGTGCCGGAGCTGGTCACTTCGCTGGTCACTCCGGCCGACAGGCGTCATTCTCACGTTTTGAAAGCTGGCTGCTTCGCGCCCGAAGTTATGGCAATCAGACACTGGGTGACATACTATTATGTCTCTGAGCCGAACCGGCACCGCAGGATTTCGAGACGCTTTTCCGCGTTCCTGTTTATTTGTGGTCACAAAATGCTTGCCCGTCGAGAACTGTTCCCAAACGTTCTGGAACTGAACTTCCAGGCACGTCGCCGCTTTGGCTGCTGTGTGTACCTGCTGTATTCGGGCGACGACTGGGCTCTGGTCGACATCGGCTACGAAGACACGGTCCAGGAAATCATTGATCTCATCCGCGACATGGACTTCCCGCTGTCCAACTGTCGCTACCTGATCGCCACTCACGCAGATGCTGATCATGTGCAGGGGCTGAAACGAGCCGCCGAACTGCTGCCGCACGCCGAAACAGTCGCCCACCCCGATGCCAAATCGATTTTGGAACAGGGTGACCGAATCGCAAGTTATGCAGAGATCCCTGCCCAGCAGATCTCAATCGACATGCCGGTTTTTGAGATTCAGAAAACGGCCAGTGAAGGTGACCTGCTGCCACTGGGTGAGAAGCAGATCGAAGTCTGGGACACGCCCGGACATGCCACCGGTCAGCTTTCGTTTCGCTTCGATAATCTCCTGCTTTCCGGCGATAACATTTTCCGCGACGGCTGCGTGGGAGGGATCGATGCTCATCACGGATCTGACATTCCGGACTTCATCGAATCACTGAAACGAATTCAGGCGAGTGACATTGAGTGGCTGCTGCCGAGCCATGGTCCGGCCTTTCGGAACGAACATGCGCTGCTGCAGTCGACCATCAATCGGCTCGATGGGTACCAGCACATGGCTGACTTTGGCACGTGTGCAGTCGACTGGCCCCTGATGGACGAATGGGACGACGAACTCGCCCGCGGGACTGCTCCGACTGACAACTGACAGAGGCGGATGATGCCTGGAGATCCGTCATCCCTTCGTATGTTCGCCAGCTTCGCGGCCGGCAGTGAATCCGCTGCTGACCGTATCTTTCAACGATATGTAAAGCGATTGAGCCGCCTCGCGCACACGCGACTCACCCCTCGGGTTGCCGCTCGCGTTGACCCCGAAGATATCGTTATGTCCGCCTGGCGCAGTTTCTTTGTGGGGTCCAGACAGAATCAGTTTGACGTTGATCGCTCGGGTGATCTGTGGGCACTGCTGGCGCGAATCACACTCCTCAAACTCTATCGAGCAGTGGAACGACACACGGCACAGAAACGGTCCGTCGATCAGGAAGCTCCGCTGGCTCCTGAAGACAGGGAACTCGGCTTCGGCGACGATCGTGAGCCCACTCCGGAAGAAGCAGTTGCTCTGTCAGACTACGTCGAACATCTCCTGCAGAGCCTGACCCCGCGCGATCAACGGATCGCAGAACTGCGGCTCCAGGGTGAACTGATCGAAGATATTGCCATCGCAGTCCAGTGTTCAGAAAAGACTGTCCGCCGAAGTCTCCAGGCCCTGCGGGGCAAACTTACGGAAGCTGCCGGCGAATCCCCACTGCCGATGGCGGATCAATCGGAAACACAGCGGACTCCCGTCCAGCACAGTCCATCCGTAACGACGACTTCTGAAATCGTCTGTTCGCTTCCACAGGTCAGTTTCGCCAGTCTGACACTGACTCGCCTGATTGGTCAGGGAGGAATGGGAAAGGTCTATCATGCCGACCTTGATGGAGCGGACTCTGCCGTTGCCGTGAAGTTTCTCCATCGTTCGTTTCAGCAGAACCAGGAGGCCGTACAGCGTCTGTTGAGGGAAGCAGAAATCATTCATCAGCTGGACCATCCGGGAATCGTAGGTCTGCGGGGGATCGGCCGTACGGCGGCAGGCGTCTACTTTGTGGTGATGGATCTGCTCGAAGGAAAAACGCTCCAGACAACCGCTGAGCATCCTGCTCCGGAACACACTGTTGACTGGATCATTCAGCTCGCCGATGCTCTCGAACATGCGCACAACGCGGGAGTCATTCACTGTGATCTGAAGCCGTCTAATGTGGTCGTTACGTCCGACCGAGCTGTTTTGACAGATTTTGGGCTGGCCCATCTCCAAAGCTCTCAGCGCAATCGAATCCTGTCCGGCACTGCTCCATGGATGGCTCCGGAACAGGTTGATGAGTGGTTTGGACCAGTCACCAGAGCAACGGATGTCTACGGACTGGGCGCCCTCCTCTATACGCTGCTCTCCGGCCGACCACCATTCGTATCGGAGTTCGAAGTCGCGCACAGTTCGGCTCGCACTCCGGACATCCTCTGCCGAGTCGTATCTCTGGAGCGCCCAAAGATCCCTTCCGGACTGTCGGCAACCGCTGAAGAATTGTTCAACATCAGTCTGTCCTGCCTTGCACGGGAGCCCGATCGGCGCCCTGAATCTGTTGCCGTTATTCGCCAACAACTCAGGAATCTGCGATTGGTCTGATGGCAGCAAAGTCGGTACGCTGCACGTTCACGGATTCACTGTTGTTTGACTTCAGGATTAGCCGTCGTGGGTAACCGCGTGGTGATTCAGCGCAACCCGACTTCCGGAAGCGGACGGGGTGCCCGGCAATTGAAAGTTCTGATCGCAGATTTGCGGCAGGCCGGATTTCGCGTGCGCCTGTTTGCCAGCCGGGAACGAATGGACGCATTTCTTGCGCAGGAAGAAGTCCGCGCTGAAATCCACTGCCTGGTTGCTGCCGGTGGCGATGGAACTGTCGCAAGCGTGGCGCAACGACACCCTGAGTTCCCCGTCGCCGTAATGCCCCTCGGCACGGAGAATCTTGTTGCTCGCCATCTGAGGATTCCAAAATGCGGTCGTACCGCAGCCGCCGTCATTCGTGACGGGAAGACGAAGATCTACGACACAGCGTTTGTGAATGACCAGCGGTGTCTCCTGATGGTGAGCGTCGGAATGGACGGCGATGTGGTACGCCGCCTTAGCATGGTGCGCAGCGGGAACATCAGCCATCTCTCATACGCCCGCCCTATTCTCGGCAGTCTGTTGAAATATGATTTTCCTGTCGTGTCTGTCCATGACGACGATGGAACACTGCTGGCACAGGGCACTCACGTCATTGTGACAAACATTCCGGAGTATGGATTTCGGATGCAGTTTTCACCCAACGCAAACCCGCACGATGGCCAACTGGACGTTCGTGTGTTCCATCGAACCGGACCAATCCGGACACTGATGCACATCATTCGGACGCGGTTGGGAATGGCTGATCGACAAGGCGACGTGACCCGCATAACTCGATCAGGTGTTGAGCTACGGTGTGAGACTGACGCGCCCGTTCAATTCGACGGAGACCCGGCAGGAAGCTGCCCAGTCCGTGTTCGCATCGAACCGGCGTCCATGACTCTGATGGTTCGAAGCACAGAACAATAGAAGAACCGGATCGCTGCCCGTTCCGGTGAAGGCGCGTACGCCTGCGGCTGACGGTTAAGCGACATGTGCAGGGGAAGGCAACTATTTACCGGCCCACGGTTCAGCGGGCGCGGGAGCCGTCGCCGCAAGCATCGAAACGAGTTGATCTTCAATATGCTGCAGAACAGGATCGGTCGTTGCCGAACGGTCTCTTTTTGCAGGGACTGCCATCGGTTCACCAATCTGCAGGATTACCTTCATCGGACCATGAACCTGCTCTTCCCCGGAAATAGCTTCGGCCACACGCTCAACCGTCTCAAGGATTCGATCCGGTGTTGGATTGGAGGCCACATACTCTCTCGGAAACAGGCTGAGAGCCTGAGCCAGCGCCATGTCTTCCAGTTGGTTCCAGCGCCGTTCAATCTCATCAACGGAGAGCGTCTCGCTCTCGTCGGATTCAATCATGTCAGGCACGATTGCCTTCCTCAGTTCTTTGACGCGATTGATGACGGATGAATCGCTTCGTCCATTCAGCCATTCTTCTTCCAGAGGCTTCAGCAACCCGTCAATGAGTCGGCTCAGCCGCTCATTAATGTCGCCGGTCTGAGGTTTCCCGAGAAACTCAGTTTCCTTCAGGCCGAGCAGACCGTTCCCCAGCCGCATGAGTCGACTGACAGGGTCACCGTCTTCATCCGGGCGCCATGTCAGTCGTTGTTCAATCTTCGTGAGCATCGGTCCGACGGTGCGATGCAGGTCGCCGGTAAACAGATAACGAATGGCGATCGGGACGACATACACCTGTCGTGACGTACCTTCCTGTTTGCTTAGTTTTCGCGCTGCGGAACGAGCAATAAACGAGACACCTTCCATAAGCGCATTCAGCCGGTCGTTTGCGTGGCTCAAGGCGCCTTCGGGAAAAATGACAAGTGGCCGGCGGCCGTGCTCCAGAATACCTGTCGCGGTATCGAGTGCCTTGCGATCCATTCCTTCACGATAGACGCTGAAGGCTCCAATGCGGCGCAGCGCCCACTTCAGCAGCCTGCCACCACGAAACAGGTGAGAGCTCGCCATCACAAAAAAGGGTTGTCGCAAGTCCGCAGACAGGGACTGCAGGACCATTGCATCCGCCATCCGGCAATGGTTCGGAGCGAGCAGGATTCCGTCCCGATTCGCCAGCAGGGGCTTCAGGGCTTCTGCATTGCGAATTTCGACATCTGTAATCTGGCAGTGTGATTTGAGCTGACTGAGGACAAATCGCGACAGCACTTTCGGCCACAGATTGCCTTCGTGCGGCGGAACGAATTCGTAGGCGGAGTCAGTGACAATGAGCTTCGGCATATGAGTCCCCGGTAAATGGAATTCAACTGAGTATCTTGACAAAGATTTGAGCGGGAGTCTTGTGCACCTATCGCCGGCGTGACCTGCGGGCCCCATACCGCGGATGAGTACCGCGTCTGCTGATCCACGTCAGGTACTTTGCCAATGAAGGATCTGCTTTCTGTTGCCTGTTGGGATACAGAACATGAATCATGTCGTGGCAGCCCTGACAGATTCCTTCTGTGGTGCGTCTTTCACGACTTTTGGGCGTCATGTGATGCTGTGACACCTCGCGTTCGCACAACCAACAGACGAGTCGCTCAACTGGCTGGTTAATTCTGCTCTGTGTTCTGTATTTGCGTCTGATAGCGCGTCCGTTTGACCTGAGATAACACATCTCGATTCGGACGGTTCACTTCACGGGCCTGTGGGTTATGTCACATTCGGTAACAGATAGGGGATTCCGGGGGCATCTGGTCGCCAAAACTTTGGCCATTGTGCCCCAATTGCAGCAAATTCAAGATCCGAAGTTCGCCGGGACAGCGATAGAATGGGGGCAGAGTGGACTCAGGGGAGTCCCATTCGTTTTTGTTTCATTCAGGAATCCAACCATGCGAAAGCACATGCTGTGCCTGATGCTGGGAGCTGCCGTCGTCGGATGTGCAGATCCTCCCGCGGAAGGGCCTACGGCTGCTGACCCAACCACCGAGAGCGGTGGTGGTGACGTATCCGGGGCTCAACTCGTTAAGTTCACCTGCCCAACCATGACATGAGCAGGATGCCAGGCAACTGTCGATAAGACGTTGTCTTCGCTGCCGGGTGTAGCGAGTCTGACCTTTGGAAAACAAACCGTGACTGTTCACGGAGATGCAGAAAAATTTGATGTCAGCGGAGCTGAAGATGCACTCAAAGAGTGCGGCTTCCCCGCTAACAATACTGAAAGCCTCACCGAGTCCTGATCGGTGTGAATTCAGGAAGGGCGTTCGGAAACGAACGCCCTTTTTTATTGCGCGGTCGCGAAGCGAACACTGGACGGGTCCTTACTCGACCTCGGTCACCTTGACGAACAGGACTTTGTTCAGTTCTTTCTTCCGCTCACCGAGTCGCAACAATCCCTCACCGCAGGTCACCCATGACTCCGTATCACTGACGCGACAGATCCCTGAGTTTCCAAGAGTGGCCTGATTCTCCGGCAGCAGGATACGTTCTGATTTCCGAATCACTCGCAGTGTCGCCGGATCCACCTGTGCAATAAACAGCGGAGCACGATGGCGAAAAATGTGGTCATTGTCGGCGCCTCGGCGCGTGTAGACAAGGAACAGACCACTTGATGTGGTAATCCAGTGCTGTTGCGTGTTGTAGCTCCCAAGCAGTCGACCGTCATCGAACTTCCACTCCTGGATTGGCTCAAACGTCTGCCCGTCCGAACTGCGAGCAACCCACCCCGATTTGTCTGCGCGCATCGTCAGAAAAAAGGCGCCCTTGAACTCAGTCAACGACGGTTCGTAGAGGCCTCGATTGGATTCGATCGTCATCTCGGTACCGTGATTCACATACTTCAGCGTCGTTCCATCAAATGAACAACGTGCGACTGCCGTGACGTAATTCCTGCCGGGATTCCGCCAGTACCGAATTGGGAGCAGGATGTCACCGTTGGGCAGATCCACACGCTGATTGTTTCCCGCGTTGCATGCAATAATCGGCGCGCCCGAATGATCTTTCTCAGGCAATTCGAGGAACTGCAGCTGGCTCCATTTCATTGTCGCCGGGTCCAGCACGGCCCATGAAACCTGTTCGAGTCGGTTGTTCTCTTTCTTTCCGTTCTCGAAGTTGAAGGTCTTACCGGTGATTAGAACTTTGCCGGACTTCGCATGCCATGTGGGCCACATGTCTCCGGCCGCCACTTCATAGCCATTCGACAGCTTTCGGCGCTTTAATGGTTCAACGACGGCTGGCTTTGTCCATGACTGTCCGTGATCGTGGCTGACCATCTGAAAAATGTCATGGAAGTCATGGCTGACGTACCGTCCGCTCTCCGACATCGTTGTCAGAAGAAAGGCATCGTGTGTGTCAGTCTGAGGCACCGCTGCGGTTCTTGCATGCCACCAGTCCCAGTCTTTCGACTTGCCCGCAATTGACGGCTTGTGTTCGATTTTCAGCCGTACGTTCACAGGCTCTTCTGCCGGGCAGATGGATAACAAACAAACAAACAGACATATTCGCATGAGATTTGCTCCGTTGATGAAACCCGATTGTCATGTGTTTCAGCGAGGCTGGCTACCGTGCGAAATCGCACTCCCGGTTTTCGAACCGGAATTGAGTTCGTATGCTGTTTACTCAGCAATGCATCCGTTCCATCACTCTCTGACCAGGAGCCTGCCATGACAAGTCGACGTGAGTTTTTGGGAACGTCTGCAGCGGCATCCGCTGCAGCGATAATTCAGCCGGTCTGGGGCACGAAACCGGCCGACGAAAAACTGAGCCTCGGCATCATCGGCTGCGGCGGCATCATGACCCACCATGTGAAGGGCCTGGTTGCTCGCAACGAGAATGTGGAAATCTCATGGCTGTGCGACGTTGATCCGGCACAGATTTCTCGAATGGCGGCTCATGCGACAGGGCACAAGCCCAGGCAAACATCTAAGTACGAAGATGCCATCACTGACCGGAATGTCGATGCGATCATTATTGCTACGCCGCATCACTGGCACGCTCCAATCGCCATCAACGCGATGTCCGAAGGCAAACACTGCTACATCGAAAAGCCGATCTCGCATGTGTACAACGAAGGGCATGCCATCATTGAGGCTGCGAAGAAGTACAATCGAGTGGTGCAGCAGGGAAGTCAGATGCGCAACAGTCCCGTGACCGACCGAGCTGCAAAGCTTCTTGAGTCCGGTGTCATCGGCGAGATCAAAATCGCTCGCGCATGGACGGCTGAAACTCGCAGTGTCGTGAAACCTGTCCCTGACAGTCAGCCTCCCAACGGAGTCGATTACGACCGCTGGCTGGGACCGGCTCCAAAGCGTCCCTTCAACAAACACCGCTTTCATCAGACGTGGAGGATGTACCGTGACTATGGCAATGGTGAGATCGGTGACGACGGAATTCATGACATCGACATGGCGGCATGGGGACTCGGTATCGACAGCGCGCCTGTACAGGTAACTGCCCGCGGCGGCCGAATGCTGCTGCACGGACATGCCAGTGACTACCCCGACAACCTCAACGTCACGTGGGAATTCGAAGATGGTCGACTGATGGTCTACGAAAACTATCCATTTACCGCATATGGCATGCACGGTTTCGACAACGGCAATGTGTTCTATGGCACAGAGGGCTACATGATCTTCTCGCGCCGTGGCGCCTTCAGTGTTTTCCTTGGACCGAAATCCAGGAAGGGCCCCACGGAAGGCGATGTTCGCGGCCAGCGCGGATACGCCGAACATATGACCGAATTCCTTGATGCTGTTCGCTCGGGAGATCGTGCGACGAAAGCTCGCCCGGAGGTGGCCCATCGATCATGTGCTCTTGTCCATCTTGGTGAGATTGCCTTCCGAACGACTGGGCGACTGGACTTCGACCCAAAGACAGAGACGTTTGTCGACAACGACAAGGCAAATGAG
>MDSW01121073.1_pt1 | contig 12487 bp, 8 predicted proteins | sample 811171 | NCBI WGS metagenome assembly MDSW01 (sample SAMN05326641, study PRJNA326480) | marine metagenome | isolation source: seawater | place: Atlantic Ocean: North West | collected 2012
AAGCCAAGCAAAAATTCTTCCGATCTTCTTTGGAAACCGCATGTGATCTGTTTCCTCACTCCTGCCGTTCTCAATGCAACCACGTCAAGGGAGGTCAGCGATGAACAAGTCCGCTCTCCTTGTTCTTGTCTTTTCAACCCTCGGTGGAATCCTTTCCGGACAAACGGTTTACCGGGCGAAGAAAATACAGGCTACCGCTACTCAAGTCTTTCAGCCTGGGGAAATCCTCGTGGAGAATGGAAAGATCCGGGCCATAGGAAAATCCGTCAAGGTCCCCAATGGGGCCAAGATCACCGAGTGGAAGGATATGGAAATTTATCCTGGTCTGATTAGCCCGGGCTCGTCTCTGGGGTTAACCGAAATCAGTGCCTTGCGTCCGACCCGGGACGAACGGGAGGTCGGAGACCATACCACCGACGTGGAGGCTTGGGTAGCAGTCAACCCGGACTCCGAACTGATCCCTGTGGCGAGGGCAAACGGCATAACGCATGCCGTGGTTGCTCCCATGGGGGGAATGATTTCGGGAGTCTCAGGGCTGATCGCTTTGGATGGATGGGGAGTCGAGGAGATGACGATCAGCCAAAAGGTAGCCCTGCACGTTTGGTGGCCCAGTCACGGCTTTTCTCTGCCCCAACCCGGCTCATCCGGTGGATCTCAACCGAAATCAATCAAGGAACAGGCAAAGGATCGTGACCATCGGGTACGCCAGATAGACGAGTTCTTCAACCAAGCAGAGGCATACTGGCGGGCCAAGAAGTCCAAAGCCGAGGGCTTCAGGAAAATCCCTGCCTGGGAAGCCATGCTTCCGGTCATTGAAGGGAGGATTCCCATCATTATCCATGCCGATGAAGTACGCCGGATCAGAGCGGCAATCGAGTGGGCCTCAAAAAGAAATTTTCGGGTTATCATCTCGGGCGGGCGGGATGCATGGAAACTGACCGGTTTATTGGCAGACAAAAAGGTTCCCGTGATCTACCATCACGTCTTCACCGCACCGGCGCACAGCGACTTGCCCCATGACTTGCAATTCCGGGCTCCGGGAATCCTGGCCAAGGCTGGAGTCTCGCTTTCCATCGGGTTGCGCCTCGGTGGTTGGTCAGCGGCCCACCAGCGCAACCTGCCCTATCACGCCGCCCATGCGGTCGCCCATGGACTTCCTAGGTCAAAGGCCCTTGCATCCATCACCATCGAGCCTGCCAAGATCGCCGGTGTCTCGGATCGGCTTGGTAGCCTGGAAGTCGGCAAGGATGCGACATTCATTGCCACGTCGGGAGATTTGCTTGATATCCGCACTTCCGTAAACCACATGATCATCGCAGGAAAAAGGACCAGCCTCGACAGTCGGCATACCCGGCTCTACGAGCGCTACCGCAACAGGCCAAAACCCAGAGAAAAGCCTTAATCCTCCTCTTCGTCTGAGGTTTCATCCTCGCTATCCGAATCAAAATCCAAGGAGGGAACCTCTCGAACTTCCAGCGCGAATTTGAGGTATTCGACGTCCTCGAACCTGAATGCCATGGCTATGAAAACTTCCGGTATCCGCCTCTTCAAATCCCGGTAGCGTTCGATTCCGTCGTTGTATCCCGATCTCATCAAGGCAACCTCATTTTCCATCCAGGCCAACCGGTTCATGAAATCCTCCATCATTTGATTGCCCTTCAGGTCAGGGTAGTCTTCCTGCAGGGCGATCAAGCGCCCCGACAAGGCCTTCTCCTCTTTCATCGCGGCATCCACCTCGGCAGGAGTGTAGGAGCCCTTGCCCACGAAAGCAGAACGGAGGCGGGCAACGGCATCCATGACCGACTGCTCGTGAGACAGATAGGTCTTCACGACCTGTTCTAGGTTGGGGATCAAGTCGGCCCGCTTTTTCAGGGAAACCTCGATATTTGCCCAAGCCCGCTTGACCCGATTACGCAGGAAAACAAGATCGTTGAACATCAGAATGAACATACTCAAAGCCAAAAACAGGGGAGACACGAGAGCCGAAAAAAGGAAATCCGTTGCAGCAAAGGAACCATGCGAAGCAAAAAAGGTGATCCCGAGGAAAATCGTACCGATTTGAGCAAGACCGATGCGCATCAAGCCCTTCCTGCTTTGCCGCAACATGACCTCGGTTTCCGAATCGTCCGAAATCAAATAGGGAAAGCCATCGTCATTGCCATCTGACATGATCAAACGGTCTCCTTTTTGCGGATCCACCTCGGCTGACCCAAGAACGTACAACTCGGCGCCCGGAGCAATATTCCATTCCGAATAAGTTCGCCGGCCCGATCTCGTTCTCTTCTTCAGCGTAACCGTTACCTCGGCACCCTGGGGATCAATACAGGTAACCCCTTCGGAATCCCGGCAGTGAAAGGGAACGAATTCCTCGTCATTCTGGAGCACGACCGTATAAGCGTCCTTGCCCGACCCCCTCCGCTCAGTGACCACATAATGATAATAGACGCATTCTTCTTTCGTGAGCGGACCCTTGAGAGTACGGTCATCAGATGGCTCGGCCTTGCCCTTGATTTCGGCAGGTCCATAAGCAAGCCCGGCGGACTTTGAGGTAGGTATGTTTTCGACATGCCGCTTGGTCTTGATCCTTCTAAAACCGGTAATTGCGCCCCAAAAAAACATGCCTACCGCAAGGACGTAAACCGAAGTGGAAACCCCCCATCCGATTGGAGTTTCACCTATGAAGGACTCCACCGAAGCAGGCTCGCCATCAGCTCGCAGAGAAGGCCAGGGCTTGATGTCCCAAAGGGGAGCGAGCCATCTCTCCGGAAAACGGTTCCCAATTGCATTGGTTCGTTCGATCGAAGCAATCAAATCTTCACGGATTCCCAAGGCCCGGTTTCGATCTCTTTGGTCAAGCGAATCAATCTCCAAGGGAAGATTCCTCCAGTCAGGTTCGTAACCGAGCAATTCCTCAATTTCAGATGAGGACGCTTTTTCCAAACGCTCCAATCGTTCATATCCATCCGTCAGATCGGTTCGCATCATTGCGAGCCCGAGATAGACCATCGCCAAACTTGTGGATGCCGAAACGATGGTCAGAAAGACCAAAACCCGGTGAACCCGGAAGACAAAACAAAGCAAAAGGCAGCCAAAACAAAGGAAAGCGACGCTCAGCAAGCTATTCATTACTCCGCTGGTGCCAAAGTCAGACCGGTTCTCCAATGCGTCATAATTGGAAAGGATGGGTGGATAGGAACCCGGCAAGTCGAACCGCAGGGAAAAACCCTCTTTTTTCTTGTTTGCCATGGCCATTGCAAACAGACGCTCGCCTTTATCGATTCTCCATTCGGAATACCTGTAGTCCCCTCGCACTTCGCGGTAGTCAAGTTTGAGATCGGGCCTGACTCCGCGCATTTTCAGTTCAACGAGTATTCTTCCCGTTTCGTCGGCAAGAAAAAAGTTAGTGCCCGCAGAACCGGAATCAACCGTGCTCCAATATTTGTCACCGTCCTCATCTCTTTTCTCCTCCTCCTTTCGATAAAAATAATAATAGCACGACGTCTTCGTATACCTCGCATGTACGACCTTCTCGGAGCTTCGGGCCCGCCCTTCCATGCTTACCTCCCCCGGGACTACGTGATGGACGGACACTTTGGGGATTCGTTCCATCTGCCTCATCTTGCGGAGGGAATCGAAACCGGATTGCTGGCAACGGATTCCAAAGAAGAGCAATAGAGCAGCTGAAATACCCCAGATCAGATATTTGGTGCTATTCCAGAAGTTGATCATCGTTAACATTGGTAACGCCAACCATTGTCCATGAAAATAAAAAAGGGCATGTGGTTTGCCCGAACCACATGCCCACTTGGCAACTGCCTTGATTTAGAGCCAGATGACTTCTGACTTTAAAAGCAGATGCAAGCTTATAACCGTGAATTTTTATTTTAGGACATATTCTTCCGTTTTCCGACTGGATTGTGTAAATATTTCGCATCAGAAACAGGAATTGGAAGGCTAGCAAGGCAGGTCATATCCAAAGAGCAAAGCTCCCCATGCCGAACCCACCCTTTACAATTTAGCCTTGCCGGAGAGGTAGTCTATTCGCCGGGCGCTTTCTCCCGCTTTCACTTTGAGCGCCACCTTTGAAGAATCAAAAGCATAACCGCAAAAATCGCGCAGGTAGACCACAGCATTGAAAGCGAGCAGGACTTCCTGCGGAGAGGTCGATTGGTTCACCACTTTCAGGAGGGTAGGCATCGGATCACTCGCCTTTAGGGTACCGAGAAATTCGGCAGCCCGCACCCGAACCATCAGGTTCTTGTCCTCGAGTAACTTCTTGGCAACGGGAACGAGGGATTGGGCCTGCTTGCCATGCAGGGTTGCGCTGATGCAAGCCCAGTAACGCTTCCATGGGTTCTCTGAACGCATTGCAGTTGACAGTTTTTGTTCGGCTTTCGGGAAAGAAATCAAGGAGAGATCGGCAATATCCACCAACTCGCCAATCTCCCGAACATGTTTTTTGCCGAATGCGATCCCATCCTCCAAAGCATGAGCAACCATATGACTCTCGGGGTAGAAACTCAGGTCGTGTATCGCCTTGACCTTCGTGGTCATGCGTTTGCGCATATCCAGAAGAACTTCGCGATGAGCAGGGTGTTGCGAAAGGTCGTTTACCTCGTGAGGATCCTTCGAAAGATCGAAAAGTTGCTCTGCGGGGCGGGGTTCGAAAAATTGGCTTTGGGCGGAATTCAGTTTTCCTGCCTTGTGCAGTTCCCGCCATTCGGCAAAGGCGAGCATGCGGTAACGATAGTTGTTCTGTAATCCGTCCGGATAGAACCCTTGATAATTCCGGACGTATTCCCACTTTCCCCTCCGGATGGTTCTGACCAAATCGTACTTCTCGTCGAAGCGGTCGGCGTAACCGAATGCCTCGTCCCTGGAGGCGAGTTCCTTGGCCGAAGTTCCTTTTCCCAAGAAGGCCGATCCGTCCATTTCTCCGGGAACGGATAGACCGGCAAGGTTCAAGACCGTGGGCCCGAAATCGATGAAGCTCACGAAGCCATCGGTTCGTGTTCCCCGCGCATGATCGGTCAGGTGTTTGAAGTTCTCGGGAATGCGGACGACCAGGGGCACGTGCAGACCCGACTCGTAAGCATACCCCTTTCCGCGCGGAAGCACCCCTCCATGATCACCAAAGTAGAAAACGAAAGTATCCTCAAGCAGTCCATCCGCCTTGAGTTTTTCCACGACCGACCCCATTTGGCCGTCCACGACGCTCATGCGGTCAAAATACCGGGCATGGGTATAGCGGAAGGTGGGGGTATCCGGATGGTACGGGTGAAGGCTCACTCGGTCGACGGGCGTTTTCGTCTTTTCGGATTGCATGAGCTTTGCCGGAAAATGCAGAGAACTCTCATGGCAGACGGCAAAAGACTGCATATAGAAAAAGGGCTTCTTGTCCGGACGCTTGCGCCAGGAAGCTTTGCGCGATGATTCGTTCCATGCCTCTCCCTTTGCGATGGCGAAGTTATAATCCGTCTTGCTGTTGTTAGCGCAATAATAACCCGCTTTTCTGAGTAAAGCGGTCCAAGGCTTCACTCCCTTGGCCAAGGCGGATTTGCGGTGGTACTGGAAGCCTGCCCTGGGGGCCAGTATGCCTGTGGCCAATGTCGATCGGGCGACCGAGCAGACCGGTGCGTTTGAAAAGGCATGATTAAAGGTCAATCCCGCCTCGGCCATTTTCTCGATATTGGGCATGGAACCGAACTTGGCTCCGTAGTGCTTGAGGTAATGAATTGAATTATCCTCGGAAACGAGAAAAACCACGTTCGGACGCTTAGACCAAAGCGGGGAAACAACGAGGAGCAGAAGGATCGAAAATCTCATGTTCAAGAATGGGGACGAAGTATGTTATTTTGCTCGGATTGCGTAAAGATACCGATGTCCACGAAGATAAAAGCGGTCGTGAGCGACGATTGGGGAAGAGGTAAATTGGTCGTCGAGTTTGTTTTTGCCAATGACTTCATAGGTTTTGCCTGCCTTGAGGACGGTGAAGGTGCCGTCCCGGGCAGTCAGGAAAACCCGGCCGTTGGCGGCCACGGGAGACCCCCGGTAGGTTTGGGCGTGAAAGCGCTCCTGATAGAGCTGTTCACCCGTCAATGCATCCAGGCAAAGAATGGTGCCGTTCTCTTTGCAAAGGTACAGGAGCCCTCGGTAAAGGAGTGGTGTCGTGACGTCGGTCGTGCCTCGATCCATTCTCCACAGTTCACCCGCCCCACCCTTCTCGATTCGGCCCTTGGCTTCGGAGAGGCGGACGACGGACACGCCCCGGTTCTTGGCCGAAGGAACCACGAGCAAACCTTGGCTTACAACTGGGGAGGCAACGAAGCGGAGAGTCCGGTTGTATTGATTCTTCGGGTTCAGCCCGGCAACCCGCCAAAGTTCCTTTCCGGTGACTGGGTCATGGCCGATACAGTAGTCGTTGCCATGAGTGATCAAGACGTTCAGGTCGTCCTTGCGATACGCAGTGGGGGATGCGTACGAATGCTCGCACTCAGCCACTCCATCGCTCTTCCTTTCGACTTTCCAGACTTCCTTGCCCGATTGCCCATCGATGCAAACGACCAACTGAGCCGCGGAATGAATCAGTTGGAGATACAGACGACCCTCGTGAAGAACGGTCGTGGAATGAAACCCGAAGCCATAGCGAAACTTGCCATAGCGCTCCTGAGCATTGAAGCGCCATTTTTCAAGCCCCTCGAGATCGAAAGCCACGACCTCCCCCGTCCCGGTGGTGACAAAGAGAAGTTTTCCATCCGATGAGGGAGTGGGGGAAGCAAAGGTTTTCTCCCCATTGCCCTTGCCTTTGGTTTGGCATACGACACGGGTCCACAATCCCCGTCCATCCACTCCTATAGCCATTGCCTTGACCTCGTTGTCCAGTTCGAAGGTCAGGAAAATCTTGTCCTTCACCACAATGGGGGTGGAGGAACCGGCCGCAGGAAGAGAAAACTTCCAGTCCAGGTTTTCCGTTTCGCTCCAGGAATCCGGAAGCTTGATGGAATCGCTCAGTCCGTCGTTATCGGGGCCCCGCCAAGTGGACCAATCAGCCTGAAGAAGGCTGCAAAAGACAAGAAGGCAGAGTACCTGAAAAAAGACAGAGGTCATGGGGAAATTAGGTTAGAATGTCCTTAATGACATGGCCGTGCACGTCCGTAAGACGGAAGTCGCGTCCTTGGTATCGGTAGGTCAGCCGCGTGTGGTCAATGCCCAGCAGGTGAAGGATGGTCGCATTCAGGTCATGAATATGCATGGTCCCGGGCGTCCATTTGTCCTTATTAGGCTTGATCGTATTGCCATCTTTGTCCGCCAGGTTGTAACCGTAATCATCCGACTGCCCGTAGGTTATGCCGGGTTTGACCCCGCCGCCCGCCATCCAGGTGGTGAAAGCGCGCGGATGATGATCCCGGCCATAATTCTCCCGGGTCAGTTTGCCCTGACAATAGGTTGTCCGTCCGAACTCTCCTCCCCAAATCACCAAAGTATCCTTGAGCATGCCTCTTTGCTTGAGATCCTTGATCAAGGCAGCGCACCCCTGATCCACGTCCTTGCATTGATTTCCATGTTCATTGGGCAAGCCCCCATGAGCATCCCATCCACGGTGGAAAATTTGGATGTTGCGTACTCCCCGCTCGGCCAACCGCCGTGCATTCAAGCAACAAGCGGCGAATGATCCTGCTTGTCTTGCCTCCTTGCCGTAGAGCTCGAAGGTCGACTCAGGTTCCTTGGTCAGATCCATGAGCTCGGGAACCGAAGTCTGCATGCGATAGGCCATTTCGTGCTGGCGCAGACGGGCAAGCACCTCGGGGTCACCAAAGCTCTTGTGATGCTCTTTATTGAGAACGGACAAGGCATCCAACTGAGCCCTGCGGCCGTCACCCGAAACCCCTTTCGGGTTAGAAAGGTAAAGCACCGGATCGCCTTGGCTGCGCAACAGAATCCCCTGATGATCCGAGGGCATGAAACCGGTTCCCCACAGACGGCTGAAGAGGCTCTGTTCGGCGTGCCTGGACTTGGCGTGCATAACCACGTAATTGGGCAAATCCTCGTTCACGCTGCCCAAACCGTAGCTCAGCCATGAACCGAGACTGGGCCGGCCCGGGACCTGGCTTCCCGTTTGGATGTAAGTGACCGCGGGATCATGGTTGATCGCCTCGGTAAAGGTGCTGTGAACCACGCACAAATCCTTGACCACCTTAGCCGTGTGAGGAAGCAATGAACTTACCCAAACTCCCTTGTGGTTGTTCTCGTGCTTGGTAAACTCGTACTTGCTCGGAGCGAGAGGCAAACTCTTTTGGCGGGAAGTCATGCCAGTTATTCTTTGGCCATCACGTACGTGATCGGGCAGATCCTTGCCAAATTCCTCCACCAGTTTGGGTTTGTAATCCCAAAGGTCAAGGTGGCTCGGACCTCCGCTCATAAAAAGGTAGATGACCCGCTTGGCCTTGGCCGGATGATGGAGCCCGCCGTTCAATGATCCATTATTGGCCATCGCCCAACCGGGGGTTAATTGGGCCATTGCCGCCGTGCCCAAGCCAAGGGCCGCTTTACCGAACAATTGACGACGGGTCAGATAAAGCTCACGTTCTCGAAATGGATTGGTATTCATGTCAGGAAAATTCAATTCGTCAGTAAAGCAGGATGGAAAGGTCGCTCGCCAAGGCAGTCCCGGCGACTTGGGCCCAGGCCGCCACTTCCTTGGGGTCAAGATCGGGATCCTTTGGGGCATCCCCAATTTTCAACAAGGCGTCCGCGTCCTCGGCTTTGTCGGCAAGACGTTTTCGTTGAGATTGGAGAAGCTTGAGACAGGCCGCCCGCTCGTTTTCCGAAGGCGCCCTTGAGGCAACGAGGGAAAAGAGAAGATCCAGACGCTCATCATCTTTGCTTCGTTCCTTGATCAAGCGTTCGGCAAGCTTCCGGGCGGCTTCCACGCGTTGCGGTTCGTTGAAAAGAGCGAGGGACTGCAAAGGGGTATTGGTACGGGAGCGCCTCACGCAAGATGCTTCCCGGCTCGGCGCGTCAAACAAAGTCATCATGGGATGGGGACTGGTGCGCTTCCAGTAGACGTAAAGACTTCTGCGATAAAGGCGCTGCCCTTTGTCCGCTACGTAATTTTTTGTATTGCTGGCCGGATGCATCAGTTCCTTCCACATTCCGGGAGGCTGATATGGCTTCACGCCCTCCCCTCCCATGGCCGGATCGAGCAATCCGGAAGACCACAACGCCATGTCTCTGAGAACCTCCGCATCCAAGCGGTAGCTGGGACCGCGTCCGTACAATAGGTTTTCCGGATCGGCCAAATCATTTCGATAACTCGAACTTTGCCTGAAAGCCCGGCTTGTAACGAGTAAACGGAGCATTTTTTTCAAGTCCCAGCCATCTTCCTGAAAAGTCACGGCCAACCAGTCGAGTAGCTCAGGATGAGTGGGGTGCTGTCCTTGCAGCCCGAAATCATCGGGAGTACGGACCAAACCGACTCCAAAGACCCGTTGCCAGATCCGGTTGACCAACACACGGGAGACCAAGGGTTGATCCCGGGAAACCAACCAACTGGCAAGCCCGAGACGGTTGGAGGGAGCACCCTCGGGCAAAGAACCAAGCGAAGCAGGCACGCCTGGAAGCAAAGGTTCGCCAACGGGCATGTCATACTCGCCCCGGTCCAGCAATTTCGTGATCCGCGGGTTGGACAATTCCCGGGCAACCAAGGTCGAGGTAAAGGCTTTCATGGCTTTTGCCTTCTCATCCCTGAGGGCAACGATTTCCCCTGATAAACCGTCCGCTCCTTTGACCGGAGCCTTCAATAGTTCGATTTCACTAACTTGCATGGCGTCGGCCTTGGATGAAGCAAGGCTGGGGAAGGTCAGTTTGTAGATCGCGAAAGCACTTGAGTTCTCGATAGCAATTTCGACTCTTTGACGACGATTGGGAAAAGCGGGGACCGCGCCCTTTGCAATTTCCTTGAACGTCTTTCCATCCTCGGAACCGAAAAGCTCAAAGCTGGTCGGATCCCGGGAAGGAACGTCCTCGCCCGCAGTAAGGGCGATTTTCTCGACAACGCCCTTTTGCGCGTGAATGACAAGACCGCTCCCTTGGCCTTCGAAATTAAGGTATTTGGTCTTGGGATCGTCATCTATGGCCTGAGCCGGCGTTTGGTTCTTGGGAGACTTGCCCGAGGTGGCCCGAACCTTGTTTCCCTTGCGGGTCAGATCATTTGAGCCCAAGAGAGCCGACAACTTTTCCAAGTTGTCATGGGCTTGAGGAAATCTCCCGGATTCCCGGGCACGGGCAAGAAGTTCGGACTCTTTCTTCTGGAGAGCTTCCCACGCAAGCCACGCCTTTTGATCGGCAGGAACCTTGAGATGATCTCCGTATTCGTACCGATTTCCATCCATGGGTGATTCGGCAGTGCTATTGAAGAAGGCCAAAAGTTGAAAGTACTCGGTATGAGTGATCGGATCGTACTTATGGGTATGGCACCTGGAACAAATCAAGGAGAGCCCGAGCAGGGAAGTGCCCAGACTTTCCACCCGGTCGAAATTGTTCTTGGCTTGAAACTCAGCCGGGATGGCGCCCCCTTCGGCGGTCGACGGGTTCATGCGGACAAACCCGGTTGCAATCTTTTGATCCATCGTCGGATCGGGGAGCAAGTCACCGGCAAGTTGCCAAGTAATGAACTCATCAAACGGAAGGTTGTCGTTAAAGGCCCGTACGACCCAATCGCGATATGGATAAATCCCCCTCTTGTTATCAAGGTGGAGACCGTGCGTATCTCCGTAGCGAACGGCGTCCAACCAATACCTTGCCTGATGCTCGCCATAACTAGAATCAGCAAGCAGAACGTCCACGTAACGTTCGTAGGAGCCTGCCCGTTTGTCCTCTAAAAATGCGTGCAGTTGCCCTGGATCGGGAGGCAGCCCCGTCAGAGTAAGGGAAACCCTGCGGGCCAGAATCTCGGGCTTGGCTTCCGGCGCAAAGTCGTGTCCTTTTTCATGAATTCCCTTCTCCACGAAATGATCCACTGCATTCCCTTCGATTGGTTTCCTTTCCGGTCTGACGAAGGCCCAATGCTTGGCATACTTCCCACCAGACAAAACCCATTTATTAAGAATTTCCTTCTCGGCGGGGGTAAGGGTCTTGTCGAACTTTTTGGGAGGCATCGGTTCTTCCTTATCGAAAATCCGGAAAATGAGCTCGGAATCTTCCGGGGATTTCTCATCCACTGCATGAAAACCACCCAAGTCTCTTTTGGCAGCCTCCTCGGAATCAAGCCTCAGCAGATCCTTTTTCTTGGTATCGGGTCCATGGCAGGCAAAGCATTTGTTGGAAAGTACGGGCAATACCTCGCGGGCAAAGTCAACGCCCTTAGCCGGAAGCCTCAATACAAGTATTGAAGCAGAGACTAGCAGGAAGCTGGCACGCCGGATATTCATCAGTTCAAGAAGGAAGGATTAAGTTGAAGGGATGCAAGCCGGGCGATCGATGGAGCAATGTAAAATGCGCATGGGCGAAGACTCAACTATCGGGTGAGGATCACTCAAGAAAATTCGCACTTCTACATGAAGAAAATTTGGGCCTTTTGCGGTTGATTTAAAGGCTTTCCATGTCATACTTAATTCTTTATTCGCCCATTGGGAGTAAGGTTTTGATTACCTTGATTCAAAATTTGGAAACTCTCAACCCCAGCATCCAATGTGCGTTACAGGACAATACAAAAAAAACAGAATAATGGAAATATATGTGGGTAATCTCCCTTGGTCTACTAGTGACCAGGATTTAGCGGATGCGTTTGGCGCATACGGAAACGTTGAAAAGGCTTCGATCATTTCAGATCGTCACTCGGGTCGATCAAAAGGCTTCGGCTTCGTAACCATGAATGACGATGATGAAGCAAACAAGGCAATCGAAGCAATGAATGGCACTGAAATGGGCGGACGCAACCTCAAGGTCAACGAAGCGAAACCTCGTGAAGACCGGCCGCCTCGCCAAGACAATTGGTAAGCACTTTACGATTCATCTTTAAACTCAAAGTACAATGGAAATTTATGTGGGCAATCTACCTTGGTCGGTCAGTGACCAGGAATTAGCGGATGCGTTTGGCGCATACGGAAACGTCGAAAAGGCTTCGATCATTTCAGATCGTGATTCAGGACGCTCAAAAGGATTTGGTTTCGTTACCATGAATGATGCGGATGAAGGAAACAAGGCCATCGAAGCGATGAACGGCTCTGAAATGGGCGGACGCAACTTGAAGGTTAACGAAGCCCGGCCTCGCGAAGACCGGCCGCCTCGCCAAGACAATTGGTAAGCACCTCACGATTCATCTTTAAACACAAAATATAATGGAAATTTATGTGGGCAATCTACCTTGGTCGACTAGTGACCAGGAATTAGCGGATGCGTTTGGCGCATACGGAAATGTAGAAAAGGCTTCGATCATCTCAGATCGCCATTCGGGTCGCTCCAAAGGCTTCGGCTTCGTAACCATGGA
>MDSW01152027.1_pt1 | contig 12481 bp, 11 predicted proteins | sample 811171 | NCBI WGS metagenome assembly MDSW01 (sample SAMN05326641, study PRJNA326480) | marine metagenome | isolation source: seawater | place: Atlantic Ocean: North West | collected 2012
CGCGCCGCCCCCCCCCGCCCGCGCCCCCCCCGCCCGCGCCCGCGCCGCCGCCGCCGCCGCCGCCCGTCGTCGGCGGTTCCGGCCGCGCGGACGGCCCGTCCACGCGCGCGGCGCTGCTCTCGGACGCGCCCGCGCTCGCGTCGTTCTTCGGCCGGGCGGACGCGAACGACTTTCTGTTGCCGCTTTTGATCACGTGCCTCAACGACCGCGCGTGGTCGCTGCGCGCGACGTTCTTTCGGCGGATCGCGTCCGTCGCGAGTTTCGTGGGACGGGAGCCGTGCGAGGCGTTCTTGCTGCCGTGCATCGAGCGGTGCCTCTCCGACGCGAGCGACGTCGTCGTCGCGAGAGCGTTGGAGTGCCTCGGCGATCTCGTCGCGCCGCCCGAAGAAGCCTCCGTCGACGAAAACGTTCCGCCGGGGAGCGTCGCGTTCGCCGCTTCCTCCGCGCCGCCGATGATTCTCCAGAAACGCTCCATCGTCGCCGCGGTAAAGCGCGCGGCGCCGGCGACGTTACACCCGTGCGCGTCCGTGCGCGTCGCGGCGACGCGGTTCGTCGCGCGCGCGTGTCGACGCTTGGGACCCGCGGACGTCTTCGCGAGCGTATTGCCGCACGCGACGCCGTTCCTGTCTGAAAATTTTGCGAAGTGCCCTGGCCCCGCGCTGTCTGGGCTCCTCGCGGACGAGTCGACGCTGCGCGCCGCGCTGAGGACGCCGCCGCGGCGGCGCGCGTTCGACGCCGCCGTGGACGCCGCGGCGGGGATCTACCGCGGCGAGACGGCGACGCCGTCGGACGACGACGACGCGTCGATGGACCCGGAGGCGGCGAGGGAAGAGAGGCGCGCGCTCGCGGCGCTCGCGACGTACGTCCAGAGCTTCGCGGGCGCGCGGAGGGCGAAGGACGCGGAGACGCCGGCGTCTATCGTGTGCGGCGGGCTGACGCGAGAGGCTGTCGCGGCGGCGGCGCGCGGCGGCGGCGGCGGCGGCGGTGGCGCGGACCTCGGAGGGTCGGCGGACGCGCGCGGGTCGACGAACCCGCTCGATGGGATGATGAGCATGAACCCTCTGAACCTTCACGACCCTTCCTCGCGCGGTCTCGACGCCGCCGCCGCGACGCCGAGCGACGACGGCGGGGCGTTTTCGTACGCGTCCCCGGGGGGACTCGGCGGGTTCGGCGCCGCCGGGTCGGGGATGCAGTTTTCGTCGTTCTTCGAAGACGCCGCGAGCGCGAGCGCGGGCGGCGGCGGCGACGCGAAATCGGCGGGCGCGGGCGGCGGCGGCGCGGAACTCATCGACGACGACGCGTGGGCGGCGGTCTTCGGCCCGCGGTCGCCGCCGCTGGTGCCTCCGGGCGCGCGCGCGCCGCCGCCGCCGGTGGGGCACCTGTACGGCGGCGGCGGCGCGGCGACGGCGAAAGAAGCCCCGTCGGCCGCGAAGGGGCACGCGCGCACGTCCTCGGGCGCGGATTTCGTCGCGGAGGAGAACGGCGAAGACAAACCGTCGATCGTCGCGGGTGAGTACGCGTCCGGGACGACCGGAGACGCGTGGACTCCGCGCGGCGTCCTCGTCGCGCACCTCACGGAACACCGCGGCGCGGTGAACGCCGTCGCGGCGTCGGACGACGGCGCGTTCTTTGTCACCGGGAGCGACGACGGATGCTTAAAGGCGTGGGACGTCGCCAACGCGGAGCGGGACGCGTTCTTTCGGTCGAGGGCGACGTACGGAGGGCATCGCGCGGGGGCGTCCGCGTCCGCGTCCGCGTCCGACGCGGCGTGCAAAATCACCGCGGCGGCGGCGTTATCAGACGACGGCCACACGATCTGCTCCACCGCGGACGACGGCAGCGTGCACGCGTGGCGCGTCGAGCTCGCGGCGGGCTCGGGCTCGGGCTCGGGCTCGGGACCCCCGGGGTCCCGGCCCGCGAGCGCGAGCGAGGTGGCGCGCGCGTCCCCGAACGAGGGCGCGTGCTCCGCGGTGATTAAACTCTCCGCCAACGTCGCGTGCGTCGCGACCGAACGCGGCGGCCTCCGCGGCTGGGACCTCCGCGCGCCTTTGCGCGGCGACCGCGACCGCGGCCGCGGGACTCTCGGTAACGCGTTCGCGGTCGACGTCCCGCCGCGGCTCGGCGCGGTGACCTGCGTCGTCGCGGAAGCCGGCGCGTCGCCTCGGTGGACGTGCCACGGGACCTCCGCGGGCGCGTTGTGCCTCGTCGACGCGCGGTTCGGTCTCTCCGTCGCGGAGTGGCGGCACCCGCACGGCGCGTATTCGCGCGTGGACGCGATCGCTCTCGGCGTGGACGGCGTCGGCGCGGGCCACAAGAACGACGCGGCGCTCGTGTGGGCGGCGGCGGGCGGGGACGAGCTCGCGCTGTGGGACGTCGGCGTCGGCGCGTGCCGGAGAGTCGCGCGGGTGCTGCGGCCGCCGTCGGAGACGACGGCGCGGACGATGCCGAGCAGTTTGCGTCGCGGCGGGAGGCTGACGCGCGCGGCGGCGACGTGCGGCGATCCTCGCGCGTGGGCGAAGGCGAAGGCTGGCGGCGGCGGCGGGGTCGAAGGCGGTGGCGGCGGCGGCGGAGACGAAGACGGCATGCTCGATTTCCGCGTCGACGACTTGAAGGAGACGACGGGCGCCCCCCGGAGCGAAGGCGCGCGGTGCCTCTTTTCGCTCCCGAACGGCGCGCTCCTCGCCGGCGGCGGCGACGCGTGCGTGCGTCTGTGGTGCCCGCTCGAGCCCGCGCGCGGGCGCGTCGTGCACGGCCCGCTGGGGCGGAACGATCGACCGAAGCACGAGGAGGTGTACGCGTCGAATTTACCCGTCGCGCAGGAGCGTCCGTCGGCGAGCGCGGAGGCTGCGGCGGCGGGGGCGGGGCTCCGGGCCGGCGGCGACGGCGGCGTCGCGGAGGCGATCGCGTCCGCGGCGGGGCGGCACGACTGTCACAGGGACGCGGTGCTCGCGATGTGCGTCACCGGGTTCGGGACGGGGAGGGTGCTCGTCACCGGCGGAAGGGACGCCGCCGTGAAGGTGTGGAAGTGACGACGTAGCTAGAACGTTTGCAAACGTTTGACGAGGAAATTTTAGAAGGACCGAACGCCGAACCGAACGCTTCGTGCCGCGCGTTGTAAAAGTCGTGCCTTCGCGCACCACAAGAGGGAAGGGTACTAGCTATCGACAAAACAAATGTAACGCATTATCACAAAGCGTTACGATACGATCACGCGGCGTTCGGATCCCCGCGCCCGCCGCGGCGTCCGCCGAAGAGGTAGTTGTACAACACGTACATCAGAAGGACGTTCATGAGCACGCGGACGATCATGGCGGCGCCGCCCATGCCGTATCCCATGCCGTACCCCCATCCCCCGAACGACGGCATGAAGAAGAACGACGGCATGAAGCCGACGCCGGTCGCGCCGGTTCGCGGCGGGCGGGACGCGCCCGCGCCCGCGCCGACGCCGCCTCCCATCACGCCGCCGCCGACTCCTCCTCCTCCCATGGATCGCGCCGCGGACGGGCGGAACGAGCTGCCGCCCATGCGTCCGCCGCTGCGTCCGCCGCCGCGTCCCGCGAGCGCGGGGGACGCGTCGAAGAGCGCGATGACCGACGCGAGCGCGAGCGCGGCGACGACGCGCCGCGCGCGAAGAAGGTTCGACGCGAACGTCTCCAGAGCGTCCTTCGCCGCGGCGCGGACGGCGACGACGTCGACGCGCGGCGGGGAGGACGCGGTCGCGGACGCGGACGCGCGCCGCCGCCCCGGGACTTCCTCGCCGGAGACGACGCGGACGATGCGCGATCTCGACGGGTCCTCGTTCACGGCGCGCGCGCGGACGGAGACGACGACGCGCGTCGACGTCGTCGCGTCGGCGTCGCCGGTAGATCCCCTCCTGCTACGAGTAGGGATCTGGGACGCGCGGTGGATCCGGGACGAGAGCGCGCGCGCGCGCGCCGCGGACGGCGCGACCGCGCCGCGCGTGGATGCGATCACGACGGGCATCGCGACGGGTTTCGCGCTCGCGTCGGGCGTCGCGCGGCGGGAGAGTGGCGCGGCGTCGAGACGACGGCCGGCGAGGGCCCACGATTTATTAATCCTTGTCCTCGCTGGCAGTTCTCGCTGGCGAATCTTCCATGACACGTTTACACGTGTCAGCCACTTCGAGATGCGCGCGGTCGCGGTCGCGGTCGCGGGCCGACCGCCGACGCACGTCGCGTCCCCGCGCGCGCTCACGCGCGCGCGCGGGTCCATCGCGCGGCCGCCGCGCGCGACGGAGAAGGACGCGGACGCGGACGCGCCCCTCTCCGCGCGCGTCGCCGCGCCGGACGTGAAGAAAAAGAAAGACGTCGACGACGACGACGACGCGTCGATCGCGGCGTCGATGGCGGCCGCGCGCGCGTGCGAAGCCTCCGGGATGTCCCCCGGCGCGGGCCTCTCCTCCGCGGAGGACCAGGCCGAGGCCGCGTTCGCGGACATGATCAACACGACGGTGGACGTCACCGGCGAGGCGCTGGACGCGGACGCGCGCGCGAGGCTCGCGGAGGGGGGGCGCATGGACGGCGCGTCGACGAGCAGGAAGAGCGGCGGGATGTGGAGCGACGTTCGAGATTTGTTCGGCGCGTTGGGGAAGGGCGCGCACATCGTGCGGCAGAAGAACGGAAGGGTGTGACGCGACGACGAGCCGGCGACGGAACGAACGACGCCAGCCGCGCGCCCTCGTCGATCGCGTCTGATGAGAACCTGTGCTAGACTAGACCGCCGCGGGATGTTTATCCACGAGCCACCGCCCGGAGCGCGGCGACGGCCGACGCGTCTCCCCTCTCGCCGTCTCCGGCGGCGCCGCCTTCGCCGCCTTCTCCTCCTTCTCGAGCTCGCGCAGCGCGTCCTCCGCGCGGCGAAGCGCCTCTCTCGCGCTCGGGCGTCGCGCCGCGTCGAGGTCGAGCATCGCGTTCGCGAGCGACGCGAGTTTCTCGCCGTGCGTCTCCGGCTCGAGCGGCGCGTACGCGCCCTCTGCGACCGCGCGAAACACGTCCTTCACGCTCGGCGCCGTCGCCGCCGCCGTCTTCTTCTTCTTCTTCTTCCTCATCCTCTCTTTCGTCGTCGTAACGTCCCCATTCGCGCCGTTACTCCTCCGCGCGTCGTTCTCCTTCCCTCTACTTCCGTCGACACTTTTTTCGTCGAACGGCGACCGCGACGACGCGAGCTCGTACAGCAGACACCCCAGGCTCCACACGTCCGCGGCGAGTCCGTACCCCCCTCCCCTCACCACCTCTGGGGCGAGGTAGAACGGCGTCCCGACCTTACTCCTGAGCGGCCTCGCGTCGTCGGCGTCGGGCACGCGCACCGCGAGTCCCAGGTCCGCGAGTTTGACGTCCGCGAACGACGACGACGACGACGACGAGTCGCAGTCGCCGAGCAAAACGTTCGCGGGCTTGACGTCTCGGTGCGCGATCCCGCGCGCGTGGAGGTGCGCGAGGCCGCGCGCGACGCCGCGGAAGATGGTCCACACGTCGCGCGCGCGAAAGCGCTCGCGCGCTCGCCGTCGCCGGCGTATCGCTCCTCGCAGGTCGCCGCCGCGCGCGAGCGGGAAGATCATCACGAGCGCGTCCTCGGACGCGAACGCGTCGAGGAGGAAGACGACGTTGTCGTGTCGAGGCAGCGACGCGCAGAGGTTCAGCTCGCGCGCGCATCGCTCGCGCTTCTTCGCGGAGTGTCCGGTCGTGTCGACGCGCTTGACCGCGACGGCGACGCCGTCCGCGCGTCGCGCGCCCTCGAACACGCTCGCGTACCCGCCCTTCCCGATGCGGCGCGCGTCGGCGATGTCGTAGAGGCGCGGCAGGTCGCGCATCGCGCGCGGGAGCGGCGGCGACGACGACGACGACGACGACTTTTTCTTTGTCCTCGCGTCGTCGTCGTAGCTCGTCGTCGTCGTCGCTCGCGATGCGGCGGCGGCGACGCGCGCGTCGCGATCGCCCGCCGCGCGCGCGTCCCTCTCCGTCGTCGTATCGCACGACGTCGAGCCCGCGCTCGCGATCGGCGGGCGGTTCGGGGAATCGTGCGGCGACGACGGCGCCGCTTTCGTCGCGCGGCGAGCCGAGCGCTCGACGCGGAGAGGCCGCGCGTCCGAGGACGACGCCATCGATCAATCAGATCCTCGTCTTCGTCTTCGTCCCGCGCGCGCGCGTTCTCGCGTTCTCGCGCGCTCGCGCTCTCGCGTTCTCGCGCTGTCTCCGTCGCCTTCGCTCACTCCTGGCGCTGATATCTTCGACGCGGCATGGCGCGACGCGTGCGGCGCGCGCGGCGGTCTCGCGACGCGAACGCCGCGCGAGACGCGTTGACCTTTTTTTGGCAGCGCGCGCCGGTTCAGGTCGCCAAACGCGACCGATGAAGAATCGAAACTGAATCCGATCCGTCGCATTTGCGTTTGAACGAACCGCGGAGCGCTGCCGTCCGCGGAACGCTCGAGCGCGTCGACATACGGCGGGGATGAATCATCGCGCGCAGCCCCGGGCGCGCGTCCGCCGCCGTGGAGCCGCCGTGGAGCCGCCAAATCCCGACATGCCGCCCGCGGTGGCGCCGACGCACGGCGTCACGCGCGGGCAACCCAACACGTCGGACACGAACAAGCTGCGACGGCCGTCGCGCGCGGGCGCGGGCGCGCCCGTCGTCTCTCGGGGGAAACCCGCCGCGCCCTTCGACGCGTTCGCCACGGCGAAATCGCGTCGCGCCGCCGCGCTCCCGATCGGCGCCGCGTCGTTCCTAAACCCTAAGCCGTCGCACGTGGCGCGGAGCTCTCCGGACGGGAAGCTCGCGCGCGACGGGGGGCTCGGCGGCGACGACGACGACGTCGTCGCGAGGGCGTCGCTGCTGCCGCGCGCGGCGATGAGCGTGGAGCCCGCGACGTCGATCTCGGCGTCCGGCGACGAGAATCAGGTGCGTTCTATACACTGGTTCCCATACGACCGCGTTGGCGTGGTGAACGCCGATCCTTAAGGACTTTTCCCGGCGCATCTCTCCGCACACCCCTCGCTTTCAATCCCCGACCGCGACGCCTTTGAACGCCCACTGACGCCTTTGAACTCCACCCCGCCATCGCTTTGTATGGAACGACCCTCATCAGTCCGCGACGCACGCGCTGCAGGTCTTCCTCATCGAGCTCGGACTCATCGCGATGGGGATCGTGGACACGCTGCAGGTTGGCCACGTCAGCGACACCGCGCTCGCGGCGGCGTCGCTGGGAGGCACGATGACGTGGCTCGTCGTCGTCACGATGAACGGCCTCGTGGGCGCGCTCGATCCGTTGACGTCGCAGGCGCGTCCCGTCCGTTTCTATCTCACACTGGTCCCCGTACGACCGCGTCGGCGTTGTGGACGCCGTTCCTTAAGGACTTTGCCGGGCGATTCTCTCCGCCCACACCTCGCTTTCAATCCCCACCCTCGGCGCCTTTCGACTCGGACTGACGCGCCTTTGAACTCCACCCCGACGTCGCTTCGCGCGGACCGTCGGCGGCTCTCAGGCGCACGGCGCGAACGATTTCGACGCGGTGAAAAAACATCTCCGCTCGGGCGTCCGCGCGGGGTGCTTCCTCGCCGCGTGCGCGGCGTGCGCGCAGTTCATGGCGCACCCGCTCTTCACGCTGTGCGGGCTGCCGCCGCTGCACGCGGCGGCGGCGGCGGGGTACTGCCAGATCGAAGCGTGGGGGATGCTTCCGGTTGTTTTATTTCAGACGTTTCGGTTGTCGCTCTCGGGGACGAATCTCTTCGCGCCGCTGGTGTACGCGATCGTGCTCAGCAACGTCGCGAACGTCGCGATGAACGACGTCCTCATCTTCGGGAGTGAAGGCGTTTTGGGTTCGATGTTGACGCCGTTCTTAGGCGGCGGCGTGATCCCCGCGATGGGACTCGATGGCGCGGCGTGGGCGACGACGGCGTCGCGGTGGATTCTTTTGGCGTCGCTGCTTCTCTTCGCGCGGAAGCCTCTGGCGAAACGCGACGCGTTTCGAGGGCCTCTGCACCGGAGAGGCGACGTGGCGTCCGCGGCGACGCTCATGCGGCAGGGCTTGCCGATCGGCGGGCAGATGTTGCTCGAGTTTGGCGCGTTCGCGACGATGCAGATCTTCGCCGGTCGGTGCGGCACGACGGAAGCCGCGGGACACGCGATCATTCAGGCGCGTTCTATTTTCACACCGGTCCCCATACGACCGCGTCTGCGCGGTGCACGCCGTTCCTTAAGGAAGGACTTTTCTTCCCGGCGCGCGTTTCTCTCCGCCCACCCCTCGCTGTCAATCAATCCCGACGCGCCTCGACGCCTTCAACTCCATCACCTGACGCCTCACGACTCCGCCCCGACGTCGCCTCGCGCGGAACCGCCCTCTGCCCTCAGTGCCTCACGGACATCTCGTACGTCCTCCCGCTCGCGCTCGGCGCCCTCGGCGCGGTGCAAGTCGGTCAGAACGTGGGCGCGGGCGATCAGGATGGCACGAACAGCGCCGCGCGCGTCGCCATCGTCCGCGGCGCGATCGCGGTCGGCATCAACGCGATCATCTTCGTCGCCCTCGGGCGGAACATCTGTTGGTGGTTCACCGACGACGCCGCCGTGCACGCGGTGGCGGTGGCCATCTTACCCGTCATCGCCGTCTACCAGGCCGCGGACGGCCTGCGCGTCGTCGGCGGTGGGTGCCTGCGCGGCGTCGGGATGCTGCGGGAGATGATCGCCGCGGATTTCATCGGGTTTTGGTGTCTCGGGATACCGTGCGGGGCGTGGCTGTGTTTGGGGACGACGTGGAAGGTGTACGGGCTGTGGTGGGGGTTCGCGTTCGGCGTCGTCGTCGTCTTGTGGCCCATCTTGCGGCTAGCGTGGAGAGTGGGGGAGGATAAGCCCGTGGAGAGGTTCGACGGGGGGGCGGTGGGGCCGAGGGCGGCGTGACGTGACGGGGGGATGGGGCCGTCGTTATTAGCGTCAACGCGCGAGCGAGCTCGCGCGTTGACGACGAGTAATAACTTACGAAGGTAATATTAGGTCATTGTGTTCGACTCGCGATCGATCACAACGCGCGCCGCGCATGGCGTCCCACCACGCGGGCGGCGTCGCCGACGAGACGCTCCCGCTGCTCGCGAAGCCCGCAGCGGGGGCTTCCTCCGCGTGGCACGACGCGGGAACCTTCGGCGGCGCGAGCGCGGGCGCGAGCGCGGACGCGTCGTCGTCGTCGTCGTCGTCGTCGTCGTCGTCCCTCGCGTTCGACCCGCTCGACCACCTGTCCGTCCTCGCGTGGATGTTCTACGACGTCGCGTGGACGCAGGAGTGGAAACACGTCCTGTGGCCGTTCCTGCTCACCGCGGCGTGCTTCACGCACGCAATCTTCCTCGCGAGGAACGACGCGATGGAGTTCCCGCACGCGTGCGCGACCGCGGCGTGGCTCGTCGGCGGCAACGGCGCGTGGACGTACATGGATTACCATCCCGGAATCGCGTCGGACTCGACGAAGCTCGCGGCGTGGCGCGCCGCCGCGATTGGATTTCTCGCGCTGCCCATCGCGATCGAGGCGTTCGTGTTGGCGAGGATACGACGGCGTCAGCGTGGCGCGGGCGGCGGCGGCGGGGGAGGGGGTGGGGGGAAGAAGGGCGCGATGTACGAGAGGCATAAAGCGGCGGCGGCGGCGGCGTCGGTTTCGGCGGAGAAGCCGCCGCCCGCGACCGCGACCGCGACCGCGACCGCGGGCGTCGTCGCGGGAATGACGGACGCGTTCACCGCCTCCGCGATCGCCGTGTGGGCGGCCGTGGACCTCGTGAACTTCCTCACGGAGATACGCGACGGCCGCGACGGCGGCCAGGACGTCGGCGCGAGCGTCGCGGACGCGGCGTCGTGCGCGGCGTGGGCGGCGCTCGCCGCCGTCGTCGTCACGCAGACGGCGTATTTCCTCTGGCGCAGATATAAGGTGCGTTCTATACACTGGTTATCATACGACCCCGTTCGCGTGGTGAACGCCGATCCTTAAGGACTTTCGCCGTCCTCTCTCTCCGCCCACCCCTCGCTTTCAATCCCCGCCCTCGGCGCCTTTCAACTCCACCTGACGCCTTTCAACTCCACCCCGACGTTCGCTTGTATAGAACGGCCCTAATAACCTTATCGACGATCGATCGGGGACGGCCTACGCGCTCGCGCTGTTCGGCTGGGCGATCGCGAGCGCGGTGGGGGACGCGGGGCAGAGGTTCGCGGCGAGCGCGCAGCGCGCGGAGGCGTTGTTCGCGGCGCCGAGCTCGGGGGAGAACGGAAAGTGGTGGAAATCGTGGATCATCCTCGTCGCCGCCGCGCCGCTCGCGGCGGGGCTCGCGCGGTGGGCGGTCGCGCGGGCGACGACGAGATAGTATAACCTCATCGGGGGAACCTTAATAGTGGCGCGACGTAGACTGTAGTGGTGGTGGTGTTTCGACGACGACGTAGCACGTGGGGTGTTACGCGTCGTACGAACTTAGGCAGTACGAACTTAGGGCACGTACAGTACGAACTTAGGGCACGTACAGTACGAACTTAGGGCACGTACAGTACGAACTTAGGGCACCCCAAAGAGTTGCAAAAAACCTTCGCGCGTCGCACACCGCGTCGCGCGCGCATCTCCCCGCGGGCGCGACGACGCGAAGATGCCGTATCGCCTCGACCTGCACGGCGGCGAAGGCGAAGAGCATCACGTCGTCAAGTCGTGGACGCTCATCCCGGGAAAGTACGTCGTCGCGCGCGCCCTCGGTCTCTCTCTCTCGTCGTCCCGCCCGATCCCGACGAGGGGTGCCAACTTTGCCCTCTCGCGAGATCTGACCACCCCGCCCCGCCCCTCGCAGGTACACCGTCGGGCGCAAGGACTGCACGGTGACGATCGCGGACGACCCGTCGATAAGCCGCGTGCACGCGGAGATCATCGTGAAGAAACAAAAGCCGGACGACGCCGCGCTCGCCGGGACGGTCCCCACGGTGCTCGTGCGAGACCTCGGGAAATTCCACACGCGCGTCGACGGACGCAAGGTGGGCAAGTCCTCCCCGGACGGCGCGGTCGCGCTGCCGTGCGCGGCGGGGAAGAGCATCGCGACCGCGACGTTGGTCTTCGGGTGCAAGACGCCGACGCCGACGACGGCGACGCTGACGCACGTCCCGATCGTGCTCCACGTCCTCGGCGGCGAGGAGACGCGCGTCGAGAACGACGAGATCGTCGCTCTCGCGGAGGAGACGGGGTTCGTTCTATACACTGGTTCCCATACGACGGCGTCGGCGTGGTGAACGCCGTTCCTTAAGGACTTTCGCCGGCGCGTCGCTGCGCCCACACCACGGTTTCAATCCCCGCCCTCGACGCCTTTCAACTCCAACTGACGCCTTTCAACTCCACCCCGACGTCGCTTTGTAGGTGCCGCGTGCGTCTGGGCGCCGGCGCCGGCGATGGATCCGGATCTGGATGCGGGTTCGACGCGTGCACGCATCTGCTCGTGCGCGACCACTCCGTCGCGTCCGCGAGCCGCGGAGCGATCGACGCCGCGTTCATCGCGAGGTTCAAGCGGTCCGGGATCCCCGCGGTCGGGACGTCGTTCCTGAGGTGCGTTCTATACACTGGTCCCCATACGATCGCGTTGGCGTGGTGAACGCCGATCCTTAAGGACTTTTGCATTCGTCTCTCTCCGCCCAGGGTCCCACGCTTTCAATCCCCGCCCTAGATGCCTTTCAACTCCACCTGACGCCTATGAACTCCACCCCGACATCGCTTCGTATGGAACGACCCTGAGCGCGCTGCGCGAGACGCGAAAAGACGCGTCGGCGCCGCCGCCGGACGCGGCGGCGCATCCGCCGCCGGCGGGCTGCGACGCGTGGGTGTTCGACGGCGGCGGCGGCGACGCGGGGGAGAACGACGACGACGACGACGGCGGCGGCGGCGGCGACGACGACGCGACGACGGACGGCGGCGACGACGCGATGATGAGCCCGGAGATGGACTCTCGCGGGAGCGACGGGACGACGACGGCGGCGCCGGCGGCGGCGCCGGCGGGTCCTCCGTCGCGCGACGTGTCGCTCGCGGCGGCGACAGCGGCGGCGGCGGAATGGGGGCGGGAACGGCGGCGCGCGCGCGAAGCGAACGCGCCGGACACGCCGCCGGCGCCACCGCGAGACGAGGCGGCCCCCGCGCCCGCGGCGAAGAAGAAAGAATACGCCGCGGCGGAGGGCAAGGCGACGGTCGTGCACGAGCCGCTGATAGTCACGCCGAAGAAGCGCGACGCCGTCGGGGCATCCGCAGCCGCCGGCGTGAACTTCAAGAAGTTCAAGAAGACGGTCCACGGCGGCGGCGGGGCCGACGCGGCGGCCGCGCGGACGACGGCGACGACGGCGGTGAGACTGCTTCCCATACGACCCCGTTCGCGTGGTGCACGCCGTTCCTTAAGGACTTTCCCGTCGTCACTCTTCACCCGCGCTTCCCTTTCAACGTTTGACCGGTAAGACGTTCGACTGACCGATCGCTTCACCCAC
>MDSW01219976.1_pt1 | contig 12481 bp, 8 predicted proteins | sample 811171 | NCBI WGS metagenome assembly MDSW01 (sample SAMN05326641, study PRJNA326480) | marine metagenome | isolation source: seawater | place: Atlantic Ocean: North West | collected 2012
AATAGAAGATATGTTTATCACATTTCCTGATTTTTGTTTTAACATTACTTTTCCAACTTGTTGACATAATTGAAAAATTCCAGTTAAATTAACATCAATGGCTTTATTCCATGAAGAGACATCAAGATTTTCAAAATTTGTAGTTCTAATTTTATCATCACCCTGATATGCGGCATTATTTACCAATACGTCTATTTTAGAATATTTTTTAGATACTTTGGAAATAGAATTTTTTATAGATTGAGAGTTTGTAATATCTAATTTGACGGAAAAAGGTTCAACATCATATTTTTCCCTTATTTCTTTCTCAATTTTTCTACAACCGTTAAAATTTACATCACAAAGAACAACATTTGCACCAACTTGACTAAGACCATCGGCATACGCTGAACCTAAGAATCCAGCCGCTCCAGTCAGAATAATAGTTTTATCGGATAAATCAAATAATTTTTTTACATTCATGTTTAGAACATAAATTTTTTATTAAAAAACTCTTAGTTGAATAAAGTCGAATTATCTATATAATAATAATTCATGCATTAAACTTATTTCTAAATTACTTTGCACCAAAGTAATGTTAGGGTGTATAATTCAGGCACGAATGGGTTCAACACGTTTTCCGGGAAAAGTTATGGAATTAGTTGATGATGTCAATCCAGCTCTCTATCAAACAATTAGTCAATTAAGAGAGTCAAAAATTTTGAAAAATATTGTTGTAGCAACAACAACAAATTCAGAAGATGACATGATCGCCAATTTTGCAGAAAAATTGAATGTAGAGGTTTTTCGAGGAAATCCTACAGATGTATTATCACGATATTATAATTGTGCAAAATTTTTTTCCTTTTCATCAATTCTAAGAATAACTGCCGATTGTCCATTAATTGATCCATTAATTGTTGATCAAGGAATTTTAAAATTTCTTGAAAATAACTATGACTATGTAACTAATACATTTCCAAGAACTTTTCCTGATGGAAATGAAACTGAAATTTTTTCATTTGATGTTTTGGAATTAGCATATAAAGAAGCCAAATTACCATCTGAAAGAGAGCACGTTACACCATATTTTCGGAATAATAGAAAACAGTTTAAGATATTTAATTTTACATATAAAAACGATATTTCAGATTTGAGATGGACATTAGACTATGAACAAGATCTAAAATTAATAAAAATTATTTTTTCATCAATTAAAGAACGTCCTGTACACCTGAATAATATTTTACAATTATTAGAAAATAAACCTGAATTGATAGAAATAAACAATGATCATAAGCCAAATGAGGGTTATAAAAAATCATTAAAAGAAGATGAAGAATTTTTAAAAAAAATAAATAATGAAAAATAGAAAATAATTTTTAATTAAAATATGATATTTTTCATCTTTGGGAAATTTTTAGGATTTGATTTTGTTGAGGAAAAGTAATACTAAGATTTTTTATAGATTATAATCTAGTTTGCTAATAAGTTTGATAAAATTAGTAGTAATGTATTATATTAATAAGTTATAATTTTTTATGGAATAAGGATTTTATGAAAAAATTATACCTCCTAGAAGAAATAAATCAGAATGATATTGATAATATCAAAGAACAGGATGCAGATTTCATTACGCTAGACTATTCATCACACCAGCAATTAGAACAAAATAAAATTCCTCACAAAGTCATAGATGAGTATCTAGATGATAATGAAAGAAAGAATATTTTTAAACAAAGCAGTAGATATTTGATAGAATTAGAGCAATATAAGAATGAAAAAACAACTTTTCATGAGATTAATTTAGTGAGCATAATTGATAGGAATGAATTATTAGAATTTTTAATGGAAAAAATTCCTAAGATAATCGCAATTACAAATATTTTAAAAGAATCAAAACACGACATAATTTTATTATCTTCAAACTTATATGAGATATTTTCTCAGTTTAACCACGGTTTTAGATTTAAGATTTTCAATACCATAGTTGATAAGAACATAACATTTGAAAAAATAAATATTCCAATAAAAATGGGAATGATAAAATCAAATATCAGTATAAGTAGAAAAAAATATCAGATTATCAAAAAAACTGCAGAAAAAATTTTAGGAAATTCTTTTAATCTAACAAGAGATGATCTTGATGCTAAGAAGATTATTTTAGTTGAATTTGATCCAGAAGTATATTTCGAATTACTTAAAGAAATTAACAATCAGGGCATTCAACCAATATTAGTTAATTTTAGAAAAAGTGCAGTGTATAGTAAGAAAACACTTAGTAATTTAAGAAAAACAAATTCAATGATTATAACTGCAGAGCAATTTTTAGATAAATCTGAAATTGATAACATAAAGAGAGAGAGGATGTTAATTCTGAATTATCTTAAACAAGATAATATGTATGAAAATCTCATTCCAGAATTATGTTTGAATAATAATACAAATGTAACATTTTTTATAAAAAGAAAAGTTACTCAGATATTAATTCAAAGAATTGATGAATATTTGCGATGCATATTAATTGCAAAGAAGATGAATGCTACTAAAAATAATTTAGGTGTGTTGATGCTTAATCGTTCCGGAGAGACTGAAAAGATTTTTGCCAATATTTTTGGCAATAAATTAATTTTTCTTCTTCAACATGCATTCTCAAATTATATAGAAAATATTTCTTATATTGATTTATTGGATGAATATCATGATCCAAAAAATAAATTTATTGTATGGGGCAAATCTGTTAGAGAGTATTTAGTAAATATTAAAAAAATTCCTGAAGATCAAGTTATTGTCACTGGCAGTCCCAAATATGATTCATTTAAACCAAGATTAAAAAAGGAGATGAAACACAAAAAGATTCTCATCACATTACGCCCAATTATATTCCATATTGAGGGAGTGAGAACAGATCTTTACAAAATATATGAAAAAGCACTAATTTCAATTATCATAGCGTGTAAAAATTTGCCTGGTACCGAAATTATTTTCAAATTACATCCTCAACAAAATATACATAACGAATTTTTTCGAAATATAATCAAAATAAATTTCCCTGAAGCAAAAATTTTACAATCTAATTCGATAAAAGAATTATTTCATGATTGTGATTTGCATGTTAATATCGCTTCAGATAATTTTGACGTATCAACTGTAATTTTGGAGGCAATGATTCTAGAAAAACCTACTTTAAACATTCAATTGCAAACAAAGAAATTTGATTTTGATGTAATTAAAAAAAATGCAATTAGATCAATAATGTATAATGAGGATATTCAAAAAGAAATAAATGATTTATTGTATAATAAAGAAAAAATTTCTCAAATACTTTCGAATTCACAACAATGTGTAAAAGATTACCTATCTAATCATGGTCATGCATCAAAATCAGTAATTAAAGAAATTTTAAATAAGTAACTATATCAATACTTTTTTTAATTCTTCATGTACATAATTATGGTACTCTTCGTTTTCTTTGTACCATGTTTGACCACGAAATTTATTCACAGTATTCCAAAATTCATCTTTTGGTATTTCAATATAGTTACAAAACTCATCAATGTATTTTTCATCACATTTTCCGTCATATTTTAAAACCAGATCTATAGCGGTTTTTCTATCAATCAAACCATCTCTTAGATCATAACATGCATGATCCATACATTGACCAAATCCAAATTTGATAAATTTTAACATTTGATTCAAATGAACAAAATCCGAATCAACTGCATTATAGGAAACATATGTTCCAATTTCTAGAGGATTAACATTTTGTCTATCTTGAAAACCATATTTTTTTGCAAATTCGGCATTTCCAAAAGAAGACCAATCTTTAAGATAGTATTGAAGCCATATTCCTATAACATTTTTTTCTAGTAATTTTTTTACATCATACTGAAAGAAATATAGATCATTTTCATTGATACCATCAATACCAAGATATTCATCAATTCCATTCGATAAAGTTTGTAATTGATATGCTTTCAATGCATCAGACCCCTTACCGACTTGAGTAAGGCTAGTTCCCATAGTTAAGCTTGGATTTTCACCTTGAATTATCAGTGGAACATTGAATTTTTCAGCAATAATGTATGTTGATGCATACAAGGGAAATTCACTAGCTTTTACAAAATTCAGATGATTAAAAAAATCGTATTTAATTAATTTCTTCATTATTTTTGGATTTGGTCTAATGGAGATTAGATTGAAACCCAATGACTTTAAATTTTCTAGATTTTTTCTGCCTATATCAGTAATGTTTTCAGGTTGATAGTTAACTAATAAGCAGTTGAGACCCAATTGATCTCTAGCAACAATTGCTTGTTTTGTACTATCTTTACCTCCACTAACACCAATAACGCAATCGAAAATTCCATTAGAACTTTTTGCAGTCGTAACAATAGAATCTAATTCTCTTCTTCTTACATCCCAATCAATTTTTTTTTTCTCTTCTTCCCATAGACATGCACCACATATTGATTGATCATTAAAAAAAATACTAGGCCTAGTATTAGGTTGTATACATTTTTTACAGATTTTTAAATTTTCCATATTCAGTTTACAATATTTTTCAAATTCCATTATAATTAAGAATTTTTAGAAAATTATACTTTGAATATATATTTAGGCAGAAGAACATCAAGTCATGAAAATTTTATCTGTCACACTTGAAAAATGTTCTGGTTGTGCATTATTAATTGATAATAAAATTATTTTTTCAACAAGTGAGGAAAGATATAGTAGAATTAAATCAGATTCATCCTTTCCATTACAATCAATTTTACATGCTCTTAAATTTGCTAATATTGAGGGTAAAGACTTAGATCAGATCATAATTTGTGGCAATATGTTAAGTCTAATTCCTTCACTGACTAATGAATATTCTACATTTGATGTTGACGAACAATTAGATTTAATGAAAAAATACTGGTATCCAACATTAGTAGAAAAAAAATCAATTTCATTTTTAGAATTAATTAAAGATAAAATTAATCTTGAGCAGTATCCTTTTAATACAAAATTTGCAGAAGGTTTTGATTATTTTACACTTGAAAATCCCTATACCGAAAGCGATGCAAAACGTGTATCAGATTTTTTTAAGAATATTTTATCTGATTTATTAAAAATTGAAAAATCTAAAATTACCCATATGGAACATGATTGGTGTCATGCAGCCTATGGATTTTATGCTAGTCCCATTAGAGATGATAATACACTAATTGTTACCGCGGATGCATGGGGGGATGATCTAAGCGGTTCAATTTCAATCTTTGACAAAGAAAAAAATCAAATGAAAAGAGTAAAAGAATATCATCATAAAGATTTTCAGTTAGCACGAATCTACAGATATACAACACTATTTTTACGAATGTTAGCAAACGAACATGAGTATAAGGTCATGGGTTTAGCGCCATATTATACAGGTTCAAAACGTGAAGAAGTTGAAAAGATACTAGACAGTATGTTAAGTTTAGATGGAATTGAATTTAGATTTAATAAGAATATACCTGACATCTTTAACTTTCTAGAGAATAATTTGAATAAATTTAGATTTGATCATATTGCCGCGGGGTTACAAAAGTTTACAGAAAAAATTCTAGTTAATTGGTTCACAAATTTAGTTGAAGAATACAAAAGTAGTTCTGTGGTTTTTTCAGGAGGAGTCTCTATGAATGTAAAAGCAAATATGTTAATTTCCAATATTCCAAAAATTGAAAGATTTTTTGTTTGTGGTGCAGGAACCGATGAAACATTACCAATCGGAGCATGTTTTCACTATGCAGAATTAAATGGAATAAGTCCTGTTCCATTAGAAACCATGTATTTAGGCGATAAGGCGGAATATAATGAAGATGATATCTCTATTCTAAAAAAGTATAAAATTTCAAAATTTACCAATATTGAACAAATTCTATCTCATATACTAGATAACAAAATTGTTGCAATTTGTAGAGGACGAATGGAAATGGGACAAAGAGCATTAGGCAACAGAAGTATTATAGCTGATCCTCGAAATATTGAGAATATACAGAAGATTAATCATTCAATAAAAATGAGAGATTTTTGGATGCCATTTGCACCTATAATCTTATACGAAAAACAAGACGAAATAATTAAAAATCCAAAAAAAATTGATTCGCCATTTATGACAATTACATATGAAACAATCGATGGTAAAAAAAGAATTCCTGTTGCAGTACATCAATCCGATCAAACTGCAAGAGCTCAAATATTACGTAAAAATCAAAACCAAGATTTATGGGAATTAATAAATAAATTTTATGAGAAAACAAATGTACCAGCATTAGTTAATACTTCATTTAATTTACATGGAAAACCTATTGTGAAGGATATCAAGGATGCATTATATGTATTTGAGAATTCAGGATTAGATGTGCTTTGGCTTGAAAATCATATCATTGAGAAGAAGAATTAATTTTTCTAATATGATTTTGAATTTAATTCAAAATTAGAGATTATTTTAGATGTGACAATATCAACACCTCTACGCAGATTTGTTTGTTTAATTTTAATAAATTTTTTTTTCCTAAATTCAAAATTTGTCATTTTAATAATACTATTTTTAAATTCATTTTTATTATTTTTTTTATAAAAATTTAGATTTATTCCAAGATTAGAATTTTTAATAAAATTATGTTTTGCTTCTCGTTCATTAACAGATAGGGAAATAACTGGTATATTTAAAGAAAGTATTTCAAATACAGTTCTACCATTTGAAGTTATAACAAAATCACAATCAATTAAATGTGAAGAAAGTAATTCAACATCTTGTAGTAAATTAATTTTATAATTTTGATTATTCATTAAATTAATAATATTTTTAATTTTATTTGTTGCTTTGAAACCAAATCCAAGAATAATAATTAATTCAACATCTTGTAGTAAATTAAATTCTTTAATTAGTGAAAGAACTTTTAGAGTGTTATTATCTTTATCAACTCCACCTAATGTAATAGCAACTTTTTTAATATTTTTTTGAGTTTTCATTTTTTGAAAAACACGAAATTCTTCTCGTACACATGCAAATTTATGACCATAGAATTCATTTTTTGAGGTTTTGGTTTTTTCATAAATTGGATTAAATACAAGATCTGCAAATTTTTTGCCTTTACCAGAATCTTCAAAATTGACGGTAAAAATTCCATATCGTTTCAATTTTTTCATATAATTAGGATCTGTATCAAGAATATCATTAAAGACAATATCAGGCTTGAAATTTTCAATAATTTTCCATAACGAATTCTTATCTGAAAAAAATTTTACATTATAGAGGTGTTCTTTAAATTTATTAGAACCTAAACTACGATTTTTATTCATTACAATAAGTATATCCTCATTACGAAGGTTGTTTAGAACTGTCAACATATTATACACATGACCCAATCCAATTGTTGAGTGGCCATCAACTCTAATGATTATTTTTTTTCTTTTTATTCTACTTTCTAATGATGCAAAATCATGATAGTTTTCTGGAGTAAACAATTCATCAGAAGATAACTCAATACCATGGTGAATTTTTCCAAATGAATTGTATTTTAGAAATTTTTTACTATCAAATGCAACTATTTTTTTAATTTTAACAATTTTTTTAGGTATTTTATATAATTGAGAGCTACGTATTTCTCTATAATCTGTATCAGATTCAGAAGTTTTTTCATAACCATAAACTACATTAACATTATCAGTAATATTAGAAAAGAATTTTTTGATTGTGGCTTTTTTGATTAATGGAAAATGTGGGTGTAATATTAGACATTTTTCAAATATTTTTCCATCATTTTTTAATTTATTGAGAACGTCAGACACAATTTCCTCTAGTTTAGTATTATCAAGAGTGAGTCTTTTTGGTCTATCTAAAACTTGTATATTATAAAATTTTGAATAATACTTAATTTCAGATGAATCGGTACTAACTATCACTTCAGAATTAGGAAAATCTGATGCAGCTTTAATGACATAGTATATGAGTGGTTTTCCATTTACGAGTCTAAGATTCTGTTTTGATACATGTTGCGAGTTTCCATCTCTTGCAATAATTAAAATCAGATTTTTATTCATTTTTCAATTCTATATTATCCCATGTTAATGGAGTATCTTCTTCAATATCAGATATTGCAGAATAGCCTATAATTTTATCTAAAAATTTAGGTTCAATTCCAGTTCCTGGTCTTTTAATGTCAAGTAGATCAGGAGTGATAATAGTACCTTTAGATATTTTTTTCGTAGAAACTATACTTCTTCTTGCATATTTGACAGCATCGGTTTCAACTTGAATATAATTTTCAATTTCAGAACCACGAGATATTTCAATAAGGTCTACCTTTTTTCTTAATTCTATAAAATCATTAGGAGTTAATGAAAGACGATGATCTTTACTAATGTCTAAATTTTTATCAAATGTAAAATGCTTTTCAATACAAGTAGAACCATAGAATAAGGACAATGCAGCAATTTCTGTTCCTAGTGTATGATCAGAATAACCAATGACACATTCAGGAAATTCTGATTCTAGCTTTCTTATCATTTGTAGATTTGCATCTTGAGGTTCTGTAGGATATGATGTAATACAATGCATAAGGATGATTTCATCATTCCCTTCATTAGTGATAGTGGTTATTGCATCATGAATTTCTGATAAGGATGCCATACCAGTTGACATAAAAATGGGTTTTTTCTTTGATGCAATTTTTTTAATCAGAGGAATATGCGTGATGTCAGCAGAGGCGATTTTATAGGCTGGTACATTCACAGTTTCAAGAAAATCTACAGATTCTAGATCAAATGGAGTTGAAAAACATGTAATGCCTTTTTTTTTGGCATAATCAAAAATCTTTTTCCAGTCATCAAAAGATATTGTGTCTAGTTTTGCAAATACATCAAATTGTGACTCAGCGTTATTTCCATCATTCCAATATTTCTGAGCAGTTTTGGTAGTGAGTTTTGATGCCTTATAATTTTGGAATTTTATGGCATCTACCTTGGATTCTACTGCTGCATCGATTAATTTGTATGCCTTTTCGATCTGACCATCATGATTTGCTCCTGCTTCAGCAATTATATAAAAAGGATAGTCTTTTCCAATGAATTTTCCATCAATAGAGATATCTTTCATAAATAATGCTTATGCTGTTATTATATAGATAGTTCGATGTTTAAATCAGAACTATAATTTTTTGAAAAGATTGAAAATGAGATTTATAATAATTAATTATATTTTTTGTGCAACAGCCCACATATTTGATGACATATTATGATTAACTAGAAACTGTTGAAAATTATTTCCTATTTCATTCCAATTATCAACTAATACATATTTTATAAAATCATCATCTTTTAGAACAAAATCACCAGAAAGAATTTTTTTTCTAACAAGTTCTGCATCTAATTTTCCAGGAGTGAATACATCTAATACTCTATATCCACAATTTTTCAATAACAATGATATAGAATGTGGATTAAAATAATTTAGATGTTCATGGTCTATCGCACTACTTTTATCTTTTAATAAGCGTACATCAAAACCCATGCCATTTGGACAACTTAAGATCAATAACCCACCATCATCTAAAATATTTTTTACTTGGAGCAAAAACTCTTTTGGAGAAAATAGATGCTCAATAACTTCAAAATTTACTACAACATTAAATTTTTCAGTAGAAAAATCAATATCTTCAATTGAAGATTCAATTGTTTCTATATTTTTTTTTCTACATGTTGCTGCTAGTTCAGGAGTTGGTTCTATTGCGACTATTCGGTTAAATTTTTTTGTAGATTGCATTTCCAAACAAAAACTTCCAAATCCGGCGCCTACTTCTAGTAATGATTTCATTTCATTTTTATATTTATCACATAAGTCTAGAGTCATATTTACACGGGGTATGATTATATTTTTTCTACGTGAGTTTTCACTAGCTGGATACATCACATTATTCCAAAAATCATAATTTTTTGAATTTCGATAAAACCATTTTAGAATTTCAGGAGAGGGGCGTGGATTCATATATGTAGTATGACAATCATTACATTTTTCATAATTAAATCCATTTTTTATGAATTCATTTTTACTATCATCTAAATTACATCCAGGGCAATTACTCTTAACAAATTCATTTTTTCTTGTTTGTAACATGTTAATATCTTCAAGATTTACTTTGTTATGTTCTTCATCAAATTTTTCAGGTCTTATATCAGTCTCATTGAATTGTTTAAATTCATTAAATTTGTCCATGAATAATCAGTTTTACAATATAGGTAGTGGGTTTTTAAAATTTTGTTTAATGCATACTAGATTATTTTTTGTAGATTATTTTGATTTAAACTTGAAAAAATGGTACTAAAAGAATAGAATAGTAATTTAACCATCTCAAAATAGGTTAATTTAATGAAAATAATCAGGGATATCTCCACTATAGGATTTGGGGACATTATCGGAACAGGCATAACCACAATTTTTTGGTTTTATTTAGCATCGATTATTAGTCCATCAGAATTTGGGGAAATACATTACATCATTAGTATTGCATCAATAATTTCATATTTTACGCTTTTAGGGACAGGAAATACATTAACTGTGTTTATCGCTCAAAATAAACAAATTGCTACAGTATTACTAAATTTTTCAATAATATTTGGAATGATAATTTTCATTGCAGGCATAATTTTTGATTTTTTCCACATTGGATTTTTAATTTTAGGAATAATAATTTTCATATATGGGATATCAAGAGATGTTGCAAAAAAAGAATTCAAAAAATATTCGTTTAATATTATACTTCAAAAAGGATTAACTGCAGTTTTAGCATACATGGGATTTCATTTTTTTGGAATTGAAGGAGTAATTTATGGATTAGCAATATCATATTTTGTTTATTCACGATATGTTATTCAAGATATTACAAAAAACAATATAGGATATAATCAGATAGTAATTAATTTAAAAGAGATTAGAAATAATAAAAATTTTATTTTTACAAATTATTTTTCTATGGTAATACAACAATTTACAACTCAGGCAGATAAAATACTAATAGTTCCTATATTAGGAATTACGATTTTAGGTAATTATTCTTTAGCTGGACAAATAATTGCAATTTTAATTATGTTACCAAATATAATTTTTAAATTTATACTTCCAAATTATATTGATGGCACAGTAAGTCCAAGATTAAAAAGAAATACAATTCTATTATCATTTGTTCTTGTATTTTTAGGAGTTTTTGTATCTCCAATCTTCATAGATGAATTTTTCGAGCAATATACAGAAGTAATCGATATGATACAGATCATGAGTTTTGCAGTTATACCTATAACAATTAATCAATTTTATTTCGCAAAATTTTTGTCAAAAGAAGATGGGAAAACCCCATTATTTGGTGGAATAGTTTCTAGTTCAATAATGATGACTGGAATGATAATTCTTGGAACACTGCTACAAGAGATCGGAATAGCTATCACATATTTGATTTCATATTCAGGGTTGTGTTTGTTTTATTTTTTAAAGACAAAGAATGAAAGATAGATAGATTTTCAGCTTAGTACATTACGTATATGTTTTATAATATAATTTTGATTTACCTGAGATAATTGAGGATACATTGGTAGTGAAAGAATTTCATTGTAGATTGCTTTAGAAGATTTCAATTGATCCCTATGTATTGCGTTTTTCTTGAATAATGAGAATTCGTGTAATGGCTTATAGTGGACAGTTGAACCTATACCATTTTTTGATAGATGTTTGAATAATTGATTTCGTGTCATTTTAGCATCACGAGTTACACGTATAACGTATAGATGACATGAATTTTTTGAATTATTGTTTTCATATGGTAAAATTAAACCAGGTATATCATTTAGTTTAGAATTATAATGTCTAAATATGTTTAATCTTTTTTTATTTAGAATTTTCAATTTTTTTAATTGGGAGAGTCCTAACGTGGATCTTAATTCATCTAATCTATAATTATATCCAACATTTTTTATATCATATTCCCAAGGTTTTCCTGAAGAATATCTACTCATTAGAGTTCGAGTTAAACCATGGTTACGAATTAATCTAGCATAATTTGCAATTTTTTTATTATTAGTAATTATCATTCCACCCTCAATTGTAGTAAGATTTTTCGTTGGATAGAAGCTAAAACAACCAGTTTCACCAAAATTTCCTACATGTGTTTTGTGAAAATAACTACCTATTGCATGAGCACAATCTTCAATAATTTTTAGTGAATAGTCCTTGGCAATTTTTTTAATTTCGGTCATGTCACAAGGAACACCAGCAAAATGAACTGGAATTATTGCTTTTGTTTTTTTAGTTATATTTTTTAAAATTGATGTGGAGGAAATGTTCAAAGTATTTTCATCTATATCAGATATTACAGGAGTGGCCCCTGTTTGAAGAACAGCATTAGCTGTTGCAGCAAAAGTTAGATCCGGTACAATAACTTCATCATTTTTGGAAATACCAAGAGCATTTAGAGAAATATGT
>MDSW01092883.1_pt1 | contig 12480 bp, 8 predicted proteins | sample 811171 | NCBI WGS metagenome assembly MDSW01 (sample SAMN05326641, study PRJNA326480) | marine metagenome | isolation source: seawater | place: Atlantic Ocean: North West | collected 2012
CAACGCACAACGAAACAACAACGCCAACGGTATCACGACCAGGTACGCAAACCGGCAAAGCGAGCAGGCCGAGAACCTGTGATTTTGTGGGTTCGACTCCCACTCTGGTCACTGACGCCATGATCCCGTGGTCCAACGGCGAAGACGCCTGGCCGACATCCAGGAAACTGCAGGTTCGATTCCTGCCGGGATCACTAGGTCACCAATGGTCTGTAAGTGTTTCGGCGGCACGCGTCCGTGGTAAGGACGAAGGCCGGGTTCAATTCCCGGACGGACCTCTTCTAAAAATGGGCCGGCATGCCGGTGGGGGCGACTGACTCTTGCAAAGTCGGTGCGATGGGTTCGACTCCCATGCGGTCCACTAGGAAACGTCATGTCAAACTGACGTCGACGCGAAACGCCGAATGCCGTCGCTGGCAGCAAGCAGACAACGCAACACCAGAGGGCTGATCGTCCAACGGCAAGACACCGCCCTGGCGTGGCGGAAATCCGGGTTCGATTCCCGGTCGGTCCACTGACATGCGGAAGGGAGCCCGATACGGCTTGCCCCGCATACGGCACACGGATCCTGGTCTCACGTCACATGACATTCGCACCTCGCTGACACCGTTGCCAATGTCAGCTGCTCACGTTCCCAGCAGCTCCCTCTCCTCACTGGCCGAATCGCTGGGAATCTCCAACGCCGGAACAAGACTCCAGCCTCTCCATCACGCGATCGCTCAAAATAAGACGCCTGCGATCAAGATGACGACACGCGCCAACGAAGCATTCCCCTGAAAACGCGGAAAAACGGCCATTCTTGCATCAAAACGCGGGTCACGAACGCCGCTGGCTCATTTGGCACGCCAGTTGTTTATAGAAAGATCGACCGGCTAATCGGTGGAAAACGTCACCCAAAACAAATCCCTGCGTTTCCTTCTGAGGAGAGAACAAGATGAACCGTCCCATGCAAATCACCGTTGTCGCTGTTTTCGCTGCTGTTTTTTCCTTGGCTGGCGTGGCCAAAGCCGCTCCTTCGTCGGGAATGCTTCTCGGCGTGTATGCTTTCGAAAATTGGCGCGGGCTGCGGTTAACCGGCACGATTCCCGGCTACTCCGCTCACGGCCGACTTTTTCGAAATGATGTCTTGTTGCGAGTCACCCCGAACGGCCATGACATCTACAGTGTCAAACGCCATCGGCAGATCGAATTTGCCAAAGAACAGATTGGCCCCAACCGGTTGGCGTCGCTGGAAGTCTATCGTCCTGGCCAAGGGTTGATCTACTTTTGGGTTGAATTCCAGCCTATCGGAGGCGTGGCCGCAAAAAGCTCCGCCGCAAGAAACTCCGCTCCCAGGATGCAAGTCAAAGTGATGACCGAAAAGGAAAAGCCGGGAGCCCGCGCGTTCTTTCAACGGGATGCCGGATTCGGGAATGCCCTGAACAATGGAAACAATCCAGCACCCGGGTCACTTCCCTTCCCAGTTCCTAACCCGCGTCCCAATCCACGTCCTAACCCGCGTCCTAGCCCAAACAACGTCCAAGGCAATGGAAACGCTGCATCGCTGTTTGGACGATAACATAGAGCCAGAGGCTCACACGTACCATGAGGGCTGGAGTCATCCAGCCCTTTTCTTTTTCTTGCTCGGATCAAAGCCGTGGGCCTCGGATCAAAGCCGTGGGCTTAAGCAGTCTGAATCGCGCCGAACGTCCCCTCCATCATCCAGAGTCGAGACGACGGCACGCTCCGCTTCTACCAAGCGAGGAAGCGAGGCGTTATCAGCAGCAAAAATTCCTGCGGTGACCGCGAGAAATCTCCAAGATCGGGCACCCACCTGCGAATCACTACGACGCAACATCCGAGGCCTCCACAGCGTAGTTTGTCCGCCCCGGTTGCCGAGGGAAAACGGCGGCCACTCGGTGCTACTTCTGGTATTGGCGTTTGCAATCACCTGCATCCCGCAACTCTAAACATTCACTTTAACGACAAGGCCTTGCTGTGTCTGAACCAACAGTCGCGCCACCCGCGCGATCTCGTCCATTCCTGTCACTCTCCATTCGTGAACTGCTCCTGTTGGTCGTCGTTGCCGCACTCGCCACCATGTACTTTCTTCCTCGTGTCGAGAAACCCCAAACGAATTCCAAAGCGTTATATCAAATTCAGGAACCGATCGAATACCGCTACTGGCACCAACGTGGCAACACGGGAACCGGGACAGGTCAGATTGGCTCAGGCAGCGAGTGGTTGCCGGCAGACGGTATCGAAGTGTTTGACCACTTTGTCATGCTTCATCGGAAAGGCGGAATAGACCGCATGGTCGAACAAGAAGGGCTCCGTTGGTTCGACTGGCGCAGAGTGGAACCAGCCAAGTAATCCACCTTCTCGAGGAACCTTCGTGCCGTAACGGATCTGGAGCATTGGAGCACAGGAAACGCGCATTCGATGTTTCTTAGCGTTTCCCCAAGAGATGGTCACGGCAACTCGTCTGGAAGACTGGCCCCCACGGGTTTCAGGTACCAGTAGTCTCCCTGCCGTTCCACTGCCGCTTTTCCGTTACTCGGCCACCCGACGAATTTCACCGCCTCGATTTGGAACTCTTTACCTGGGTCGCACGACAAGAACGGATCCGCCTTAAAACGAAAAAAGTCATGGTTCTCAAAGCCTCGGATTTCCACCGGGTCGCCATCATGCTCTTTCAGGCGAATGAATGTTATCCCCTGCGCCAGACCCTGGAGTGCAAAATCAAAGACCTTGGGCCCTTCGGTATGGCTGGACGACATGTCCAGCGACATCCCGGGCTCCCAGATCGGGGTCAGCAGTCGGATCGCGCCGCGATCGGTGATACTCAGCTTCAGGTTCTCACCATCACTTGGATAGCGTTTACTCGTCGGCTCTTTCTTTCCGGCACGGACTCGGTTCGAACGGATTACGATCGTCCCATCCTGATTCCCGGCGACAAAACGTTGATTACGAATCTCCACGTGCAACTTGGGGCCAAGATCCAGGATGCCTGTCTGGATCAGCGCTGTGGAATACTTATTGCGAAGATATTCCGCACCGCAGATGGCAACCGTACCCGAGCCGTTCAGTGTCACTTGGTCGGTCTTCTTCTGGAGTCGCATTTCAAGCCGCCCAAGTTTGACCACGTCATCAATGCGAATCGATTGCCCTGTGGCCCGCCCGTCCAAAATCACCACATCGTGTTGATCCGGAACACCGAGATCCCAGTTATCAGGATCATTCCAATTGGCCAACTTTGCCTGCCCAGTCCAGTGGACTGTATCCCGTTGGTCCGGACGGTTGCGAGGTTGCAGGAATTGCGCCAGTTTGGGTGTGTCGAGCGTGCGCGTCAGCCGAAAGACACCGGCGGGTCCACCCGGATGGCCACTGTAAAAGAAGATGTGCTGAACACCACGCTTCTCGTCCACGACTGCTCCACCGGTATGAAACCCGTCAGCGGTTGAGTAGAAGGCGCCTTTGCGTTTCAAGAGTTGGCCTTCAAATCGCCAGTTCGCTGTGCGCCAATCTTCCGGCGCCATGCTGAAGAGATTGATGCTCATGTCTTCGCGTTTCGACTGGACCACCTCATACCGCTTGGTGACCGGATTAAAGCAGAGCGCCGATGTATCGACCGAACGCCGCGTCTTCATGTTGGTATTCGCCACATCACGGATCACCGCATTGCCAAAATCGAATCGCATTTGTGCCAGGATATTGGCAGGAGCCTGATTGCGGACCATGGCCACCAATTGGTCACCATGAAAAATGACATCTGGCTCGGCCGGCTTGCACCACTCCGGCAAAGCCAGCCGCGTTTTCTCCCAACGCTCACCGCGGTCACGGGAACGATAAACAGCCAATTCGCGTTGGATGTCGTGCGGGCGATGGTTTTTAAAGACATGATGATGTGCAAACAGCAACAGGCCGTGCTCCGGGTGATCGATGATTCGCGGGCCAACGTAAACAAACGGGCCTTCGTGCCGATCTTCCCGAAAGGCTTCTCGCAAGTGCTTCCATGTCCGACCTTTGTCCAGGCTGCGAAATACCCCATGATCACTGACGAGGATGACCGCTCCATCGCGCGTTGTTCCCAGCGCGTTCAAGTGCAACTTGTAACCGAGCGGGCTACGGTTGTCGGGAGCAAACTTATAGCGATGAGACAGCGGCACGGATCCGCCGCGATTACGATCGGCTTCCGACATGCAGTGCCGTACGTCATACGGCTCGGACCAAGTCCGTCCGCCATCGGTAGAACGGACAATCATGGAATACGTGGTGTCCGCATCCGCGTCGCCGGAAAGCTTACGGTTATGCCCTGGCATGGCCCGGTGCACGACCATGAGCGTATCATCCAACATGGTGGCGACCGGCCAGCCAAAGTGGTCATTCTCGCCTTTCGGGTTGGTCGGCAAATTGACCGGGGCCAGTTCGACCAGACCCTGACTCGCCGTCCCCACGAGCGGTTGCAGGTCCGCGTCATCGACAGCCAGTAGTTTTCGAGCGAATGGACTGAGTGCCTTTTGAGTCGACCTTGGTTCAGACGCCACGTCCGACTCTTGCGGAATCGCCGCATTTTCGTGCCCCAACAGAGTCGCCATCGCTTCTGCATAGCGGCGTCCGAGTTCTCGCTGCGCCGGCGTCGCAAAGTGTATCTGGTCTCCGGTGCTCTGCAGTCCGTTCGAATCGACGATCGCCGTGTTTTGGACTCGCCGGGGCAACGCTTTCAATGCTTCCTCCACAATTTCCGCGCCGGGACGATCTTCACGATTCGCTAACTCAACGCACGGCAATGCGGCAACGAATGGCAAATCGGGCAGACCGAATTCATACCGAAACGCAAGAATCATGGCATCCAATCGTTTGGCATAACTCGCCGCGAGCTCCCGTTCCCGCGCGTCTCTTTCGCCCTGCATCCAAAGGATCCCCATCAACGTGCCACCGTCCTTCGTCGCTTCACGCGCACGCCGCACCGTGGCTCGGTAGAGATCACCGCCCTTTTCCCATCGCGACAGGGGCGAGCCGCCCACGGCACAAGGGACCAGACCAATCGTGACTGCCGGATCGACGACAGCCAGCATCCCGCGACCGAAACTCACGCCCGGACCAACACGGTCTCGCACACTGGTCTGATGAAGTGGATCCACTGCGGGAATCCATTTGCCATCCTTGTTGAAACTGAGTACTCGTGGGTGCGGTGACCAACGCGTCAACTCACCCCGCCCAACCATATTCGACTGCCCCATCAGCAGGTAAACGTGCCGGTGCACTTCGGCGGACCTGACCAGGTGGGGTGCTGCAAGCAACAGAAATGCAACGACGCAGAATCGAATGCGAGTCATGTTGGGATCACTTCATCAACGGAAACGGGTACACGGCGGCGTCTTTGGGATCGCATTCTAGTCTATCGACCCGACCACAACCTGTACTTACGCAATCGCTTGGCCCACACCTGGCGACGATTTTCCTTGCGGACTAGCGGTCCTTTTCACCTTCTGGTGGTTCCGCTGACTCTTTGGTTGATTCCGCCGGTGGTTGCTTTAACTGCTGCATCGGGTTCTTGGCTGACTTCGCCTTCTGCAACTGAAATGTATCTTCCACTGGCAAGCGAGGGAAACGATTGTTTTGTCGATCGCAATCTGCCATCTCGTCAAACGGATCCACCACAATACTGGCAATTTCCCTGGTCGTGTAAATCAACTTGGAAATCTGTTCGCCATTCAGACGCCATATTTCCGCCGGCATCCGTACCGTGCGCGTGGTATCGTCGGTATAGCGAATGCGCAGGACCAACGGCATGACCACACCACCTCGATTCTTGAAATCCACCACATAGAAATTACCTGTCGTTTTCAGCAGTTCTCGTTCGTGTGGTTCCAGACTTTCCAACAGACTGCGATAATTTTGGCGGTCGGCGGGAAGTACGGACAGGTCATCGAATGTGGTGTAAAAATCATCCAATTCGCCAGACTGCTCAACCCGTTTGGGGAGATCGCGGTTGCGCTGTTCTAGCAGAGTCGGTTTGGCTTGATCCCGCTTCTCGCGCGCGAGTTGCTTTTCAATCTCGGGATTGCGACTATCGAGGCGAAAGCGGCGAATCCCTTCGATAGAGATATCGACATGGTTAGTCGAATAGAACCAACCTCGCCAAAACCAATCCAGGTCGCGCCCTGAAGATTCTTCCATGGTTCGGAAAAAATCGAATGGCGTAGGACGTTTGAATTTCCAACGATTAGCGTACTGCTTGAAAGCAAAATCGAACTGTTCTCGCCCCAAAATGGACTCTCGCAAAATCGTCAACGCAACCGTCGGTTTACCATAGGCATTGTGGGACCCGGAAATAAGATTGTCCGCGGCCGACATGATGGGCCTCACATCACCACGTTTTAGATAGGCCGTCAGGTCTCTTTTTCGATCGGGGCGGAGCACGCGACTGGGGTAAGAATCCTCCCACTCCTGTTCTGCCAGCAATTGCACAAAAGAATTGAGCCCTTCGTCCATCCAGCGCCAACGTCGCTCGTCGGAATTAACAATCATCGGAAACCAACTATGCCCCACCTCGTGAATGACCACGCCAATCAATGCGTACTTGGTGCGTTCACTGTAGGTACCGTCTGTTTCAGGGCGCGGGCTTTGGAACGTCATCATGGGGTATTCCATTCCACGCACGGGCCCATTCACTGAAATGATGACGGGGTAGGGATAGTCAAAGGTAAAACGGGAATAGACGCGAATCGCATGTGCCACTGCTGCGGTCGAATACTGTCCCCACAATGGCTGGCCTTCTTTGGGCCAAAACGACATCGCCAGCACACGTCGATCACCCAGCTGGACTCCCTGAGCATCCCATAGAAACTTCCGGGATGTCGCAAAGGCAAAGTCGCGCACATTGGACGCCGAGAATTCCCAAGTCTGCTTACCTTTTGCCTGCGTCGATTCGTTCTGTCTGGCCTCGTCTTCCGTCACGATGTAGACAGGCGTGTCAGACTGAATCGCTTGTTTCAGTCGGCGTCGCTGCACGTCGGTCAGGACTTCCGCCGCATTTTGCAGCTCACCGGTCGCTGCCACAATATGGTCATCCGGCACGGTGATGCGGACACGAAAGTCACCGAATTCGAGAGTGAACTCTGCACCTAACGTCTGTCGATTCTGCCAGCCACCATAGTCAGTGTAGGCACACATCCGCGGATACCACTGGGCGATCGCGTAGACATAGTTCCCATCCTTCTCAAAAAATTCAAATCCGCCCCGCACCCGCATCGCCTTGCCGTCGGGAATATTGAATCGCCAGTCGATCGAAAACGTGGTCTGCTCGCCCGGCTTGAGAGGCTTTGGCAAATGCAAACGGAGCATCGTGCGAACGATGTGATAATCCATTTCCTGGCCGTTCTTGTCGCGAACGCTGCTGATCTTAAAACCACCGTCAAATTGACGTCGATAGAGAATCGTTCGCAACTCGCTGTAGGAAAGCCCTTTCAGATTAGGAGCCGTCATCGACAACCAATCGTCCGAGTTCGGTGCGTAGCGATTCTGATCCAATTGAAGCCAGAGCACCGTTAACTCGTCAGGAGAATGATTGTGATACGTGATCGTTTCCGAACCCGTCACCACTTGACGCTGATCGTCCACCGCGACCTTAATGTCGTAGTCAACTTTCTGTTGCCAGTAACTTTTTCCAGGGCTACCTGACGGACGTCGCATGTCATTTGCAGTGGGCCACACGTCGTCCAGTTGTCGAAAGTGATCCTTTCGAGGCTCGGCAGAATGAGATGCAGTAATCCCAGAAAGAAAAGCCATTACAACAACGGCTGACCGGCAGACCACTCGCGCAATTCGATAGCCTGCGCAAATCCGAGCGTTGACGTCAATATTCTGTGTTGTCACAGCGATCGTTCCTCTCCCCTGGTTATCTATGGAATACCGATGTTCAAGTGTAGGTCGCCCAACAGCTCATGAGAGGACTCGTCTCGATCCCGTCAGGCGTCTGAGCTTGTCCTCGTGCACGTTCCATCTTAATCAGTTCCTGCATGAGTGGCGGAAGATCGCTTTGAGGAATCACCCGCCGGATCATGATCCGTCTGGCACGCATCTATCTGATGGTGCCCCAGTGACCAACATGTGCTAAGCTCTGCTCATGAACGACACACAATCACCAGCGGCATTAGCACAAGACGTATCACGCGCCCTCTGGCTTTGGCTGGGAGGCGGCATTTGTGCAGGGGTCCTGTTGCTGCTGGCCGTGATTGTCATCGTGGCTTACATTGCGAATATCCGTCGCAAGTAAGCATCGGACGAGGACCGTTGACGCACCATCAAGCGTCATCTCTTGGCAGTGCACACATGATGGAACCGTAAACACTGCTGGCCCCGAATGGCCTGAGCCAACGACGGAACCTGAAGTGCTCATGGAGACTAGTGGCCCTGACGCGCACCCGCACCGACTGCTTGGCCCCCGATTTGGACTTATCTAATTCGCTCGATTAAAAGCACGGAGGTATCGTCCATGCGACCTTGGCCAAGGGTATGCGCGCTGGAATCGGCAAAGAGCTTCTCCAACGCATCTACCAACGGCAACTCGGCAGACGAACGCAAACTTTCTGCGATCCCGTCGATGCCAAATTCTTCGTGTTCGTCATCGCCTTCAGGAAAAGCCTCTTCAAGTCCATCGGTATAAATCAGCAAGCGAGAGTTAGGTGGTACGTCCACTTCGATCCCCTCGTAGTCCCATTCGTCTTCTATCGCCAGCGGTAATCCACCGGAGTCTTCATCACCCAAGACGCGCACTTCGTTCGTATTCAAATCTTGCAGCAGTGGGATCGGTGCCCCAGCAGAAGTAAAGCTCAACTTGTGCGTTTTGACATTCAGTGTCGAATAAAGCAAGGTGATAAATCCACCTCCGTCTTGCACGATTTCGCTCGTCGCCAATCGCCGGTTGACTTCTGCCACAAAGTCCGCGGTTTTCGGGTATTTACCGGCGCGGATCATGCGGATCAAAGTATGCATCGTCATGATCGACATGCATGCTTTCATCCCGTGACCAGAGGCATCTCCGACCAAGAGGACCAAAGCGTCTTCGTCGACCTCAAACGCGTCGTAGTAGTCTCCGCCTGCCATCGTCACCGGCCGTGACCCCATCACACGGATTTGGGACGATTCGTAACGTGCCGCCAGGTTATAGCCGGCGGGCGTCGGGAGATCCCGGGGAATCACTGACTCCTGAAGTTGCCGGACGGAATCGACTTCCTGACGCAACTTTTCAGCCAACAAACGCGCCCGCTGCGCCTCAGCGGCAGAAAAGGCGGCGGCCACCATCGACGTCAATAAAAAGATATAACTCCCATCCGAATCGCGCATCAGGTGAGAATGCAGACCGTTGGAAATAAACCGCGCAAGCCCGACAATGTCGTCTTGATACCAGGCACCGATCACAGGTGCACCATTCAGGGAATTTTTGACCCGCAGGAAGAAGTCCAACGATGTATCTTCCGTCGGAAAGGTCAATGCGATCACGACCACATCCCAAACATGGTTCGCAGCAAGTTCCTCAAATTTCGCACGATCCAGTACAACTTCTGCTGTATTGTCATCAATGTTCAGCAGCAAGCTGATGGTCTCCGCCTCACTCGGATCATCCCAGCCGACGAGTACCTTTAGCGCGGGCTGGACAAACTCACTCATCGGCGATCAAACTCCTCATGGCCATTCGCCCCCAAACGGACCACCCGTCTCTTTGGCCAAAGCGCACGACGTACATTCAAAACTCGCAGTCTAGCACAATCGACAGCCGATAAATTGCAAAACCGCACGGAAGTCGAGTTCCCGCACGTTTCGACCCTGAAGCATCCGAGCCCTGTGAAATAATTACTAGCTGGCACCACGCGTTACCTGTTCGCATGGCGACCATCCAGATCAGCTTTCCAGCCCGCCGGTATTTCTTGTGGCAACCCTCCCGCCCGATCGTCTACGATGAAAGTCACGGTGTAGTAATCCGGTGGGCCGGTTAACTCAGCGTGCGACCAAGCAAGGCAATCGCGGGTGCTAGAAACAAAGGCATTTGATATGACTTCCATTCGACTACCGCTAAGTTTCATCCTGATCACACTTATCGCACAATTCGCGTTGGCGCAAGAGCAAGACAAAGCACTCTGGGACAAAGACACGGCTCAAAAAGAAATCGATGGAATGCGGCGCTACTCTTGGGCAATCTCGGAAGTCATAGCGAAAAAACTGCAGGAGTCCCCGGCTGAAGATTACCCGGGGATCCACTCATTCTTGCGGGACCTTGACACGGCTCGCAAGGCCATCGACCCCCAACAACCGCCCAGTGACTGGAAGCCGTTCGATCTTGAATCCTTAGCGATCCGTAATCCACATTACTGGGCAGCGGTCTACGAGGTCGAACCGGCCGCTCCTTTGATGATGTGGCTCCATACGACACTGCACGCGATGAATGGGGAGATCTTTCCAACTTTCCACTCGCAGATGCTCGCTCTCCGCACGCCAGTTGCAATGCCGCAAAAGCAAGAAATGTTTCGCCTGATCGCCTCTTCTGGCAAGCTTATCCAGTACGGTCAACAGGGCGTTCAGGCCGGAGTGCGATCTTACGATGCAAAAGATTATGATCAGGCCGCGAAAATATTCCGTGATGTCCTCAGCGTCATACCATCGCATTCGCCGGCACTTTATGAACTTGGCTTTACCTTGCGTACCATCGATCGTGGCGCAGCTGGCAGTGCAGCTGCCCAACGTCAATTTCTGTTGGCCCGGCAGTTTAACCCCTTCATGTTGGAAACGTACCAAGGGTCGTTTAACCGGGAGGAAATCAAACGCTTGTCCGCCCTGCAGACTCAAGCAAAACCCGGCTGGGACAAACTACTGAGCTCGCCAACGGACCAGGATAAGCCTGAGGATTTGGAAAACCTTTCCACACAACTGCAGGCAGCGGGCCTACACGAATTCGGGCTCATCGTACGACAACTAGCCGTCGCTCACCGCGGAAAAACTTACCAAGCCAAAGATCGCCAATTCATCACGGCGAGCTTGCAGAAGCTCCTGCCAAAAGAGTCTCTCGAAAAAGTGGTTCCGCCAGAAAACAAAAAACGCACGCCACTCCCACTGAGCAACTTTTAAGGCTTTCTGGCAGGGCAGCAGGTGGTTAAGCCGTGCCGGCCACTCAGCCGTGCGGTTTCCCGTTGAGGCAATTTATGCGGGTGCCTGAGCCGTGGTTCCGCTATAATCAAGTGCCCATGGCGCTGGCCGTCTCACGACTGGCGCACTCCCCACCTTGAAGAGTCTCCTGCCATGAACATGCTCCTTGACTCCCCTTCATCCTGTCGCCGTCGTTTTTTACAAGCAGGTTTGCTGGGGTTGAGCGGTTTAGGCCTGGGGGATTTGTTGCGTCTACGAGCGGCAGCCGCAGCCGAATCGCACGGCGCAGCATCAGACACGGCAGTGATATTGATATGGCTTCAAGGTGGCCCCAGTCACATGGAGACCTACGATCTGAAGCCCGATGCACCGCTGGATTATCGCGGCGAGATGCAACCAATCCAGACGCAGGTTCCGGGAATGGACATCTGCGAGCTATTGCCATTGCACGCCAAGGTCGCGGATCGGTTCACGATCATCCGGTCCATCTCTCACGGTTTTGCCAACCACGCCGGCGGCGCAGGGCGATTCCTGTCAGGTCGCGATCCACTCCGCCCCCTGGATCCCATCGCTCAGTTCCCGACAATTCCGACCGTTGTCAGCCGGATGCGAGAGAGGCCCGATCATCAGATACCGGTGTACGTCGCAAATGCGAACCGAGTGTACGGCGGGGGAAGCTCTTACCTGGGTGAATCCGCACTGCCGTTTGTGGTTGGAAACGACCCAAATGCCGACAACTTCTCAGTACCCAATCTCGGACTCGCCGGCAAATTAAAAGATCGATTAGACGATCGCATGACCCTACTCCATTCGTTCGACAAGCTGCAGCGTGATGTCGATCGCTCTGGAAAACTGGAAGCCATGGATCACTTCCATGCCCGCGCGGTGAATTTACTTACAAGTGAACGTGCCAAGCGAGCGTTTGATCTCTCTCTGGAAAGCGAGCAGACGCGCGAGCGATACGGACGCCACAAATGGGGCCAGCGCGCCTTATTGGCGCGCCGTCTGGTCGAGTCGGGTGTCACGTTCGTAACCATGCAAATGCAAAATCCGGGAGTCCCTGGTGGGATTGGTAATTGGGATATCCATGCAGTAAATGGTCACCTGTTCGAAGACACTCGCGCGCGTCTGCCAATTTTCGATCGAGCTATTTCCGCTTTAATCGAAGACCTCTACGACCGTGGCCTCGACCAGAAAGTGATGCTGGTCGTGACAGGCGAGTTTGGTCGCACTCCACGCATTAATCCTCAAAAAGGCACCAGCTCGGGAATCGTCCAACCAGGGCGTGACCATTGGCCCGGGGCGATGTCTGTCCTCGTCTCCGGTGGCGGGATGCGCATGGGCCAAGTGATTGGC
>MDSW01154477.1_pt1 | contig 12480 bp, 9 predicted proteins | sample 811171 | NCBI WGS metagenome assembly MDSW01 (sample SAMN05326641, study PRJNA326480) | marine metagenome | isolation source: seawater | place: Atlantic Ocean: North West | collected 2012
AACTGCTCAATGCCATCAGGGACCGGGAGTTGGAGTTATACCTGCAACCGCAATTCGACTGCCGCCGTAACGAGGTGTGGGGTGTGGAGGTGCTGTTGCGCTGGAACAGCGCCAAATTCGGCGTGGTGCCGCCGGTGGAGTTTATCGAAGTGGCGGAGGAGGCCGGGCAGATGGCCCAGTTGACCCGCTTTGTGATTACCGAGTCTTTTGCACTGTTGCGGGAATTCAATGCCGCCGGTCACATCCTCAGCCTCAGTATCAACCTGTCGGTACAGAACCTGATGGAGGCCAAACTGATATCGTTCATTACCGCCGAAGCGGATAAGCAGGGCATCAATTTACACGACGTGGTCTTTGAGGTGACCGAGACCTCGTCCACTGAAAACTTCAATCTGGTGATCGACAATCTCAATCAGCTGGCATCCATTGGTTGTCATATCGCTTTGGACGATTATGGCACCGGCTATTCCTCCCTGGCCTACCTCAGTCGGCTGCCGATCCATGAACTGAAAATCGATCGCAGCTTTATCGTGCAAATGGAACACAAGGAGAGCGATTACCGTATCGTTGATAACACCATCAAGCTGGCGCGGGCCCTGCAACTGCAAACGGTGGCGGAAGGGGTGGAAACTCAGGCGGCGCTGGACAGCCTGGTGCGGCTGGGCTGTGATCGGGTGCAGGGGTTTTATCTGGCCCGCCCCATGCCGGTATCGCAGTTCCGGCAGTGGGGCTTGCGCACTACCCCGGGAAGCCAGCAACGGTTACAGGCGCCGGGTGATACCGTCGATTGACAACCCCAGCAGCAGGCCCCGCAGCACCACAAAGCCCACGAATGCCAGCCACAGTCCGGTGTTGCCCAGGGCCCCCAGACCCCACACCAGGGCCAGAAAACCACTGGTGGCCAGAATCGATGCGTTGCGCAGTGGCGCCGTGGTGGTGGTGCCGATAAACAGTCCGTCCAGCTGAAACGCCACAAAGGATAGGGTGACGTACAGGCCACACCAGATCAGGAATTCCTGTGCCCGGGACTGGACCTGGGGCAGATCCGTTAGCCAGGCCAACAGCACCGGCCCCAGGAACAGGATGCCCGCCGCCAGTGCCAGGGCAGTGATGGCCGCCAGCAGGGTGGTGCGGCGCAGGACCTGGTGGAAGCGGGGCCGATCCCGTTGTCCCAGGGCCTGGCCCGCCAGCGCTTCGGTGGTGTAAGCGAACCCGTCGAGAAAAAAGGCGCAGAAGGAAATAAACTGCAGCAGAATATGATTGGCGGCCAGGGTGATGTCGCCATAACGGGCGCCCTGATCGGTAAACACCGCAAACCCCAGCAACAGAAACAGGGTACGGATCATCAGGTCCAGATTCACCCGCAACACCGGTAACAGTTTGTGCCAGGCCAGCAGTCCCCGCCATGGCAGCTGGTCGAGGCCGGGCCACTGGGTGTGCTGGCTTTGATGCCGCCATACCAGCAGAAGGGCCAACCCCAGAGTGATCCATTCCGCCAGCGCAGTACCCAGAGCAATACCCCGGGCACCCCACTGCAAGTAACCGGCGAACCCGATGTCCAGCAGCATGTTGAGGCCGTTCAGCACCGCCTGCACCAGCAACAGGGTGCCACTCATTCCCCGGCCGATGAAATAGCCCAGCAGTACATAGCTGGCCAACACCGCCGGCGCACCCCAGATGCGAATCCGGAAATAATCGCCGGTGATGGTTTCCACCTCGTTACTGGCCCCGAACAGGGACAGCGACAGGATTCGCAGGGGCCACTGCAGCAACAATAAGCCGACCCCGATCAGGCTGGCCATGGCCAGGCCCCGCAGGATCACCTCGCGGATGCGGGCTTCGTCCCGCCGGCCGGTGGCCTGAGCCACGAAACCCGTGGTGCCCATGCGCAGAAAACCAAAGCCCCAGTAGACAAAACTGAAAATTAGCGAGCCCAGGGCAACGCCACCCAGATGCTGGCTGCCGGCGGTATGCCCGATCACCGCGGTGTCCACCAGACCCAGTAACGGTGTGGCGCTGTTGGCCAGAATCACCGGCCAGGTGAGACGCCATATATCGCGGTATCGGGGAGCAGTGCTGGTTTCCATGGGTGCCTTATTCGCAACCGGGGCCGGGGGCGGAGTCGCTAAGGCTATTGCGTCCACCCACGGTTTACAATAGGGTTCGCCAGAGTCAACAGCACCAGCGGTGAGGTCACTATGGAACAAACCATTGATAAAACCAAACCGGTCCTGGTCACCGGCGCTTCGGGTTATATTGCCAACTGGATCATTCTGGATCTGTTGCAAGCCGGTTATACCGTGCACGGTACGGTACGGGATCCGGACAACCAGCGCTCCGTGGGGCCCTTGCACAAGCTGGCGGCCCGGGCGCCCCAGGGGCGGCTGCAACTGTTTCGCGCGGATCTGCTGGAGCCGGGCAGTTTCGATGCTGCCATGGAGGGTTGCGAGGTGGTGCTGCACACCGCGTCACCGTTTGTGATTCGCGGTTTTGACGACGCTGAGGCAGCGCTGATCCGGCCGGCGGTGGAGGGTACCCGCAATGTGCTGGAGGCGGCCAATCGGGTTGCCTCGGTGCAGCGGGTGGTGCTCACCAGCAGTGTGGCGGCCATCTATGGCGACAATGCCGATCTGCAGGAGATCCCCCGGGACTGTTTCACCGAGGAGGACTGGAATTTTTCCAGTGGGGTGTATCACCAGCCTTACTCCTACTCCAAGCTGTTGGCGGAAAAAGAGGCCTGGAAGATTCACGACGCCCAGTCACGCTGGCGCCTGGTGTGCATCAATCCCAGTATGGTCTGCGGCCCGGCCCTAACCCCCTTCAGCCAGTCCACCAGCATCGACACCCTGCGCAGTCTGGGCACCGGGAAAATGTGGCCCGGGGCACCGGAGTTGCGAATGGCCTGGGTGGATGTGCGGGATGTGGCCCAGGCCCACCTGGAGGCGGCTTTTCGCCCGGATGCCAATGGCCGGCATATCGTCAGCAATGGCGAACTCAGCTTTCTTCAGGTGGCACAAATTCTTAAACGGCATTACGGCAGTGGTTATCGGTTTCCGGTATTCGAATTGCCCAAGTTCGTGGTGAAGTGGTTTGGTTGGATGCTGGATTCCAGTGTCAAGCCGAAATTTGTCGAGCGCAACGTGGGGCATGCCATCTGTTTCGACAACAGTCGTGGCCGCAAGCGATTGGGCCTGGAGTATCGTCCGCTGGAGCAAACCTTTGTGGATCACTTTCAGCAGATGATCGATGATGGTCTGATTCGCGCGTGAGTGGCTGGTGCGGCAGCCACCTGGTGCGATGAATAAACGGCTCGGGCCGGCTCAGATTACAACGGCATACCGGTTCGCTGACCGGCTTGCAGCCGGCGGCTAAAATTTGCGATCCAGGGACAGCGTGATGATATAGGCGGTCACCTCGTTGCGGAACGGAGTGGAATAATAGGGGGTTGTACACCACATCCCCTTCCACGCAGCTGTTGGCGTTGCGGGATCCACAGGCGTCGGTATCGCTTTCCGATTGCAGATAGCCGAGGGCTCCTTCAATGCGGGTGATTTTGTCGTATTGCCAGCCAAAGCCGGCGGTGTACAGATCGGTATGGGTGATGGGGAACAGCAGGTCGGTGCGATCATCGGGAATGGCCGAACGGCGGGGCTCGTAACCGGCCCGCAGCACCAGATTGTCATTCCACTGATATTCCGCGCCGACCGCCCAGGACCAGGTGTCCTCATATTCCCGTGGGATCAGCATGCGGTCCGGATCCGCATAGTTGAGTCCCGCCAGGGTATTGATCACGCTGCCCAGTATCAGAAAATCATTGTTGCGATCGAATTCAAACGTCAGATCATCCCAGCGGCTGAATTCGATCCACTTGGCATCCAGGTTGATTTTCAAAGCCGGCAACACCTGCATGGAAGCGCCAAAGGAAACCGCCTGGGGTGAGATCCACTCCGCTTTCACCGTGCCGGTCTCCTTTTCCGCGGCGCTGACCGGTGCACCGTCGAACGGCAACAGCAGCAGATCCACGCCGCTCTCACTCAGACCTTCCATGGTGTGAACAAAGGTATCGGTGTTTTCCATGCTGTAATCCCCCTCCATTTCGGAGGTGGACTCACTGCGATAACTGAAGCCCAGGGTCAGCCAGGAATTGGCCTCCCACAGCAGGCCGAAGCCAAAGCCCAGGGAAAACATATCCTCCAGCTCCATGGTCAGCAGTCTCACGTTGTCGTAGGGGCCCAAACCGATGTTGGGGAGCGGGCTGTTGGGAATGGAATTGAGGTTGCGTAAGAAGCCCAGGGTCAGACCCGGGGCGCGGAATTTGGTTTTCACCCCCAGCCCCTGGTAGGAGAAAGTGAGGCCAAATCCCACCGCCAGACGCTCGGTGATCTGCAGGGCCACTGTGGGTGAAAAGTAAGTGAGCCGGGCGAGACCCAGCTGATGACCCTGAAATGCCCCGGCCTCGTCCAGCTCCCGGGTGTAGCCGACACCCTCAGACACATAGGCGGCGGTGCCGAAGGTCCAGTTTGAGCCCGGGGCCTCCACCGCCACGCCGCCCATGGGCAGCGCCAGAATAGGGGTTTTCTGCAGACCCAGAAATGGCACCATCAGCACTGGATCGCCGGTACTGATGCTGGTGTTTGCCACCGGGTCCACGCCCCAGCATTGATCGTGGGCACTGGCCACCTGATCCAGATCGTTGGGGTCTGTGATGGGGTACAGGCTCTGGCACTCCGCGGTCAGGTCGTAAAACAATTGTTTGCCGCTGACGAAGGCCGGGTCCGGATCGTTGGGATCATAAGGGCCATCAAAAATATCCGTGGGCTGAGTGGGTTCGCCGAAGCTGCTGTCGATCTGAATGTCGGCGATCAATAATTTCAGACTCAGCTGCCGTCCCTGAATGCGGCTCAGTCCCGCCGGATTGAAGTGGATGGAGTCAATGCCCGGGGGATCGGCCGTAACGGCGTGGGCCAGGCCGAGTGCTTTGGGGTTGCCCATGGACAGGTTGTTCAGCAGTTGGCCGTGGCAGGTGCTGGCCACCAGGCAACCGGCCGCAAGCGCAGTAATCGATGCTGGTTTTATTGTCATTGTTATTGTTTTTGTTGTTATAAGTATAAGGGCCCGGATTTATTGTGTTTTTCCGGATCGCCCAGATACTTTATTGGCATCGATCTCAAGCGTCAACCGATTGAACAGGGTCACTGGTTTTTATTAAGCGTGGCGATAAATTCCTGGGATTGGGCGATGGACGCTTCCATGTCTTTAATCAGGCGTGCCACGTTCGATTCAATACTGCGCAGCTCCCCTTTGAGTCCATCGATGGCGCGGGCGTTCAGATTGTGTTTCAGGTAGAGTACCTGATCCTGCAACGCCGCCAGTACCGGCTGCATTCTCGATTCCGCCTGCCGCATGGATTGGATCAGCGCACTGTATTGTTTGCGGGTGGCGTTTAGTTGGCGGGCACTTTGTTGCTTCAGACTTTGATTGCTGTATAAGGACAGCTCCTCCTCCCATTCTTCGAACAGCGCCTCCGATACGCTGGCCACGGCATCGATTCTATCGGATACCGCCTGGGCCGCGGCTTTACTGTCTTCATATTCGTCATTGAGGGAATCGTAGGTCTCCTGCAGCTCCTGATCCTGGACCCCCAGTAATGCCTGATACTGCTCCAGGGCGGAGGCGAACTGCTCTTTGGCGTCCTGTTGTGCGTCCTGCGCTTCCTCCACCCGGTCCACCATGATATCCCGTTTGTGGACCCCCACTTTTTCCATGGCGTTGTAATACATGCTTTCACAGGCGCAAAGGGTTCCGGCGAGCAGGGCCAGCAACAGGATACGTATCACGGATCATTCCTCTTGGGTCGGTATTGGCAAAAGTCACTGAATCATACCAGTTGCCTGTGGCATTGCCAGATTGGTAACAGGGAATCAACCCGGCGAAGCACAAACCGGACACGGGGGTCAAGTGCCGGTGGCCACGCAGCCGGGCGTGCCAGCGGATAACCGGGCGCCTGCACCGCAGGTTCGACGTTAGCAAAATGTTAACCAAATAATGTTTGGCAATTCACAAAAAAAGTGATTAGATTTACCAAATCGTTCCGGCTACTCGTTCCGGCTACAGACTCTGGGGTAATGGACTGCTGAGCTGGGGTAGAGGCTTTAAACACACCGACAAGACGAAACCAATTATGGAAACACTGGTTAAGTTTTCGTCTAGGGAAGGACGCCGCATTGTGCGGCAGCAGCTGAATGGAAATCATGGGGTGGATGCGGTCTGGAATTCAGGGCCGCAACGGGTATCAGTGACGCTGCTGGATATTTCCAGCCTCGGCTTCGCCATGCAGGTACCAGCAAGATACGCCACAGGCTTGAGAACCGGTGACTCGGTCAAACTGGTGGTGAGCCCGCTGTTACGCACTCACTATCATGTCAGTGGACTGGTGATCGACAGCCGGCAGCAGGGGGATCAGGTAAAGGTGTCGGTGGTTATCGAGCACGAAATCACTCCCGGCCACGGCAACCTGAAACCTATTGAACTGCAACCGGGGAATCGGATTCACGGTCAGTTTCAGCATCCATTTTTCTATCGCCAGAATTACTATTTTGATGTTCACAGTCTCTCCGCCCGGGGCTTTTATCTGCAGGGTATTGATCCCGGCTGCGTGTTGTTCAGTGGCATGCGATTGACGCTGCGCCTGGGCATGTTCGATTGTGACCAGTCCGTGGTGGGTACGGTGTCGGACGTTTCCTGCGATGAGAACGGTCAGCAGTGCTGCTTCCTGCGCATCGATATGCTGGCGCTGTCCCTGGAGCAGCAGTTGACTCAGTACTGCTTCCATTACCTGCGCACCACGCCCAAGGAGTTACGCCGCTCCGGCTTGCGTTCCTATCATGTGAAAGATCTGGTGCAGTTTAAATTTGTGGAGACCCAGCAGGAGTATGAGGATGTGCTGGCGCTGCGGCGCCGCAACTATGCCGCTGTGCGCAAAGTGGACGCGGCCGCTCCCCTGAGCAAGCTTTCCTACTTTTTTGATCGTTACAGCCGCATTCTGGTGGTCTATCACCAGGGCAAGGCCATTGGTACCGCCACCATCATTATTGGTCGCCGGGAGATCGAGCCCATGGAGGTGGAAGTACTGATGTCAGAAGCGGAATTTGAGCAGCTTCCGGCTTACGATCAAATGTTCGAAGTGGCGGCCCTGTGCCTGGACAAGGGCTATCGTGATACCGATATCCTGCATGGCATGTTTGAGCATATTTATAAGCACGCCATGATGAACGGTCGCAACTATATTGTGATCAGCAGTGACAAGTATCTGCTGGAGATGTACCGCACGGTGGGTTTTCAGGATACCGGCTTCAGTTTCGTGCAGCCGAAATATCGTGATCTGAAAATGCATGTGCTGGTAATGGATGATCTCACCACCAAGTGGGGTAAGGGGATGAATCCGGTCACCTGGTGGGGGGTATGGGGGGATGTCAGTCTGTACCTGTACCGGCGCCGGATTATCAGTTACACCCTGCCGGAAAAAGCCCGGGTTTACGCCAGCCGCTGGTTATTCCAGGGGTTCCTGCGCTGGCGTGACTTCTCCACTCAGTTACGCCGCTTCTACGGCAAGCAGTGTGAGCGGGTGGGGCACTACAACTGGAAGGGGGCCAACAGCAACAGCCGCCCCCTGAATCGCTCCGGCTACTGAATCCGGTGATTCAATCAGGCTATTGCATCAGGTTATTAATGGGCACGTCCGCCGCCACGTCGGCGTCGTAATCCACACCGGGCACATTGAAGCCGAACAGCTGCATAAACTCGGTGCGGAACCCTTTAAAGTCGCTGATCTCGTTCAGGTTCTCGGTGGTCACTTGCGGCCACAGCTGCTCCACCTGCTGCTGTATTTCCGGCCGCACTTCTTTTTCATCCACCCGATTGCGGCCTTCGTCGTCGCGACGCGGGCTGGCGTTGTACAGGCATTCGCTGAACAGTCGATAGATCTGCTCGATGCAACCTTCGTGGCTGCCATCGGCTTTCATTACCCGGAACAGTAATGCCAGATACAGGGGCATCACCGGAATCGCGGCGCTGGATTGGGTGACCACTGCCTTGAGTACGGAGACCCGGGCATCAAACTCCTGTTCGCGCAGGGTGGCGGCGGCCCGGTCCAGGTCTTTCTTGGCCGCGCCGATGGTGCCATCCCAGTAGATATCGCGGGTGATTTTTTCCCCCACATAGGTGTAGGCGGTGGTCTTGCAATCTGGGGCCAGTACTCCGGCCTGGCTCAGGGCACTTAACCAGATTTCCCAGTCTTCGCCGCCCATGACCGCCACGGTGTTGTCGATTTCTTCCTGGGTGGCCGGTTCCAGGGTAAATTCCTTGATAACTTCCTTGTCGGTATCAAGCCCGGTCTGGGTGACGGGCTTGCCGATGGGTTTCAGGGTGGAGGTAAATACCTCGCCGCTATCCGGATGCTGCCGGCGGGGCGAGGCCAGACTGTAGATCACCAGATCCACCTGCCCCAGATCCTGCTTGATCAATTCAATGGTTTGGTCCTTGATGGCATGGGAGAACGCATCGCCATTGATATTCTTGGCGTAAAGGCCGGCTTCGTCGGCGGCCTGCTGCAGCGCCGCCGCGTTATACCAGCCGGCGGAGGCGGTGCGCTTGCCCTGGGCCGGCTTCTCGAAAAACACGCCAATGGTGCTGGCGCCGCCGCCAAAGGCCGCGGTGATGCGGGAGGCCAGGCCATAACCGGTGGAGGCGCCAATCACCAGCACCCGTTTGGCGGCCCCGGGAATCTCACCCTGTTGTTTCACAAATTCAATCTGGCGTTGCACGTTGGCAGCACAACCCACAGGGTGCGCCGTGGTGCAGATAAATCCTTTAACCCGGGGTGCAATAACCATCGCAATAACCTTACAAGTTTATTTGTGCATTGAGACTGGGTGATTTCGATGCAGCCATTCTAAAGGCGTGTTCCGGTCATGGCCAGTTGCGGCAGCGGCGGTGGGATCAAATTTTATGAATTCTTACAATTTGTCCCGGGCTTGAGCCAGGGCAATGGTGTGGCCGCTGATAACTGTTATAGTGCTTGGATATCACCTGTGAGAGGCAAGGCCGCCGTGACAACCGGTCCCAATTCGAGGCACCTCCAAGACGATATCACCATTGCCTTCACCGGCTCCGGTGGCAGTGGCGTGATTGCGGTGGGTGAAATGCTATTACGGGCCGCGGCCCGGGTTGGTTTTTACGGCTTGCTGCGGAAAAGCTACGGGCCGCAGATACGGGGCGGTGAGTCTGCGGCGATCCTGCGTCTGGCGCCGCAACCGGTGGCTGGCTTTGCCGATGGTATTGATCTGCTGGTGGTGCTGGACTGGAGTCACTTTTCCCGGTTTGGCGATGAGCTGATACTGGGCACGGACACCTGCATTATTGAGGATGCTGCCGCTGGAGTCAGGCCCCTGACTGTGCCTGCGGCGGTGTCTATTCTGACCCTGGATTTCACCGGCCTGGCCGGTACTCTCGGCTCCGCTCACAACAACATCGCGGCGCTGGGTTACTGCGGGGCCTGGCTGGGATGCAGCGCGGAGCAGTTGGTGGCCAGCCTCAACCACCGGCTGCAGCGACAGGACAGTGCCACCCTGAAGCTGGCGGCGCAGGTGGCGCAGGCCGGCATGGGCCTGGCCGCCGAGCATCCCCCGCCCCTGGCCGCACCGCAGCCGGGCCGGCCAGAGGCGACCCGCTGGCTGGCCACGGGCAATCAGCTGGCGGCCCTGGGGGCGCTGGAGGCGGGCATCCGGTTTGTGGCGGCCTATCCCATCACCCCGGCCTCGGACGTGCTGGAGTGGCTGGCGACCCATATCGATAAAACGGGTGGGCGACTGGTGCAGGCGGAGGATGAACTGGCGGCGGTGAATATGGCCATTGGTGCCGGTTACGGGGGGGTGCCGGCCATGACCGCCACCTCCGGCCCGGGACTGGCGCTGATGGCGGAGGCCATGGGCCTGGCAGTGGCCAGTGAGACACCACTGGTGGTATTGAACGTGATGCGCGGTGGACCCTCCACCGGGATTCCCACCAAATCAGAGCAGGGGGATTTCAATCTGGCGGTCTACGGCCTGCACGGAGACGCGCCCCATGTGGTACTGAGTGCTCTGTCGCCAGCGGACTGTCATTTCACCCTGGGCTGGGCCACGGCAATTGCCAGTCACTACCAGACCCTGGCAGTGGTGCTGTCGGACCAGCTGCTGGGTCAGTCCATGCAGGTGTTACCGGCGCCCCCTGCCATGCCCTTTCAGGCACGCCTGGACCGGGCCGCACTGCCCCCCGTGGACGGTGAACATTACCTGCGTTATCTGGACACCGGCTCCGGGATTTCCCCCATGGCGGTACCCGGAGATCCCGGCGCCATGTATACCGCCGATGGCCTGGAACATTCGATAGGGGCCACTCCCTCCGCCGGCGCCGGGGACCACCAGCAACAGTTGAGTAAACGGCAGCGCAAGTTAATGGGCCTGATGCAATCTGAACATTGGGCCGAAGGTGTGGAGCAGCCCGAGGCCCGGCTGCTGATCCTGGGCTGGGGTTCCTGTTACCCGGTGGCCCTGGAGGCCCAGTCCTGCCTGGAGGCGGCGGGGGTGCCAGTGAATGTGCTGGGGGTGCGTCTGCTGGCACCGTTGCCCTGGGAGGCGCTGCAGGCCCAATGTGCCAAAGTAAGCCAGGTGCTGGTGATCGAGCAGAATCACCAGGGTCAATTCGCCCGCTATCTGCGTGGCTTCGGTCTGCAGTGTCATGCCTATCACCGGCCCGGGCCACGGCTGCTGACCGCACTGGAAATTCAACAGCAGGTGGAGGCCCTCGTCGATGCTTAAGGCCAAAGAATACAAGTCCGGCATCAAGCCGATCTGGTGCCCCGGGTGCGGCCACTTCGGCGTGTTGAATGCCATCACCAAAGCGTTCGCGGCCCTGGAGCAGGCCCCGGAAAATGCGGTGCTGGTGTCCGGTATCGGTTGTTCCTCGCGGTTGCCGGCTTACGTGAACAGCTACGGCTTTCATGGAGTCCATGGCCGCGCATTGCCGGTGGCCACTGGATTAAAAGTGGCGCGTCCTGAGCTCAATGTGATCGCTGTGGGCGGGGATGGCGACGGCTTCTCCATCGGCGGGAATCATTTTCTGCATGCCTGCCGGCGCAACGTGGATCTGGTGTACCTTGTGATGGACAACGAGGTCTACGGAATGACCAAGGGACAGGCCTCGCCCACCACGCCGGCGCATTGGGATCACAGTAAACTGACACCCCACGGGCCGCAGTTGCGACCCTTCCAGCCCTGCGCCCTGGCCCTGGCGGCGGGGGCCAGCTTCATTGCCCGCGGCTATGCCGGGGATCCCAACGGCCTGGCGCAGATGATTTTCGAAGCAGTGCGGCACCCCGGTTTCGCCTTTATTCAGGTATTGAGCCAGTGCGTGACATTTTGCCCGGAGCAGGCCCGGTGGAAGCAGCAGGTACACGAAGAGGATCACAACGACTGCTGTGATCCGGTGGCCGCCGCCCGTTTTCTGCATGGAGAGGATGGCCTGGCCAAAGGTAATTTTTACCGTAACCCCAGGCCGGTCTGGCCACCGTCGGCACAGGCCGGTGGCGCTGTGGATCTGAGGAGTGAATTTGCGTTATGAGTGAAGCATTGTATCAGGACGAGGCAGTGTTCCTGGCCCACAGCGTGGCCCTGGAGCAGGAGGCCACGGAGCGGCTGTACGAGTTGGCGGACACCCTGGAGATTCACAATAACCGGTCCCTCAGCTCCCTGTTGCGGGAGCTGGCGGCCTACAGCGAACAGCATGCGCGCCAGGTGGCGGGCCTGTGTCAGGGACATTCCCTACCGGGTTTAAGGGCCTGGGAGTATGCCTGGCCCCAGGATGAGTCACCGGAAGTGTTTCATTATTCCCAGGTGCATTATCTGCTGCAGGCGGAGCAGGCGTTACAGGTGGCGCTGGAAGTGGAGCAGAACGCCGCCGCCTTTTACCGGGATGTGGCGGCACGGACCCACAACCCGCAGATTCAACGCTGGGCGTTGCAGTTTGCCGGCGAGGAGGAAGAGCATGTGCGAAAACTGCAGGCCCGGCTGCTGCAAGTGAATGCCGGGCAAAGCCCCCGCGACCACACGGATTTTGATCCGCCCCAGATACCGGAGTGAGATGGTTGGTGAAATGGTTGAAGCCGACCGTAAGTGACCAGGCTCTGTGTCGAGAGCGCCTAAGACTGGCGGCCCTCGCCTGATCGCAGTTGTCGTCGATACTGGCCGGGCGAAACTCCGGTCCAGTGGCGGAAGGCGCGGATAAAAGAGGCGGTTTCGGTGTAGCCGGCCCGGGCTGCCACCTCCTTGACGGGGACATTCTGACTCAGCCAGTGCAGCGCCCGCTCCCGCCTGACCTGATCTTTCAGGGATTGGAATTGAGTGCCCTCGGCGGTGAGTTTGCGGCGCAGGGTGCGGGAAGTGG
>MDSW01119109.1_pt1 | contig 12477 bp, 8 predicted proteins | sample 811171 | NCBI WGS metagenome assembly MDSW01 (sample SAMN05326641, study PRJNA326480) | marine metagenome | isolation source: seawater | place: Atlantic Ocean: North West | collected 2012
CCCCCCCCCCCCCCCCCCCCGCGCGCGCGTCGATCGTCGTCTCTCAGCTCTGAAAGTGGTTCCCCTCGGGTTCACGACGGCTTCCATGGTTCAGGCCCAGCGCCAGGACACGATCATGGTCTCGACCGGCTCGGCGAAGCTGGATGAGCTCCTCGGCGGCGGCTTTGAGTCCGGGTCGCTGACGGAGATTTACGGCGAGTTCCGCACGGGGAAGACGCAGCTGTGCCACACGTTGGCGGTGACGTGTCAGCTCCCCCTCGACCAGGGCGGCGCCGAGGGGAAGGCGATGTACATCGACACGGAGGGGACGTTCCGGCCTCAGCGGCTCGTGTCCATCGCCGAGCGGTTCGGCATGGACGCCGGCGCGGTGTTGGACAACGTCGCGTACGCCAAGGCGCACAACACGGAGCACCAGACGGAGCTGCTCGTCGCGGCGGCGGGGATGATGGCGGAGGCGCGCTTCGGCGTCATCATCGTCGACTCCGTCACGAACCTCTACCGCACCGAGTACGAGGGCCGCGGCGAGCTCTCGGCGCGGCAGATGCACCTCGGGAAGTTCCTGAGGCACCTCACGCGCCTGGCGGATGAGTTCGGCGTCGCCGTCGTCGTGACGAACCAGGTGGTGGCCAACCCGGACGGCAACGCCATGTTCGCCGGAGCCAACGCGCTGAAGCCCATCGGGGGGAACATCATGGCGCACGCGAGCACCACCAGGCTCGCGCTGAGAAAAGGACGGGGCGAGAACAGAATCGCGAAGATCGCGTGCTCGCCCGTCCTCCCGGAGAGCGAGGCGCAGTTCAGCATCTCGGAGAGCGGCATCGACGACGCCAAGGACTGAGACGGCGGCGGAGCGGACCGAGAGGGGCGCGCGGGGATTTATCTATGCCGGTTCTCAACCGGTTCTCAACGAACGACGAACGACGCGAACGCGGACGACGACGACGAGACGACGCGGACGCGATGTGCACGAGCGATCAGTCCACAAAAAAAACGCGGATCGTCGATCGCCTCCGCGTCCCGTCGGCTCGCGTCGCCTCGTTCACCTCGCGAGCGTCGCGGAGTAGGCGGCGATGCCGAGGGCGACGACGGTTCCCGCGGCGGTGATGAACGGGTTCTGCGGCAGCCTCACCGACGGCTCGAACGCGTCCGCGTACTCCTCCTCCAGCGTCTTCTCCCTCGGTTTCGCGCTCTTTAAAGACCCGCCCCCCCCGCCCTTCCCCGCCCACGCGTCTCGCCGGTACCCGTAGTCGTCGCCGAGGAGCGGCACCTCGACCCGCTCGTCGTCCCCGATGTCCATCTTCGGCGCCTCCTGGATGTACTTGAGCTCCTCGGCGGTCTTCTTGATCGACCTCTCGGGGTGCGTGGACATGAGCCACTCGTAGATCGCGATCGCCTCCTCCTGCTGCCCGCACGCGTAGTGCCCCATCGCCTGTTGGATCTGGATCTCGCCGCCCAGCTTGCTGCGCTCGTCCGTCTCCTCGAGCGCGGCGCGCATCCACTTCACCGAGTCGACGTACATGCCCTTCGAGTACGCGACGACGCCCTGCTTGTACAGGCGCGTCGCCTCGAGGGTGTACCCCGTGAGCCGCTGCGCGTTCTCCTCGAGCTTCGCGCGCACCTTGGCGGCGTACCTGCGCTGCGCGGGGGAGAGGTCCGCGAGCGACTTCACGCCCAGGGCCTCGGCGACGACGCCCGAGGTGTCCACGCCCGCCTCGAACGCCTCCGCGTACTTCCTCGTCGCGCGGAGGACCGTGAGGTTGTCCGCGCCGAACGGGACGAGGTCCCTCGTCTCCTCCGCCGACCCGGACACGACGTTCTGCCCGCCCAAAATGCTGTCCCCCATCGACCGCGCCGTGTCCTCCTCGTACTGCGCCCGAACGAGGTCCTCGGGGGACAGCGGCACGTCGACGAAGGTCTCGGGATCGAGCTTGGAGACGCGGGGAGGCGAGGCGGCCTCGCCGCCGTCGTCCGCGGCGGCGCGCGGCGCGGAGGCGCGGCGGGGCGAGCGTCGAACGACGCGCGGGGGCGCGACCGAGAGGGGCAGAGGCGCCGCGAATGCGCGCGACATCCTCGCCTCGGCGCGCGCGGCCGCGCGATGCGCGAGCGGACTGGATAGCCTCCAGTTGTCGTTCTCACAAGAACTCGTCACCCGGCGGTTGAGCCAGTGATGAGGCGCGCGCGCACGCGCCGGGCGTGACTCGTCAAAACATAAGGAGTACTGGTAGCCCCCGTCTCGAGTCCCGACTCTTCAGAGCGAGACGCGGTCGGGGCACGTTCGGGGCGCACCGCTCCCGAGCGTCGCCGCGCGCACCGCGCCCCGTCCCGCGGCGTCGACGCCTCGCATGTCCATCAACAGCGCGCACGGCGCGTTCGAGATCGACGGCGTGCACACGGAGGTGGTCGTCACCGAGTACGCCGACCGCGTCCTCGTCCTCGCGACGCAGATCGGTAAGCTCGGCACGATGTACCTGACGCGCGACGCCGGGCCGGGGGGGGGGCGCGGGTTCGAGCCGCCGGAGGTGCGCGTGATCGTGGGAAGGCGCGAGGACGAGATGCTGGAGGCCACGGCGCGGCGGTTGGCGCAGGTGATCCAGGCGCGAGGGTCGACCAAGCAGGTGCTCGTCTCATTGGGTTTGCGCCCGACGCTCGCGGTGGGCACGCTTCGCGGGGTCGCGCGCGTCGCCGCGGATTTCGCGTGCGACGCCATGGGACTCGGCGCGCCGGCGGGAATGGGGGAGATGTCGCTCGAGGCGTAGCGCGTAGACACCGCGTGGGGAGAACGAGAGAGGTGACGGTAGACGACGACGTCGCTGGATGCCACGGAGACGCGCGCCGCTCGCGACGGGCGACGGACTCGGGAGGCGGCATCCTCTCGCGAGCCTACGAGTTCTACGGCGCTCGTATTCGCATTGATACTGAGGTGAGGGCCGTGGTACGAAATTTGCGTACGCGTACGATCCTCGGATCCTCGGATCCTCCCCTCTGTCAGCCTCGCGAGGCGATTCCTCAAGCCGGATGCAAAGTGTACGTGTACGTAGCCGGCGTCGGCGTGAAGTCGGCTCCCCGATTCTCAGTTTCGTGAATCACCTCCACGCCGTTTTCCTCGATGATCCATCCCGGAGCATGACGGGGCCGGTAATACCATATCTTGATGGTGGATATCTTCGTCGGGGAAGTGACGGTGAAAAGCTTCGTCCCCACCCTCGCGCTGGACGGTTGCCAGTTCGAGTGCGTCATGACGTCGCCGTCGGTGAAACCAGTCGTCCCGTGGCACGTCGGTCCCGTGAGACGGTGATAACATTCGCTCTTGTCCGGCGCCACGTGGATCGTGAACTGCTCGGGGGACGGAACCTCACCGTCCAGCTCGATCTGCTCTATGACGGCGGAATTCATGTCGTCGTGTGCGTCGACGTTCTCCGCGCTCACGGTGAAGCTGTACCTATACTCCGTGGGTTCCTCGTCGGCGGAGACGGAGTCGCTCTTGCACGGGTCGAAGACGCCGTAGGAGGCGAAGCGCGACGCCGGGGGCGCGGCGTCGGAGATGTGGGAGAACTCGTACCAGGGTCCGTCCACGCTCTGACCGCCGGAGAAGCGCCATTCGATCGGATCGCGGCTCGGGGAGTCGTTCGCGGTGAAGAACTCGTACCCGCGAATCATCACGGGTTCGCCCGACACGGCGAAGATGAGCTCGGATCGGCCGTTGCTGACGAAGTTACTGTCGAGGAACTTCAGAGTGAGCGTGCCGTCGACGGCGCCGCCGGGGCCCTCGCGCGGGGGGTTGCGGCCGTTAGGGTTGACGGAGGAGGCAACGTCCACGGGAATCACGTCGCCGTGCATGTCGAACATCGTGAGCTCGCCGAACTGCATGGCGTTGTGCCTCGTCGCCGCCGGGTTACCGCCCCAGCCGCCCCTCGCGCGAATGACGTCGAACTTGAAGAACTTGTAAAAGCCCGAGCACAAGATGCAGTCCTCCGCGGGTTTGTCGAACTGCTCGCAGACGCACATCGGGCAGCGAGGATACCCGAGGTTACCGTCGAAATCTATGCTCTCCTTGGGGCCGATGTAGCATGCGCGGCACTGCGTCTCCCCTCCGAGCGCGCCTTCGCACCCGACGCCGCCGCCTGCGTCGCACCCGTCGTCCACGTACTGCCCGACGCCGCCGTTCTTCGTCGGGTGCTGCGCCCCGCACGCGTCGAAGTCGCACTGCCACGTCACGAGCGAGGGCTTCGCGTCGTGCGCGATCTCGTCGACGCCCGCGCGAAACCTGCCGAGGCTCGCGGAGGAGAACTTGTCGTCCTCGTCGGGCTCGCCCGTCACGATCGGCTCGTGGTCGCTGGTGATGTCGTCGTCGCCGTTCGCGGCGAGGTCCTCGTCGAACGTGGCGTACCTCAGGTGACCCGGGTCGTTATTGACGCCGTCGACGCAGAGATCGGCGACGTACGCCTCGTACGCCGCGCGGTCGGCACTCGGCAGCGAGCCGCACTCCTCATCGACGCACTCCGTGTCGATCTCGAAGCAAAACGAGGAGTCGATCGTCACGTCCAGGCCGTCCGCGAGGCAGATCTTCGCGCACGGGGGAACCGGGACGTCGGTGGTGTGGAACCTTCCCATGCGCGCTGAGTTGCGAGCGTCCGAGGTCAAGGGGCCGACCCGCTTGTCCATCGCGATGTGCTCTCCGAGAGGGGGCGACGAGGTGAAGGCGCCGGGGACGGCGAGATGCGACGCGCCCGCGGCGCAGCCCGCGACGGCGACAACAGCCGCGACCAACCGAACGGCGGTCGTAGTACAGGGCGTTCGTTTCTTGGAAGCGGAGACGTCGCCATCGCGAAGGGGCGTGCGCTCGTTCGCCGACGCGGAGCCGGATGCCATCGTCCAGGGAGGGAGCGTTGCGTTCGCGGACGCACGACCGGGGGCGCGATGATCAACCGCGCGAGTGTACGAGGTGCGGTGCGACGCGCCGTGGTCGCGATTGACGAGTACATGTATCTTGTCGTACAAGTAGAGGCTAATTCCGCCGGCTGTCATCTGTGGCAGGTCAGGTGAATCGAGGTTTGACGTGAACCGTAAATGACGGTCTAATCTATCGAAACCACGTCGGAACCCGCGGCGGGTCCGACTCGCGTCTCCCACTCGCCCGCCTGCTCAGGGCCTGCTGCTCGCGTCGGGGGCGATATCGTCGTCACACTGCGCCCGAGCACGCAGCGCTGGCCCGGAATAATCTCCCGCCAATTTGTCACATCGCCCGTCGCGCGCCGCCCGTCCCTCGCGCTCTTCCCTTCGCGCTCGATGGCGCGTTTCGCGAAGCGCGCGCCCCACGCCGCCTCGGCGGTGCCCTCGTCTGACGTGACGTGCGCGTACGAGGCCGAGCGCGCGGCGCGCATCGCCTCGAACAAGGCGCGCATGATGCGCCTGGGCCTCCTCGACGCGTCCGCCGCGCTGTCGCAGGCGGCGACCGCCGCTCGCGTCACCGCGCGCCACGCGCGCCAGCGCCGCGCCGCGTCTCCCCTCGCCTCCGCGCCGCGCCGCGCCGCGCCGCGTCTCCCCCCGCGCCGAAGCGGTCGGCTCACCGGCGCGGCCCCAACCGCGTCGCTCGAGGACGAATCGTGGCGCGCGCCCGCCGCTCCCGATGACGCGCGCGCGATCAATGTCCACCCCGAGACGTACACCGCCGAGCACCGCGCCGCGCTCGGGACGAGCCGGACGCCCTGGGTGTTGTTCGTCGACGGCTACGACGCGAGCGGCGCGCGGATCTACGACGCTCAGCGCGGCGCGACGTGCCACCAGTGCCGCCAGAAGACGGTGTGCAAGCACACGAGCTGCGGCGGCTGCGGCGAGCTCCGCGGGCAGTTTTGCGGCGACTGCCTGTGGATGCGCTACGGCGAAAACGTCGACGAGGCCGTCGCTGCGGGCGACGCGTGGCGGTGCCCGCCGTGCCGCGACCTGTGCAACTGCAGCTTCTGCAGGCAGAAGAAGGGGTGGCCGCCGACGGGGACGATGTACCGCCGCGCCATCCGCGAGGGCTTCGAGAGCGTCGCGCACTACCTCGTGCTCGGAGCCGACGCCCCGGGGGCGGGGACGGAGGAGGAGGCGGCGGAGAAGAAGGAAGAGAAGGAGGAGGTGAAGGAGGAGGAGAAGGAGGAGGAGAAGGAAGAGGATAATACGGACGCCCCGGCGGACGCCCCCGCGACGCCCCCGCTTCAGCGCACGCGCGGCGCGAAGACGTACCCGTGGGAGAGCGCGAGGCGCGTCCGAGCGCGAGGCGAGGCGTGGTAGGGTCGCCGACCGAACCGTCTCCCGAGTGCGGCGTCGGGACGAGTACGCGTCGAGTCCTCAGAGAGTCCCCGCGATAAACCGAACCAAGAGTCTCCGAAACCTCTCTCGTCTCCCCGCCCTCTAAAACACTCAACACCTCCCCGTGAGCTAGAGCTAGAGCACGGATGAAAGGTCACTACTGCGGTCCGCCCGCGGCGACTCGGTCGTACGCGTCGCGCTCGGTTTCCGGGACGAGATCGTCGAGCCACACGAGGTCGAATCGGGGTTCCGGCGCCGCCAACACCTCGGCCCACCCTCGCTCGGTGAACGTCTCCGGCGCTCTCCGGCGCCACGTCGCGCTGAACGCGCCGTCCGCGTCCGTCACCGCCGAGGTCGGGCCGCGGCTCACCGTCACCCAGTGCGCGCGAGGGCCGCCGACGGGGCGCGCGACAAAGCGCCACTCCGCGCTCGGGGGGGCGCCGTCGATGCGCACGCGCGCCTCCGTCGCCGCCGCCGCCGCCGCCGAACGACCGTCGCCCTCGTCGGCGCCCTCTCTTTCGTTTTCGTCCTTGTTCGCGGGGGTTGTCGGCGCGTCGAACTCGAACTCGGCGCGGTTGAGGTCGAAGGCGAGGCCTACGCCCATGGCCTTGACGAGCGCCTCCTTCGCGCTCCAGTGTTTCTGGAAGGCCTCCTCGACGGCGTCGTCGTCGCCGCCGCCGCCGCCCCGGGCGGCGCCGCGGATGACGGATCGCTCGCGCTCGGTCAGGACGGCGCCGAAGGTGGCGAGCATCTCGTCGGCGGTCGGGACGCGGCCGTCCGCTCGCGGGCGCCTGGCCTGTCCCGGGGCGGCGACGTCCACGCCGCACATCGCGACGGGCTCGGAGGCGAGGACGACGAAGTCGCCCTCGTGCGAGACGTTGAAGTTGAAGTTGGGGGCGTGGGGGAGCGCGATCGCGTTCGCGAGGAAGGGCTTGCGTCCGCGCGTCCGCGCGATGACGACGTCTGGCCACGCGATGCCCGCGACCCTGGCGCACGCCGCGCGCTGCAGCAGGCGGCTCACGAGCGCGCGCTTCTTGTCCATCACGAGGCGCATCTTGAGCACGTCCTCGCGCTCGTGAGAGGGGAGCAGGCGGAGCAGGAACGCGAACTCCGCGCCCTCGTCGTCCCCCGCGGGGCGCCATCGCTCGACGTTCACCGCCCAGCGCAGACGCGCGGGGTTGCGCGGAACGTCGAACGGTTCCGCGGAGGCCGCGTGCGAGCCCGCGGGGGGCTCGCGCGCGGCGTCCATCCCGCGCGGGGAGGACCGGCGCGCGGGGAGAACTGGCGGGGAGGCGCGGGGACGCGGGGACCCGAAAACGCCTGACGAGGAGGACGACGACGCTTCGAGCGGTCCGACGCGCGCCGCGACGTGACGGGCCGCGCGCGAATTTGCTGGCGGTGATCCTCGGTGCGCGCGTTTGGTGGCTCGTGGATATTCTGGGACGCCTCGACCACGCGTCCACCGCGCGCTCGCGCCGCGGACAGATCTCCGCGCGCGCGCCCTCCGCCCCGCCTCGCCGGCGCCCGCGCTCGCGATGGAAGGCTGGGCGGCGACGAGCGCGGTGGAGGGCGTGGACGCGCGCGACCTCGAGCGCGCGCACGCCGAGCCGGACGCGGGGGCCAAAGCGTTCAAAAAACCCCTCCGCGCGCGACCCCCCGCGGCGAGGCGGCGTTCGCGACGCGCGACGCCGACGGGCGGACCCGCGGACGACGCGAGGGCCACCGCACTGTCGCGCGCGCTCGCCCTCGCCCTCGCCGCCCTCCTCGCGGGCGCAGCGTCGTACCGCGCCGCCACGCGGACGCGCGGCGACGCCCCCCGCGCGCGCGTCGACGACCCCGCGCCCAGAACCTCCCCTCGCCTCCCGTCCGCCTCCCCCGCCCTCGCTCTCACGAGCCCTCCAGACCGCGCGTCCTCCCTCCTCGCGGCCACCCTCCCCGCGCTCACTCCCACCGGCGCGCCCGCGCCCCCCTCCCCCGGGGAGTCGGCCCTCGTCGCGGAGCTCGAGCGCGAGCTCGCGCGCGCGAACGAGCGCGCCTCCGCGTCGGCCGCTCGCGCCGCCACGTCCGACGCGAGCCGCGAGCGCCTGTGGCGCGTCGTCGACGCGACGCGCCGCCGCGCCGAGTCCCTCGAGAGCCTCGTCGTCCGCGAGACGTGCGACGCCGAGACGCTGCGGCCGATGTGCGAGCGCGCGACGGCGGACGCGCTCGAGCTGACGCTCCCCGCGAAGGTCAGGTCCAGGACGACCGACCTCAGGCTTCGAAGGCTCTGGGGCTCCCCAGCGGACGACCCCGACCCCAGCGAAGGTCAGGGGTACCAGTACGCGCGCGGGGACGACGACGACGAGTCGGACGAGTCGGAAGCGTTTCTCGCGGGAGGCGCCGCCGACGAATCGGGCCGCCGCCGCCGTGACGCTTCGGACTCTTCGGCGCCGAAGACCATCCACCGCGCCTCGTCCTCGTCCTCGGATTCGGCCGCGGACTCGCCCTCGGTCCTGTTGGCCATCACCGCGGGCGCGTCGCAGCGATCTTTGGTGAACGACGTCGTGACGACGTTCCTCGCGTCGCTTCCGAGCGCGGCGGTGATTCTTTTCCACTACGACGGCGAGGTCGACGCGTGGCGCGAGTTTCCCTGGTCGCGGCGCGCGTCGCACGTCGCCGCCTGGAAGCAGACCAAGTGGTGGTTCGCGAAGCGGTTCCTCCACCCCGACGTCGTCCACCCGTACGACTTTTTGTTCGTCTGGGACGAGGACATCGACGTCACGACGGACGGGTTCGACGCGCGGGAGTACGCCTTCATCGCGACGCGCAACGGGCTGAAGATCTCTCAGCCCGCTTTGATCTCGGGGAAGGGCGCGTGGCCGGTGACGCGCCGCGTCGAGGTCCGCGGCCCGAACGGCGAGGTGGCGATTCCGGAGATGCACCGCCTCGGCAAGGACTGGCGCGGGGAGGCGTGTTTGGACGAGCGCACGCGAGCGCCGCGGCTCCGGCCGCCGTGCGCGGCGTACGTCGAGATCATGGTCCCCGTGTTCGCGCGATCGGCTTGGCGGTGCGTGTGGACGCTCATCCAGTCCGACCTGAGCCACGGGTGGGGGCTGGATCTGACCTGGCACAAGTGCGCGAGCGACCCGGGGAGGAACCGAACCGCCGTGGACGGCATGGGCATCGTGGACGCGCAGGGCGTCAGGCACCTCGGCGCGCCGACGCTGGGGGAGCAGGGCGAGCGACAGGGCGCCGTCGAGGGCGCCGCCGGGGTGAGCCGCAGGAGAGCCGCCGAGTGGGATCTCTTCAACAAGCGGTGGCTCGATCGACGCGCGGACCGAGACGACGATCGCGAAAGGAAAAGGACGAAGAGGAGGATATCTTCGCGAGGATCCGACGAAAACGGAGGTGGGGCGGCGATCGTGGATGACGAGGCGGCGGAGCTGACGGAGGCGATCGACGCGCTCGAGCGCGACGATCTCGACGAGGCCGTGGAGCGGGGATGGACCGCGAGGGGCGCGCCGTGACGGAGGCGCGGAAGAGCTCGGGCGGCGCGTGAAAACCGACCGAACGCGGGACGCTTCGATGCCGGCGAGGCGCCCTCGCGACGTGAGGCGGCGGCGGCGCGCGGGCAGATGCTCGTCGCTCTCGCGACGCGCGGCGCCCGCGCGAACGACTTTCTGACGGTCGAGGGATGACGAAGGACTCTTCCGTCTTTTCGCTGATGAAAAGAAAAAAAAAACGTCCGTCGCGTCACCCCAGGAGCGGTTCTCTCTCGTCTCCCTCGAGCGCGTCGTCCGCCCTCCCCCTTCCGCACAGCCCGGCCTGTTGCGCGAGCAGGACCATGGACCCCGTGGTGAGGACCAACCCGATGACCACCCCCAACACGCCGGCGAGGCTCACGCCCGGCTCGTCGTACCAAATCTTCCCCCACGGAAACCGCGGGCAATCCTTCGGCAAAGTCCCGTCGCGCGAGTTACACACCGCGCGCCGGATCCCCTTCTGCAGGTTACAGCTGTGCATGCACACGGGCTTGCCCTCGACCAGGACCCAAGGCAGCCACTTGTGCTTCGGCCGCAGGGACGCGAGCTCGCGCGAGTGCCTTCGAAGCGCGTCGAACCCCGCCCCCCCCGCCACGCACTCCTTCTGCGCCGAACACGCGCGCGCCCTCCGCGCCGCCGCCGCCGCCGCCGACCCGGCGCCGCCGCCGCCACCGACGCCTCCTCCTCCGAACGCCGGCGGGGCGTTCGCCATGGCCACCTCGCAGCACTCCGCGCTGAGATCCGAGATGCTCTTTGATCCGCCGCCGTCGTTGAATCCGAACGCGCTCGTCGACTCGAGCTGTAACAGCTTCGTCGCGAAACACTTCACGAAGACGTTCTCGGGCGCGGCGACGTCCTCCGCCGCCCTGGTCGACGGCGCGGACGCGACTTCCTCCAGGAAGCTCGGCCGGGGCCAGTCGAACGAGTCCACGTCCCCGCCGATCGCCTCGGCGTCGTACGCGTTCGTGTCGTCCGCCTCGAGGAGCGAGTGGCCGTTTTCGTCAGCCAAAAAACCGTCGTAGTCCCCGGCGCTCGATGACTCGGAGGCGCCCACCGACGCCAGCCGTCGACGACCGCGCGAGCCACTCTTCGTCGGCCGCTCGCGCTCCCGCCCGCGCTCGCGCGCGCGATCGATCCGTCTCGCGAACGCCGCGCGCGCGGGCGCCGCCCACCGCCCCAGCCCGCTCGTCGCGTTGTTGAAGGAGGCGTCCGCGCACGCGATGACGGCGTTCGCCAGGCAGCTCGCCGCCTGCGCGTGCTGGCCGACGGCGTCCCCGCCGCACTGCACCGCCTGGCCCGCGGCCTGGCCGATGTTGCTGTGCGGCTTGAAGTTCCACACGAGCGGGCCGAGGTCCATCTTCAGCAGGTGCTGCACCGGGCCGAGGACGAGCTCGAGCGAGTACGGATCCGCCGCGTCCACGAAGAGGTCCACGGTGAGGTACTTCTTCGACCGCCCGGACTCCTCGTACTGCTCCAGCCACTGGCTCGTCGTGTTCGACGCCGCGCTGTACTCGGCGTTGACCCACTCCGCGCCCTTGGCGTAGAGCTCCTCGAAGTATTCCCGCCCGCCCTCGACGAACATCTCCACGTTCTCGCCGTCGATGGGGACGTCGTCGAACCCCAAATCGCCGATGGTGAACGAACTCGAACGACCCTCCCCCCCGGGCCGCTCGACCGTGATCCGAGTCTTCGGGTCCGCGAACGACGACGCGAGCTCGTACGCCGCCTCGGACCCGCCCGCGTTGGACATCGCCTCGAGGAAAATCTCAGCCGTCTTAGACCGCCGAGCCGCCGAGCGGAACCCGCCGCCCCCCGACGACGCGCCGCCGCCGGATCCGGACCCGGCGCGTCGGCCGCCGCTCGCCGCCTTCTTCGGCCGACCTTCGGCCGAACTTCTCGGGGAGGACACGCGCGACGAAGATCTCCCCCCACCCGCCGCGGGCTTAGGCTCCTCGTCGCGCCGCCGGGCCGTCGCCTTCACGCGGCGAGGACGCGCGCCGCGCGTCTCGGTCGCGCCGGGCTCGAGGTGCTCGGCGGCGTCGTCCTCCGACGCTAAGAAATCCTCGAACGAAATCACCGGCGCCCTCCCCGCGCCGAGCGCCGGCGCGCGGAACCGCGACGCCGAGTCCCGAGGGGCGGCGTTCGCGTTCGCGTTCGCGCGGCGCGGTTTCCTTCCGAGCGCGGCGGCCGACGCGGCGGCGTCGAACGCGTCGTCCTCGAGCGCGTAGTCGTCGTTGAACTCCTCGTACTCGAAGGCGTCGTCCGCGTCGTCGACATCCTCCCCTCCCCCCGCGCGCACCTCCGGCGGGACCCCGCGCGCCTCTCCGGCGGCGCCCACCGCGCCGTAATCGGCGCCGTCGTCGGCGCGCGAGCGCGAGCGCCACGAGGACGCCGCGGAGGCGTCGTCGCTCGTGTCGCTCGCGGCGAGGCGCTCGAGCACCTTGAGCGCCCTCGTCGCGATCTCCCGGGGCTCCGTCGATCCCGCCCCGGCCAAGGTCGTTCGCGCCTTGACGCGGCCGTACACGTCGCGCTGCGCCGCCGCGCTCGCCGCGCTCGTCGGCTCCTGCGAGGGATGTCGGGAAGAGAGGGTCACGCGGTGTCACGACGCGAGGGTCGGGTCGGGGGCGGCGCTCTAGGGGCGGGGGGGGAGGGGGAGGCGGGGTGA
>MDSW01048463.1_pt1 | contig 12474 bp, 12 predicted proteins | sample 811171 | NCBI WGS metagenome assembly MDSW01 (sample SAMN05326641, study PRJNA326480) | marine metagenome | isolation source: seawater | place: Atlantic Ocean: North West | collected 2012
AGTTACAACAAAAAAAAAATTATTTCTCTAAAATGCAATAAAGGTCGTTTTGCTATTTTTCCATTAGTAAAAATTTTTAATATTGAAAAACCGAATATTATTATATCAACAATGGCATATTTTAATTTTATTATTATGATTTCATTATTAATGTCAAATTGTAAACCTGAGCGAGTTATTTTGCGAGAAGCTAATACACCACAATCATCAATTAAATCAAATTTTTTAGGAATTTTATATTTTTATTTTTATAAAATTTTTTATAATCGAGCTGATATTATTATTTGTAATTCTTATCAAGTTTTGAATGAACTAGTTTCTCTTGGAGTAAACAAAAAAAGAATTACATATATACCTAATCCTCTTGCAATAAATGAAATACGTAAAAAAGCTCAAGAAAATATTATGTTACCGAATTTTTCAAATGCAAACTTACCCTTTTTTATTGGAATAGGGAGATTGGTTGAACAAAAAGGCATGGATAGAGTTCTAAACTCATTTTCAAAAATAAAATTGCCTGCTAATTTATTAATTCTTGGTGATGGTCCAAAAAAAAAGTATTTGGAAGATCAGATTAAAAAACTTAAACTCAAGGGAAGAGTTGCTTTGTTAGGGTATACTGATAATCCTTATCCATTTCTTTCTTCTTCAATAGCTCTTTTGATTGGGTCACGTTGGGAAGGATTTCCAAATGTTGCATTAGAAAGCTTTGTTTTAGGAGTACCGGTCATTACGACTTCCGACAGTGGTGGCTTGAGAGAAATTAAAAACAAAATAAATAAAAAGTATTTAGCAATATCAAATAATGAGAACGAATTTATAACTGCAATGGAAAAAATTTTAAAAAAAACAAATAAAGAAAGTAATAGTGATTTGTATAAAAGTATTTTACCAAAAGAGTTTTATAATAAAAATGTACTAAAAAAATTTAGAAAACTAATATTAAACTCATAACGTAAAGGAAATCTTGAAAGTATTATTCCCATTTGTAGGAGATTCAGTTGGAGGTAGCCATAGGTCAACTATTGAACTGTATAAGGCACTTAAAAGTCATGAAATAGATGCAGTAATTCTATTACATTATGATAATGGACCACTGTCCAAATTGCTTAAAATTGAAAAAATTCCATATAAAGTTTTGTCTGTTAAAACTCTTGCAGGTGGAATTCCTAAGAAAAAATCAATTATCATAGGAATTTTAAAAAATATATTTTCGTTTTCAAAGTTTCTCATTTCACATAAGGTTAATATTGTTCATGGTAATGATTTACGAGTAAACTTGACGTGGTCACTTCCAACATTATTAACTGGTAAGAAATTTGTTTGGCATCAAAGAACTATTCTTTCGAAATCTAAACTTTGGAAATTTATACCTTTTATGTGTAATTTTTTTATAGGAATTTCAAAATTAATTGTAAATGGAAGTCCTTCAAATATTAGAAAAAGAAATAAAAAATTAGTATATAACCCTTTTAACGTAGATAAATTTTTTAATAAAAAAAAATCGAGAGCTTTAATAAAAAAAAGGTTTGGTATTTCAAATCGAATTTTTTTAATTGGTTATATAGGTAGGGTGGTAAGTTCTAAAAACATAGATTTTATAATTGAATCTCTTCCCAAATTAAAAAATTTAGGAAATAGAAAAGTTCATTTCTTGATTGTTGGTAGAGGGGAAACTGAATACATCAATCAATTAAAGAAAAAAATTTCTAATTTAAAAATTAAAAAGGAAATAACATTTTCAGGTTTTGTTTCAAATCCAGAAGAAATTATTTCTGGAATAGACTTACTAGTTTCTGCAAGTGTAATTGATGGATTTGGCAGAAGTCTTGTTGAGGCAATGATCCAAAAAACACCTGTCCTTGCAGCAGCGGGAGGAGGTCATACAGAAATTATACAGGACAAAAACACAGGTTTTTTATATAATCCGGATGATTATATTGATTTTAAAAAAAAATTAAATGATATTATTTTTAAAAATTATAATATAAGAAAAATTGTTTCCAAAGCGCAAAAAAATGCAATTATTAATTATTCAATAGACACTCATGTCACAAAAATCATAAAAATATATAAAAATTTATAAATTAATTCATTTTTAATAAATAAAAATTATGAAGAAAATTTTATTCATAACTCCTGGTATAGGTATTGGTGGTGCAGAAAGACAGCTTGCACTTCTTGCAAAAGAAATTAATAAAAGAGGGTTTTACTCTCAAATTTTACCACTTAGTTATGATCCTAATGAGGAAAATTTCCCAGACTTTAAAAATCTAGAATTAGTAGACTTTCAAATAAGAAAAAACAAAATAAACTTAAAAGAATACTTTCGTTTGCGAGATTTTATAAAAAAAGAACAGCCAGATATAATTCAAGGTTGGATGTATGCAGGTAATATAGCTGCATCAGTTTTAACTCTAGGCCTAAAGAAAAAAATTTTTCACTCTATACGTGCATCTGATATGGATAACAGAAGGTATGGAAAACAGATTATGTTTAGTAAATATATTTCAAAGTATGTAAAGAAAGTTATCCTTAATAGTCAGGCCGGTTATGATTTTCATAAAAAAATAGGTTTTGAGGCAGAAAACATGTTAGTTATTCCAAATGGAATTGACACAAAAATATTTAAACCTGATCCAAATTTAAGAAAAAAAATGAGAAATAAGTTAGGTATTTCAGCTCACAAAAAAGTAGTAATTTTTGTAGCTAGATTAGACCCAATGAAATCACATCAGAAAGTTTTAGAGATTGCATACAGGCATCCAGATTTACTTTTTTTGTTCGTAGGTTTTAGAACAAAAAATATAATAGCTCCGAATAATGTATTAAAATTAGGTTTATGTAATGAAATGAACTCGGTATATAACTCTGCTGACATAATGGTTCATTTTTCAAATTATGGTGAAGGTTTTCCTAATGTTATTGGTGAGGCGATGGCCTGTGGGATTCCGGTGTTAGCTAATGACATTGGAGACAACAAACATATAATTGGAAAAACTGGATTAATTGAAACTAATTTACAATTGGAAAAATTAGATAAACATATTAATATCTTATTAAATATAAGTAAACAAATCGCCAAAAAAAATAAAATCCGAGAGCGGATTGTTTACAATTTTTCTGTATCAAAAATGGTTGAATCATATATAAAATTATATAATTAAGGTTAATATTAAATGATTGATAATCTTTTTTACTTAAAAAAAATAATATTAGAGGTGAACGAAAATATAAAATTAAAACCTTTAACTGAAAATGATATTACAGAAGATTATATAAATTGGATGAATGACCTGGATATAACACGTTACACAGAACAGAGATTTCAAACACACACATACGAAAGTGTAAGCAATTTTCTTAAAAATATGTCTTCAAGTAAAAACAACCTTTTTTTCGGAATTTTTTTTGATGAAAAACATATAGGATCAATTAAAATAGGGTCAATTAATTTTTTTCATAATACAGCTGACATTTCATATTTGATTGGATCTAAAAACTCATGGGGGAAGGGTATTGCCACTCTATCTATAAAAATAATGTTAAGTATAGGATTTAAAAATCTTAAATTAAAAAAAATTACGGCAGGCGTATATAAGAAAAATATTCCGTCTATAAGAGTGCTGGAAAAAAATGGGTTTACCTGTGAGGGGAACCTTAAACAGCAATTTTTATGTGGCCAAGAAAGGGTTGATGGTTTGATATATGCTAAACTTTTTAAGTGAAAATAAAATTAAGAGATAAAAAAAAAGAAAAAAATGTGTGGAATTTCAGGATATATATCAGAACAAAAATCTGTTAAGAAAAATATTTTAAAAAAAATGTGCTTGTCTCTTCATCATCGTGGTCCAGATAGTTCAGGTTATTGGATTGGAGAAGATAATAAAATCGGTTTATCTCATTCACGTTTATCTATTATAGATTTGTCTGATGCAGGGCATCAACCTATGACCTCTTATTGTGGAAGATATGTAATGGTATTTAATGGAGAAATTTATAATTATAAAGATATCCGTCACAAATTACAAAATCAATTTGAAGGATTAACATGGAGAGGAAATTCAGATACTGAAGTTTTATTAACATCTTTCTCATTGCTTGGATTAAAAAAAACCTTGCAAAATATAAGAGGGATGTTCTCACTTGCTATATGGGATAAATTAAAAAAATGTATTTATCTCGCTAGAGATAGAATAGGAGAAAAACCATTATATTATGGGGAAAATAAAGATGTGTTTTTCTTTTCATCGGAACTAAAAGCACTTAAATCTGCTGGTGAATGGAATTTTGAAATTGACCCAAAAAGTTTGTCCCTTCAACTCAGGTACGGTTATATTCCATCACCTTACTCAATTTATAAAGATATATATAAACTAGAACCTGGAGAATACTTGAAAGTAAATTTAAATAGGTCATATAAAACCCCTAAAAAATGGTGGGATTTTAAAAAAGTAGTTTTTAAAGCAAAAAGTGTTAAAAAAATAAATTCCTTTGATGAAAGTGTTAAATCATTAGATAGATTATTACATGAAACTATATCTGAGCAAATGTATTCTGATGTTCCTTTAGGTGCTCTATTGTCAGGCGGAATAGATTCTTCTTTAATAGTTAGTATAATGCAATCTATTAATCCAGGGTTGACAAAAACTTTCTCATTAGGATTTTCAGAAAAAAATTATGATGAAAGTTTTTATTCAAGAGATATAGCTTCATATTTAAAAACAGATCATAGAGAAATTATTTTAAAACCAAACGATGCATTAGAAATTATTCCAAACTTAGCTAAAATTTATGATGAACCCTTCGGAGATTCTTCGCAAATACCAACAACTATGATATGTAACCTTGCTAGAAAGCATATTACTGTGGCATTAACTGGTGATGCTGGAGATGAGATTTTTTCAGGATATAATAGATATTTCTGGGTCAATAAAATTTGGGATACTTTTGGAAAGGTTCCCATCTCATTTAGAAGCATTGCTGGAAAATCTGTTTCTAACATATCTTCGGATAAATGGGATAAATTTTTTTATTTTTTAAAAAAATATTTATTTATAAAATTTTCTCTATCTAACCCAGGTGAAAAAGTTCATAAACTAGCAGAAATAATTGATGCAAAGTCACGAGAAGAAATTTATCTTAAACTGGTTAGTCAATTTAAACATCAACTTCCTTTAAAGAATAGTAATATTGAACCAACAGTTTTACAAAAAAAACCAAATGATTGGCCTTCATATTTAAATTTCTCAGAAAAGATGATGTTTGTAGATACTCTTACTTACCTACCAGAAGATATTTTAACCAAAATAGATAGAGCTTCAATGTCAGTGGGTTTAGAAACAAGGCTACCTTTTTTAGATCCTAGGTTAATTGAGTTTGCCTGGAAATTACCTATTCATTATAAGTTAGAGGGGACCGAAGGAAAAAAAATATTAAAATCTTTGTTAAAAAAATATATTCCTTCTCAAATGATTGATAGACCTAAACAAGGATTTTCACTTCCAATAAATAAATGGTTAAGGGGTCCGCTTCGTGAATGGGCAAACGATCTTTTGAGTTTTGAAAATTTGAATGACGATCCTTTTTTAGACGCAAATGCAATAAGATCTCTATGGAATAAACATATAAACGGATTAAATATGGATCAAGCTTTATGGAATGTTTTAATGTATCAAGCTTGGAAAAAACAGTGGGCTTAAAAATTTGTCAATTATGTGCTGTTGACTTTACGTTAAAGCATTTTTTGACACCTTTAATAGATAAAATGCAAAAAAAGGGATGGAATGTTACAAGTGTATGTTCTGATAGTGGATTTGTTAAGGAGATGCATAAAAAAGGATATAATATAGAAGTAATCAACATTTCAAGAAGCTTTAATATTTTTAAACATCTCAAAACATTTTTTGAACTACTTAAATTTTTTAGAAAGGAAAAATTTGATATCTTGCATGTTCATACGCCTGTTGCAGGATTAATAGGAAGAATTGCAGCAAAATTTTCTGGTATTCCTTTTGTAATTTATACTGCTCATGGTTTTTATTTTCATGATGAGATGCCATTATGGAAAAAATATTTTTTTTTAAAACTAGAAAAAGTTGGTGGTTATTTCACTGATTTATTATTTACACAAAGTAGAGAGGATGAAATTTCAGCAATAAAAAATAAAATAATTACATCCAAAAAATTATTTACAATAGGGAATGGAGTTAATGTTGAAAAATTTAATCCAGAAAAATATAAAAATAATTCTATTATTAAAAAAGAACTAAATATTCCTGAAAAAAGTTTTGTTATTGGGATCATTGGAAGATTAGTAAAAGAGAAGGGTTACATTGAATTTTTAGAAATGGCAATAAAATTAAAAAATAAATATAAAAACATTTATTTTTTAGTTATAGGAGAAAGAATTAAAAGTGATCATAATGAGGAAATTGAATTTTATTTTCAAAAAGCAAAAAAAAAATTAGGAGTAAGTCTTATAAGGTTAGGATATAGAGAAGATATACCTAAATTAATCAATATTATGGATATTTTTTGTTTGCCATCTTATCGTGAGGGAATGCCTCGTGTAATAATAGAAGCGATGATGATGGGGAAACCAGTTGTAGCAACTAATATAAGGGGATCAAGAGAAGAAGTAATTGATGGAATTACTGGATTTCTGGTTCCTACTAAAGATTCTCTTTCTCTTTATAATGCTATAAAAAAATTAATTTTAAATAAGAAATATATATTGGAATTAGGAAAACAAGGAAGAATTAGAGCTCGCAAGTTTTTCAGTGAGACAAAAATTATTGCAAAACAATTAAATTTAATTGAAAGAAATTTTCTTTTAAAAACAAAATCATCTCTAAAAAATAAAAAAAAATGAAAAGAGTTTTTGATATTATTTTTGTTGTTATTTTATCAGTATTTTTAATTATACCCATAATCATTATTTTGATGTTTATTAAATTATCTTCTCCCGGTCCAGCTATTTATTGGTCCAAAAGGATTGGTAGATATAATAAAATTTTCAATATGCCAAAATTTAGATCTATGAAAAAAGATACCCCCGAAGTAGCAACTGATTTATTAGATAATCCAAAATTATGGATTACTCCTATTGGTTCTTTTTTACGTAAAACAAGTTTGGATGAATTACCTCAGTTATGGAGTATTTTAAAAGGTCATATGAGTTTTGTAGGACCAAGGCCAGCTCTTTATAATCAAGATGAATTAAAAAAAATGCGAACAGAATTAAATATTCATAGAATTAGACCCGGTGTAACAGGATTAGCCCAAATAGAAGGTAGAGATGAAATACCTTTAAATCAAAAAGTGTTATTAGATAAAAAATATCTAGATAAACAGAGTCTTTTTTTGGACTTGAAGATCATAATAATTACTTTAAAAAAAATTGTAATTAGAGATGGTATTAGCCATTAATTTTAGAAAGTTAAATCACTTGTTTTTTTAGAAAATCTAAAGTCTTTATCAAACTCGATTAGGTTTTTCTTAATCAATTTAAAATCATTTTGTTCAACCGTTCTTAACAAAATCTTAATTAATTTGTCTAAACTTTTAACATCCATACATTTTTCACTTGTTCTCATAATCCTTGGATGAATAGTTTTAAAGGTTTTGTCGGATTTAAATAACTCCTCGAACATTTTCTCCCCTGGTCTTAGACCAATAATTTTAATATGTATTCCATTAGCATTTTCTTCTGACTTTTTTTTTATTTAAAAATGGTTTGTAACCATTTAATTTAGCCATCCTTTCTGCAATGGCAAAAACATTTTTTTGCTCACCCATATCTAAAATAAAAATGTCTCCCTGATCATTTATAGCCCCTGCTTGAATAACCAGTTGAGCAGCTTCAGTGATTGTCATGAAATATCTTTTAATATTTTTATGTGTAACAGTAATTGGTCCTCCTTTTTTAATTTGTTCTTGAAATAGAGGTATAACTGACCCTGAAGAACTAAGAACATTTCCAAATCTTACAATACAGAACTTGGTCTTTTGTTGAAATTCTTGATTAGTCAAACATATAATTTCAGAAATTCTTTTAGTTGCACCCATGTAATTAGTTGGATTAACTGCTTTGTCAGAAGAAATTAAAATAAAATTTTCTACATTAAACTTGATTGCTTTTTTTACTAATATATGTGTACCAAAAATATTTGTTTTAATCCCTTCGGAAATATTTTGTTCTATTAATGGAACATGCTTATATGCTGCAGCATGATAAATTGTTTGTATTTTAAAAATTTTTAAAATATTCTCTATTCTTTTTTCGTCCTGTACTGATGCAATGATAGGTATAACTTGTATTTTCTTATTTTCATTTAATTCTATTAACGTTTTTTCAATTTTATAGAGATTATATTCAGAATTATCTAAAATTATTAAATTTTTGGGTTTTATAACTAAAATTTGTCTGCATAATTCTGCTCCAATAGAACCGCCAGCTCCAGTAACCATGACAACCTTATCTTTGATATTTGGTTTTAAAAGATGCTCTATTGGGGTTATTGGTTCTCTTCCAATTATTTCCTCTATTGAGACTGTTTTTAGGTCAAGAAAATTATTTTTGTTACTTAATAAATCGGTCAAATTTGGAATAGATTTGATTTCTAAATCAAGGATTTCTAATTTATTGATAATTTTCTGTTTTACAGATGGTGATAAACTGGGCATGGCAAGTAGGATAGTTGAGACTTTATTTTTTTTTAACAAAAACGTAGCTTTTTCAAAAGAGTATACAACCAGTCCCATTATATTTTTTGAAATTAAAGACTCATTGTCGTCCAAAAAAAACAAAGGTTTATAATCATTACTATTTTTTAAAAAATTCAATAATTGTCGACCAGCCTCCCCGGCTCCATAAATTGCTACATTTTTACGTTTATCAAGCTGTATTTTATGGTAAAGGATACTCAAAGAGAATCTTATTCCACTAATTAAAATTATCATTATAGCAAAATAAATAAATGGCACTGATCTTGGCACAAATAAATTTAGAGATTGAGAAATTAAAAGAATAGAAAAGGAGGAAAATGCTATACCATAAAATACTTTTTTTAATACATGATAAGAAATATAACGAATGATTGTTTTGTAAAATTCTAATCGAAAGAAAAAAATTAATGTAATTGGAGCAACCAAAATTAATGTAAACCAGAAATCGTATGTATAAGCAAATTCAATAGAATCTAGCCTAAGGTACATTGAAAGAAAAAATGTAAAACAAATTAGTAAAAAGTCAGAAAAGACTTGTAATATTGTTTTAATCGTCCTCCTTAATTGGAAAATATTTTTAAGTAAGCTGTTCATTTGTTCATTTGAAATAAGATAGTATTATAAAGCATTAAATTAAAACTTTTTTTATACTGATGATATCACCATACTTTCCCTTGATTCTACTTAAAGCTTTATTTAATGGTTCTGTTTGTACACACATATGATAAGCATTACTATGTAAAATTTTATTTTTTTTAAAAACTATAGCAACATGGCCTTTCCAAAAAATTAAGCACCCCTTTTCTATTTTAGATACGTTCTTAAGTTTCTTACAGGAACTTTTAGCTTGTTCATTTGAATTTCTAGGAAGGAAAATTCCACTGTTCGATAGAGCTAATTGAACTAAGCCTGAGCAGTCAATTCCAAAAAAAGTTTTCCCACCCCATAGATATGGTGCCCCTAAAAAACTATACGCAACATCCATCCATTCTTTATTAATTTCTTTAATAGGGGTTATATGTTTATTGCTAATAAAATAAGTTTTATTTTTATAATTAATTTTAGACCATGTTTTGTCAAAATAATTTATTAAAACATTAGAATTAAAGTATAATTTTATAATTACTTCTGATTTTATGTCTGGTTTTTTATAAACATTAGAAATTAAATTACTTATCTTATGGGTTGAAACATTAAAGGAACCTATGTTTTTTTTTTTCAATCCATCCTATATAAGAGTCTGCATATGTTTTGCAAAGTACCCATTTATTTTTTGATGTTACAATCAAAACTTTTTCTCCGAACAGACATTGTGTTTCAAGTTCTGAATTATTTGAATCATTCTTTCTTAATGAAGCAATAGGTGACACAATCTGTTTAAGGATTTCTTTTTTCACTATAGGTTTTCTGTGCACCATAATTTCACATCAAAATTAGGACAGGTTTTTTTAGTATTTATTAAGTCTCTATGACCATAAATTTTTGAGTTTGGATATTTTGATTTCCATTCAAGCAAAACTATCTTGAGTGAAATAAACTGTTCTTTGCTAAAATTATTTCTTCCGATTAAGCATACACCAAGACTTTCTTTGTTTTTACCATAAACATGCGCTCCATTCCAATATTCTGGTCTACCATTTTGTATTTGACCATTTCGGCATATGATTTTGTGATACCCTATACCATCCCATCCAAATGACAAATGCATCTTATGTATATCAAGAGCATCAAGGTGTTTTTCGTCATTTGTATCAGAACAGTGGACAACTAAATTTTTTACAATATGAATATGATCATCTTCGGTTGAAAATTTTTTTTTATTTAAATTTTTTTTAATTTGATTATTTGATTTAATCATTAAAAATATTCCAATAGATATCAAAAGGTGGTTTAAAAACTTTTATCTTATGATTTTTTGACTGCAAACTTTTTTGAAATTTTATAGGTTCACTCATTTTTTTTAAAGTAACTTTTTCCTTATTTTTTTCTAGGGAATAATGTTTAGATCCATTTAAACTAACAAATTTTTCAAGATTATGAAGTTTTTGATTATCATCAAAAATTTGGGTAAGTATTTCTAAAGAGTGAATAGTATTAAAAACCCCTGCGCAACCACATTCATTTTCCTTATCAGTTATATTATGAGGAGCACTATCAGTGCCCAAGAAAAAATTTGTATCTCCATTAATTGCCATCTGTAGTAGAGATTTTCTATCTTCTTCTTTTTTTAAAATTGGTAAACAATAATAATGTGGTTTAATTTTGTGTTCTAGCATATCTGTTCTGTTTAAAATTAAATGATGAGGTGTGATTGATCCTTTTAAATTTGATTTTTTACTTCTTATATAATTAACAGAAAATTTTGTGGTAACATGCTCAAGTGTAATTTTCAATTCAGGAAAATAATCACAAATTTTTTCTAAAATATTTTCTACAAAAACTTTTTCTCTATCAAAGACATCGACACTCTTATCGTTAACCTCACCATGAATTAAAAGGGGCATTTTTATTTCAGACATTTTTTCTAAAATTGGATAAATTTTTTCAATTTCTTTAACACCTTTTGAAGAGTTAGTAGTTGCTCCAGCGGGATACAATTTTGCAGCAAATATATTATTATTTTTAAATCCATTCACTAACTCATCAATTTTAATATTTTCACTTAAATAAAGAGTCATTAAGGGATTGAATTCTCGATTGTTACGAGAATATTTTAAAATTTCATTTTTATATAAAACAGCACTTTTTTCGGTTTGAATTGGTTTAATTAAATTAGGCATTACTATAGCTCTATTATAAATTTTACTTGTTTCTGGTACTAATAACTCTAATAATTCTCCTTCTCTAAAGTGAACATGCCAGTCGTCAGGTTTAACAATTTTTAAATAATTCATCTTAACTTCTATATCAATTGAAATTAGTATTCAAAATATATTATACTATAATATAAATCATCAAATTTAATTAAAAATTATAAAAAATGAAAATATCTTTAATATCAACAAGTCATAGAAAAAATTCAGAGTCAAATAGAATTAGAGAAATTCTTGATGAAGGTTTAAAATTAAAAAAACAAAGCATTAAAACATTTAATTTAGATTTTTCAAAAGAGATGCCTCCAATTTGGTCATCTGAAAAAAAAGAAAAAAAAGGTTTTTGGGGAGAAAAATGGGGTGATATTTCAAATGAGCTTAAATCATCTGATGGATTTATATTTGTAGTGCCTGAATATGGAGGAATGGCAACTCCGAATGCTAAAAACTTCTTTTTAATTTGTGGAGAGGGTGAATTAGCTCATAAGCCAGGTTTATTAGTTTCAATAAGCAGTGGAAATGGTGGTTCATATCCAATATCAGAATTAAGATCTTCATCCTATAAAAATACTCATATAATGTGGATTCCTGAAAATATTATCATTAGGAATGTAGGTCAATATTTTCCAGGAAAGCATGGAGAATTAATACCAAAATGGTTGGATGACAGAATAAATTATAACCTTGATTTAATTTTAGAGTACTCAAAATGTATGAAACCATTAAAAAATATTATTAATAGAAAGGATTATGGAAATGGTATGTAAAATGAGTTTACAAGAGGTTAAAGACAACTTAAAAAATTGGACAGAAGCCTCTGATAATCGAGAAGCTTTAACACAAACGTTAGTTTTTGATAATTTTAAGATTGCTTTTTCATTTATGACAATGGTTGCATTAAAAGCAGAACAAATTGATCATCATCCTGAAT
>MDSW01147116.1_pt1 | contig 12473 bp, 12 predicted proteins | sample 811171 | NCBI WGS metagenome assembly MDSW01 (sample SAMN05326641, study PRJNA326480) | marine metagenome | isolation source: seawater | place: Atlantic Ocean: North West | collected 2012
AATTTCTTGAAGAAGTAGATTCAAGAATTAAAATGGTTCAAAACCGGCTGATTGACAGGGCTTGTTCTACTCGGAGCGTTTTGACGATAGAGTGGATCGACCCCATTTATGTGGGTGGCATGTGGCTTCCCGAAATGATTAAAATTGCCGGAGGCAATGTGTGCATTGCCAAGAGCGGCCAACCCGCACCGGTTGTGAACCGAGAGACCCTGACCAAAATCAACCCTGACATAGTTATCGTGAAGCCCTGCGGTTATAAGCTAGACCAAACCATTAAGGAATTAAACCTACTAAAAAAGCAACTTCCCTGGCAGGACTGGGAGAAAAAATCAGAAACCCGCTTCTATTTGGTGGATGGCAATTCTTATTTCAACCGCCCGGGCCCTCGCATTTTGGACTCACTGGAAATCCTTGCTTACTGCATCCAACCCAATCTATTTCCGGAATTCGAAAAGCACTATGCGGAAGGCATCATCTCTCTCAGTCCCAGTCTGGAACTCCCCTAACCTGTCAACTTGAGCTGTGTTCGACTCAATATGCAATGGCTTATCTCTACAAGATAAAGATTACTAGTCATACAAACCTATTATAATTAGAGGTCGATCTCATATACTTTTGATTTTAAAGGGGTAATTCGATATAATTCTAGTATGAGTATCGAGAAAGATTTTATTATCATTGGATCTGGTGTGGCAGGACTGACATTTGCGCTAAAGGTGTGCAAGTTTGGCTCTGTAGGAATTATTACTAAGGACGCACTTGAGGAGTCAGCAACAAAATATGCGCAGGGTGGTATTGCTTCGGTGATGGCAAAGGACGACTCGTTTGAACTGCATGTTCAGGATACAATTGAAACCGGTCGCGGGCTCTGTCATGAAGATTTTGTGCGCATTGCTTGTAGTGAGGGTCCAGCAAGGATTTCTGAATTAATTGGACTCGGTGCTCGGTTCGATCGCGTTCGCGGAGCTGAATTTGACCTTGGGCAAGAAGGCGGACATTCTAAACGTCGCATTTTGCATGCGCATGATCTTACTGGCTGGGAAATTGAACGCACTCTCATTGAAGCGGTGCATGCTCAGGATAATATCGAGATATTTGAACACCATATGGCAATTGACCTTATCACCCGCGCTAGACTTGATGAAAAAGTTGAGTCAGGAAGTAATGAGGATGAAGCACTAGGTCTTTATGTGTTGAACCACTTGACACAAAAAGTGGAGACGATGGTGGGTCGTGTCATTTTAATGGCAACAGGTGGTGCAGGTAAGGTTTATCTTTATACTTCGAACCCAGATACTGCAACCGGTGATGGGATTGCGTTGGCCTATCGGGCGGGAGCAAAAATCGCTAATATGGAATTTTTTCAGTTCCACCCCACTTGCCTGTTTCACCCAAAAGCAAAATCTTTTCTTATTTCGGAAACGGTGCGGGGAGAAGGTGGAATTCTGCGGCTACAAAATGGTGATACGTTTATGGAAAACTATCATTCTTTAGGGTGCCTAGCTCCCCGAGATGTGGTGGCAAGAGCCATTGACTATGAAATGAAAAAAAGCGGCGATGACTACGTTCTTCTTGATGCGACCCATCTTGAGGGTTATCGCATTCGCGAACGCTTTCCTAACATCTATAAAACGTGTCTAGAATTCGGGTTCGATATGTCTCGCGAGCCTGTTCCAGTTGTGCCAGCGGCACATTATATGTGCGGAGGACTAGTGGTTGACCCAAATGGTCAGACAAATATCAAACGACTTTTTGCTAGTGGCGAGGTATGTTTTTCCGGTCTACATGGTGCCAATCGCCTCGCTTCTAATTCCCTGCTCGAAGGCTTGGTACTCTCGCACCGAGCGGTAGAAAAAGCGGTCGCCTTATTTAAAGATTCCCGCGAAGAGATAAGTACAGTGCAGCTAATTCCTGAATGGGATTCTGGAAGTGCTGTGGACAGTGATGAATCGGTTGTGGTGTCTCACAACTGGGACGAGATTCGCCGTTTGATGTGGAATTATGTTGGAATTGTCCGCTCAACTAAGCGCCTGAAAAGAGCCGAAAGCCGTATTAAACTTTTACTGGAAGAGATTCATGAATATTACTGGAACTTCAAAATTACCAAGGATACTTTGGAGCTGAGAAACATTGCCATTACAGCACAATTAATCATTCAGGGAGCCATGACCCGAAAAGAAAGCCGGGGTTTGCACTACAACCTGAATTTTCCAGAATCCGATGACGTGAACTGGAAAAAGGACACAATTTTTCAAAGCACTCCTCACCAATTAACAACACAAACCAACCTAAGAATAGTGACCCATGAGTGAAGAAAAAACAGTAAACACATTAATTCGAGATTTTTTTGGTGTAGTTACTCTCGCCTGCACGGTATTTAGCCTGATGGCGTTGATAACTTTTTCACCTAATGATACTTCTTTCAATAAAAGTGTTACGGGGAGTGATGTCGAAAATTCTGTTGGTATGGTTGGGGCTTATTTTTCCGGAGGGCTAGCCAGCGTATTTGGTAGTGGTTCCTTTTTCTTCCCAGTGATTACCCTACTTTTGAGCTGGACTTTGATCCGTGGAAAAGGTTTCTATAATCTGCCGTTAATTTTAAGCTCAGGGCTTTTATTTTTGGTTGGCTTGTGTTCTCTGCTGGCAATCCAATTAGAGGTTGACCCATTTTTTGGCTCAGCAGTCCTAGTCGGTGGGCTTGTCGGTCATAGTCTGGGAGGGTTTTTAATTGACTGGCTAAATACTTCAGGGGCAGTTCTGACCTTAATTACTATATTGTTCGTAGCTTTTCTAGTGATGACGCGCATTCCGGTAAATGTTTTGATGAAAGGGCTCGGAAATTTATTCAAGATCATAGCCGCAGCATCGATGATGGCAATAGTTAAGATAACAAATACAGTTTTGAAAGGTTTTTCGACCATTAGACATTTTATCGGAAAAATTCAAACCGTAAAGAAAGAGATCCGAAAAATTCAAAAATCGGTTGCGCAACCCTTGATTATTACCCGAAATCGGACCGAGCCCACTGTAAAGAAATCAGGAGAAAATGAAACCAAAGAGAAGATAACCGAGTTTGTTGTGCAGGATCATTTTTCCTTCATGAGTTCCCCTGGTAAATATCAAGTTCCTCCACTTTCACTGTTGGAGGAACCTCCGTCGAGTCAGGACACGCAGGATGATAAAGCTCGGGACGAAATCCTTGCTAGTAGCGCCATTCTGGAAAAAAAATTGTTGGATTTTGGTATTGAAGGGCGTGTGGTGCAGGTTCTTCCCGGCCCAGTCATCACATTATTTGAATACGAACCAGCACCAGGAGTCAAGGTTAGTCGAATTGTTTCTCTAACAGACGATCTGTCTTTGGCTTTGCGTTGCGTGGGACTGCGTATCCTGGCTCCAGTACCTGGCAAGCCTGTGGTGGGTATCGAGATACCAAATATGCGACGCGAGACTATTTACTTTAAAGATGTGATGACTTCCGATGTCTTTCAGGATTCAACATCTAAACTGACTCTTGTGATCGGAAAGGATATTACCGGGGAACCGGCAGTGCAGGATCTAGCGACTACTCCACATTTGCTCATGGCAGGGTCAACAGGTTCAGGCAAGAGCGTCGGACTTAACGCTATGATCTGCAGTATTCTTTTGAATGCCACACCAGACGAAGTCAAAATGATTATGATTGATCCGAAGATGCTCGAATTATCAGTTTATGACGGCATTCCGCATCTTATTTCTCCGGTGGTCACTAACCCTAAAAAAGCTGCAGCGGCTCTTCAGTGGGCCGTAAATGAAATGGAGTCACGTTATAAAATTATGGCCGAATGCGGAGTACGCAATATTGGCGGCTTTAATGAGTTAGCGGGAAAACTGCAGAAAGAATATGAGCTAGAACTTAAAAAAAATAAAAAAGCTAATAAAGGGATCAAGCCAGAAAACACTGCAGATGAAGACGATGAAACCATGATACCAGAACCACCTGCAAAACTCCCATATATCGTTATCTTGATTGATGAGCTGGCTGACCTCATGATGGTCGCATCCAAAGGAGTAGAAGACTCGTTAACCAGGCTCGCACAAATGGCACGAGCGGCAGGGATTCATCTCATCGTAGCTACTCAACGTCCTTCAGTGGATGTCTTGACAGGAATTATCAAGGCTAATTTCCCCACACGAATGTCTTATAAAGTAACTTCCAGAGTTGATTCCAGAACTATTCTAGATGCTATGGGTGCCGATAAACTGCTTGGTAAAGGTGATATGTTGTTTCTTCCTCCCGGAACCTCTAAACTCCATCGACTCCATGGTGTCATGGTCAGTGATGAAGAAATACAGCGTATTGTTGAATTCATTAAGAAGCAGGCGAAACCACATTACCAAGAAGATATTTTCGATGCGGTTGTTCAAGAAGAGAAAAGTGAAGGAGAAGAAGAACCATATGATGAAAAATATGATGAAGCTCTTGCCATTGTTGCTAAAGACAGGCAAGCTTCTATTTCTTATATCCAGCGGCGTTTGAGAATAGGCTATAATCGGGCCGCACGAATTATTGAAACCATGGAGAGAGAAGGCGTAGTGGGTCCATCTGACGGGGTCAGACCTCGCGAAGTCTATGTGAGCCCGATCGAAATTGAGTAGAATTTTCTATAAACTTGTTACCCAGTTTACGCTGGTTTTTTTTGTTCTTCTTTGCTTGGTGGAAGGTACTTCAGCGAGTATTTATTCTTACCGAGATGACAAAGGTGTGGTTCATTTTACCGATGAAATTTTCAATATCCCCCAAAAATACCGCGAAAGTAAGCAAGGGTCCCGCAGTTACCCTGAGATTAAAACCAACTATCGTGTTATTCCTAGCCCTTCCTCTGCAATAGGACTTCCGGGATCAGTTTCATTAAGTGAAGGAACTCAAGTTCCTCTTATTCCCACAGGCGGTGGAAACTTTCTCGTTGATACAGTTCTAAATGGTCACATAAATGCCCGGTTAATGATTGATACTGGTGCCTCCCTAATCACTCTTACCGAAGAGATTGGTCATAAATTAGGGGTTTCAATTTTATCTGGCTCTGCCGAGTTGCCTTTTAATACTGCAGTTGGAGAAGATTGGATGCCTTTGATAGGGCTTGAGATGGTCGCAGTAGGTTCTGCTAAAACCCGATTGATTGAAGCGACTATTAACAGTCATATCAAAGAAATTGATGGGTTGTTGGGAATGAGTTTTCTTGGTGAGTTTCGGTTTGAAATTGATCGTATAAATAAGCACCTTACTTTGAGACCTTTACAAAATCTACATGAGCTAGTATGGGATGATAAACCAGGGACATGGTGGAAAAGTCGGTTTGAGCATTACGAGAAGACCATCAAGAGCTATTCTTCTAGAGCTAGTTTTCTTCTGCGACGCGGACATAAGAAAGCTTTTAATATGCAAAGTACAGTGGAATTTTACAAACACCTGCTTCAAAAACTAGAGAACCGCGCTTCCATTTCCGGCTTACCTGCCAGCTTCCGACCACCACTATAAATATCTGGCCATGCAAGGCTCTAATCACACTGGATCTCTATTCGTCCTGCTAGGAGCCAGTAATCTAGCGAGAGGTTACTGCGCTTTAACTCAACATATCTCAAATAATATTTCAGGAGCTGAATTTGTAAATGCGCTGGGGCCAGGTAGAGGTTATTATGCTCGAGGAGGATTAATTAATTTCAGTTATTCTCCCATCAATGAATGCCAAATTATGGAACAAGCCAAGGTGTATGCCGAACAAGGTTTTCGAGTGACGGTACTCTTTACCGATATTGGCAATGACATCATGTATGGAGTGCCTGATCACTTTCTCATTGAATGTCTTGACATCCTAATTGAAAAGTCTCTGCAATTGAATGCCGAAGTCGTTATGACTTCGATCCATGTGAATGTATACAAAGATATTGGCAAAATATCCTTCAAGTTATTAAAAGCTATTTTTTATCCAAACAGTTTAGTGACTATCGACAAGGCTGATTCGGCAGTGAAAAAAATAAACCATTATCTTAGGGAAAAATCATCACAGAATGAGCATGTCCATTTGGTAAGCGGACTTGGTGTATTCTGTGGCGTGGATAAAATTCATTTTAGCCTTTTTAGAAGCCACGTCGTTTGGTCACATATCGCGAACGTAATGTTGTTATCCATGGGTGTGCCCCCTGCCGGCAATATTAGACTGGACTCTATGGCTGTTTCCTTATACAAGAACCTCAACCGCCTATTTATTTTTGATATCTTTAAAGTCAAAAAAAAACCAAAAGAGTTTTTCTAGCCTGGTATTGCATAAAAAATATGGATACCATTTTTAGACGGAATAAGTCTCTCAATCCTTCGTAGAAGGTGAAGTATAAATAGACCAATTTTTTTATAGAAGTAACTAGGAAGTTTATAGGCTTTCATAAAACTAACACCAAAAACCAAAGTAATACGAAAAAAATTTAGGGATTTATATGGGCCTTTGTCTTGCCACCATTCGAATAGGAGCATACTTCGTAGTGTTCATTGTGTTCGGAGTGATTGGGGCATCTGTACACCTTTTATTTTTTATGTCACAAGCAAGGCTTTTAAAGTGGATCTCTTTTTTTGCGAAATGGTGGGCCCGCGTTACCTGTTTGGTTCTCAATATACAAGTAAGGGTTGAGGGAGTCACTCCTATAAAATCCGGATCGTTAATTGTTGCAAACCATGTAGGCGCGCCAGATATTTTTGTTTTAGGATCACATTTTAATGGTTTCTTTGTCTCCAAAGCCGAGATCGCTGACTGGCCATTATTCAATTGGCTAGCAAGACTAGGGAAGACTGTCTTTGTCGATCGGAGTAAACGCCATCAGGTAAAAACCCTCATTTTGGAAATTGAGCAGCGCTTAAATGACGGTCATTCTGTGATCTTGTTTCCCGAAGCCCAAGCAACCGATGGTGCTGATGTCATTCCTTTTAAGTCGGCAGTCTTTGAAGCCGCTGTTCTTTCGAGCCGGCCTGTGGTTCCTGTAGAAATTCGATATCATGACGGTCATCTACCAACGATTGCCTATTATGGTAATAGTTTCATAAATCATATTTTGACGTTGTTAAAAACACCGCGGCTTTTATCAACGGTAACAGTTATGCCCTTAATTTCATCAGATAAAAACCGGCACACCCTCGCAAATAAAAGTTATCAAGCCGTTCATGATAAACATAAGTTGACTGGTCCGCATGATGTTAGTTACAACTAAAAATAAAGCTCTCAACAGTTCGTAGATCAATATTATTCAGCATGATCCAATACTTATTATTTTTATGATGGACTTTAAAATCAAAATGACGTTAACTTATCAATACAATTTTTAAATTTTGTATTCGACTTTTTTTATTAAGGACCAAATATGATCCATCCTTTTAAGGGTAAGAAACCAGAGATTGACGACTCTTCTCTGGTAGTGGAAAGCGCACAAGTTATCGGTGACGTGAAGATTGGTGAAGAGAGTAGTGTATGGTTTAATGCGGTGATTCGAGGCGATGTTAATCATATTCGTATTGGCATGCGTACTAATATTCAAGATGGTTGTGTTCTTCATGTCGCACGTAAAACTCTTCCGCTCATTATCGGCAATGAAGTGACAATAGGCCACAACGTTACACTGCATGCTTGTACCATTGGGTCTCAGTGTCTTATTGGTATGGGTGCGATTGTTATGGATAATGTTGAAGTAGGGGAACAGTCTATTATTGGTGCCGGTTCTTTGGTAACTCCAAACACAAAAATCCCTCCGAAAAGCCTAGTTTTGGGTTCACCCGCGAAAGTAAAACGACAATTAACCGAGGAAGAAATTCGTGGTATACGTGAATCTGCCGCCAATTATGTTGGTGATATTGAAACATACCTCGACTAAGACAGATGCCTGAGTTTGCCAAAGTTCCCATAGCCGTCTTGGGAGGCAGTGGTGCCTATAACCTTCTTGCCACTCATGCTCTAGGCAAAGAAAAGCACTGCCAGGCTATTGAAACTCCTTATGGCAAAAGCGCCCCCATTCATCATTTTAGTTCTAAGGGTCTAGATTTTTTATTTTTATCCCGCCATGGAGAAAACGATTATTCTCTCACAGCCCCTTTTGTCAATTACCGCGCAAATATTCATGCTCTGAAACAACACGGCGTCGAGCGTGTAATTGCCTGGTCTGGTCCCGGAATTATTAACACTTTATTTAAGCCAGGCGATTTTGTGGTACCAAACGATATCATTGATGAAACAAAACATCGGGACAACACATTTTTCAAGGATACAGGGGTGGGATTTATCCGCATGAACGAACCCTTTTGTCCTCAGATTGCTGCCGCCCTTCACGATGCCTTGCACTTAAGCGGACAGTCTCATCACGATCAGGCCGTCTATGCCTGCACCGAAGGGCCTCGTTTGGAAACCCCAGCGGAAATTCGAAAGCTTCGTATTCTTGGTGCTGATCTAGTGGGTATGACCTTGGCACCAGAAGCGTTTTTGGCCCGAGAACTAGAAATGTGCTACACACCGTTCTGTTATCTGACCAATTATGCTGAAGGAGTGAAGCCACGTGAATTTAAGAAAGGTGAACTTTTTGAGGGTATGCAGACAGATGAAGAACGAAAACAGGTTGACTTAGCAATACAAAAGTTTCCTCAAATAATTAGTAAGGTCTTTGAAGGTTTACAAGGAGTTAAGTGTTCGTGTAATTGTTCCGAGGCACTACGCCGCTACAAGAACAAGGGTATGATATAAAATTATTACTCTCTATTTTTAGGATAGGAGACTAATGCTTTAATATTGTATACCAAAATCTATTCCCTATTGAGTTAATAAGCTTTATGCTGGCCATGCTGCAAAGCCACCAGTCATGCTATAAACTTCTTTAAATCCTTGTTGCGAAAAATATTCGGCGGCACCTCGACTGGAGTTACCGTGGTAACAGCAGACAACCAGTGGTTTTTCCTTATCGGTTGATTCAATATACTCTTTTACGTTGGCATCATTCAGTGATACCGAGTCAGGAATATGTCCTGTCGAATAGGAGTTGGCGTCACGAATATCGACTACGTTGACACTACCTTCTTCCTGCATCTCCTGCACTTTTTGAGGTTCGATTTCTTTAAACATGACTTGAAATCCTTTATGAAGTTAAGTTATCTCTTTAAGATGACCTACTTATGAAAAAGTTTTTATAAAATGCAAGTTTCTGAATTAGAAATAAAATTTAATATCGCAAGAGATAAAGCCACATCAGTTGAAATTACGGATACGGTTATTCCATTGGCTAACGCTTTTCAGGGTGTACGTAAATATGATGCCGCCGTGCGTTCTTTAAACGAGGCTCTAGCGATAGTCCGTGAAAGTGGAGATGTTGACCGAGAAGCAGTCATCTTGACTGCCCTAGGCGCAGCTTTTTGGGAAAAAGCACAATTGCAAAAAGCATTGGATCATTTTAGTCAAGCTCTAGATATCTTTAAAGTATCCAGCGATAGAATGGGTGAAAAGGCTATCCTTACAATGGTAGGTATTACCTTCTGGAGAAAATGTGAATGGCAACGGGCTTTAGCAATTTTTTCTGATTTGTGGCCTGAGACTAGTAGCTTAACGGTTGATGACCGATTCATGACAGTAAAAGGAGCCTTAGAAAGAGGTATTTCAACCTTACAAAATAGGGTACGCATGGGACGCGATCTTCAGGATTCGTTAAAAATTCTTCAGCCACTATTTTCTATTTGTATTTTGTATCGGGTGCTGGGAAACGACAAAAGTTTCCAAATTTGTTTAGATGAGGCATTAGCTTTAGCAAGATCATTAAATAAAACCGATATCATCAATGCTGCTGATAATCTGAAAAATCTCTAACCTTTAACCAGGTGAGTTCGTTTTTATTGTGAAATAGATGCCGAACACGGCTACCGGGAATCGCGGCAAATTTATTAGCGATTGAAAGATCGGATTCACCTTTAAATTTAATTGTGCAGATTATGTTTTTGCAGATACCTGACTCCACCCATTTCAATATCCAGTCATAGAGTTTTTCAGGGTAGCAAATCACATCACAAAATAACCAGTCAATTCGCCTATTTTCGAACTCCTCCGGAAAAAGTGTAAACGCATCGCGTTTCTGGAAAGAGACTCCTGCTAAGTTAGCGACAGATGGAGAAAGTGGAGAACGGTCGATGCTTAAAACCTCCGCACTCAAATTATTTATGACCCAGGCCCACCCACCCGGACTGCCCCCCACATCTACACAGAAATCTCCTGATTTTGGTATTATGCCGCTTAGAGTAAGAGCTTCATAGAGTTTTAAATAGGCACGGTTTGGGGGGCCATTTTTATCTTCAATAAAATGCGCCTCACCGTTTGGAAATGGACTTGAGCAATCTGCTGATGCGAGCAGAGTATTTTCATCCAAAAGAGTGAAACTCCCCAAAGGATAAGCTGATATGGACGAAGGAAAACAAATGGGTTTAGAGTTTATTGGTGGTAGTTTTTCCAGAATCAATTGGGCCCGACGGTGCAGAGTATATGAGTAAAGACACCAGTTGCGTTGCAAAGCTTTGAGTTGATTTGCCGCATCATTGATTGATTTAATATTAAGAAACTGGGGATTGCGCCAGACATTCTGAGCCCAGAAAGCATTTTTTGCTGGTTGAGTTGAAAGGATTAATTGGTCGTGAACGCTTGTAACCCCTTCCAATTCATTAAGTAAGGGGTCCATAAGTCCTTCTGCCGCCAAATATGCCGATTTTATTTCACAAGTCATAGAGCTAGATCATACCATTGACAGAGGTTGGCTCAAGTTTTAAGGTTGAACCAGAAATTCTAGCGAATCCTCTTTATACGTCATCAAAAAAACATATTTATATTAAATTGTCGTAACCCAAACATTAATGTATTGATTAGTGATATTCGATCTGAAGAAGCCTGAGTAAACAGTTAGTTGACTCTTTTAGAGTATATTAGCGCTTCTAGGAGTGATTATAGCTCTGTTTTTCCTGGTGTAACTTGACAACTTGGATGGAATAAAGTATAAATTCTAATCCACTATCATTTATTCTCACGCTTAGGATGGCGAGATTTCAACGCTTAGTATCACAATATAAAGGAGCAGTTTTTGGCTAATCATAAATCTGCATTAAAGCGCAACCGGCAGAACCTGAAGAAAAACGAAAGAAACAAGGGTTTCCGTACCCTAGTCAGGACTTTGTCTAAAAAGGTCCGTACTGAAGCTGAAGCAGGCAATAAAGAGCAGGCCCTAAAAGAATTAAAAGTTGCTGAGAAAGTTATCGCCAAGGTTGGTGGTAAAGGTATACTTCACGCTCGGGCTGCATCTAGAAAAATTTCTGGTCTAACTCGATTGGTTAACCGAACTGCCTAACGACTTGTTAAATAACAAGTAACCCCACCACTTAATTCAACCAAAAAAAGCTTGTTCCCTTGACTAAAGACAGAGGTTGAGGACTAGGGTTTGCATTACTGCCAAAGGGTCTTGCGAGGTAGACTTTAAGCTTCTATCAGCTTTGACCAACTCTAAGTATCCTGAACGTAGCTTTTGTGTACTAAACCGACCGGTATGTTGCAAAGCTTTATCAACCACATAAGGGTTGGCCCCCATAGCTTTAGCAATTTGACCAGATGGCATATTTTTTTTCTGATAATGTTTTACTTCCCAGATCATTCGGAATTGCCAAGCAATAGTACCCAAAATTTTTATAGGCTCTTCCCCGTGGTTAATTTGATTGTTGAGCAGGCGAAGTGCTGTTTCAGGGTTTTTTGTTTTCAATGCTTCGGTAAGAGCAAAAATATTTTCCGTTTTGCTTTCCCCTACCACTTCCGCAACATCTTTTTCAGAAATTAATTTGTTAGCTCCTGCATAAATGAGAGTTTTTTCTAATTCTTTTGCCAGAATTCCAGGCCGAGCCCCTACTCTATTTACCAAAACACGTGCTGCATTAGAGGATAGAGAATAATTGCTTTCCTCAGCTCTTTTCCGAACCCAACTTATAAGTTCATTTTCTTTTGGGGCTTCGCAGGGGATAGCAGTCTTCAATCCTGTTAGCATTTTAAATAATTTTCTTTTACGATCTACTTTATTAGAGGTAACAACCAAGCATGCTTCAGGGATAGGGTTTTCTGCATAGTCAATGAGCGCTTGGGCTTCCTTATCTTGAGGGATAGCATCCTGGAGGTTTCGAACAATCACCAGTTTTATTCCACCCAAAAAAGATAAGGTTTTAGCTGAGCCCAGCCAATGGTTCACATTGCTTTCCTGGGCATCAAAGGTTTCCAAATTAAAGTCTCGGTTATCGTCTGTGATCCATTGCTTGACCAAAGTTTGGATGATTTCAGTCTGGTAAAAAATTTCCGGGCCATAGAGAAAATAGAAAGGCTCTATTTGGCCTTTTGATATTTGCAAAATTAATTTGTCGGGGGTCACGTTAGAATAAGAGGTTAAAACTTATTAACAAGTAG
>MDSW01144522.1_pt1 | contig 12471 bp, 7 predicted proteins | sample 811171 | NCBI WGS metagenome assembly MDSW01 (sample SAMN05326641, study PRJNA326480) | marine metagenome | isolation source: seawater | place: Atlantic Ocean: North West | collected 2012
ATAGTAAAAGCACCTTCACTACCATTGAAGTCTTCTTGAAAAATAATTACTTGGCTTTCAGGAGCATTATAATTTGTAATTTGTTGTTCTTTGTAAATTCTTCTGTCTTTTTCTTTAAGTTTTGGATTGTTTTGATTAGCTAACTGACCAAAAGAACTAAAAGTTAAAAACACAAAAGAAAAAAATAATAAAAAGTTTTTCATATAATTATGTTTTGATTAATAATTTTGTAGTGCTAAAATATGAAATATTTTTGATTGAATAAATAAATGATGTCAAATTTTAAAAGGAATATATTATTATTATTGTCTACTTCTGCGATATCACAATTTATTGCAATATTATCTATTCCTGTTTTAAGTCAATTTTATTCTCCTGAAGATTTCGGTGTTTACGGTTTATATATTAGCATATCAACTATTATAGCTTTTGTTGCTTCAGGTAAATTTGATTTAGCGTTAATGTTACCTAAAGAAGAAATTCAAGCTAAATTTTTATTTTCATTATCTTTTATTATTTTATCTTTTGTTTCTTTTATTGTTTTTGTCGTTTCATATTTGTCAAAAGATTATCTTTTTAAAATAACTGATTCACCTTTGTTTTTAGAATATTATTTTTTTATACCAATATCTGTTTTTATGATTTCTTTTTCTGAGTTATGTATGAATTGGAGTAATAGAAATAAATATTACAAATTAATTTCTTTAAATAGTTTATTGAAGTCTTCTTCTAATGTTTTTATTTCTATTTATTTTGGTTTTAAAATGATTTTAGGTGGATTGATTTTTTCAAATATTTTATCTCAATTTTTTATTTGTGTCTCTTTTTTGATAAAATTAAAATTTAAAAAAATTATATCTTTTGATTATAATAGTTTACGTCTTGTTTTCCTCAAATACATAATGTTTTTTAAATATTCTACTCTATCTACACTTTTTAATTCTGCCGCTAACATAGGTTTACCTATATTTTTAGTTTTTTTATTTGATGTTAAGACAGCAGGTTTGTATTTTTTTGCTGAAAAAATCATTATTGTCCCTGTATCTATTTTAGTTGGGTCTGTGTCTAAAGTTTATTTTCAAGAGGCAAGTGTTCTTTATAATAATAACAAAAAAAGATTATTAAGTTTCACTAATAATGTTCAAAAAAAGATTGTTGTTGTTTTATTTCCTTTTCTATTTATTATGTCTTTTCTTGTTGAAGATCTTTTTTTTGTATTAGGTGAAGAATGGATATTTTCAGGTGATTTAATAAAGTATTTTGCTCTTTACATATTTTTTAAAAATATTTACTCTCCAATTAGTGCAATAGCTGATATTTTCAAAAAACAAAAACTATTATTATTTTTTAATTTCAGTTTAGTTTTTTTTCAATTATTATGTTTGTATTTTTTAAAAGGACAAGGTATAGAGATAGCTTTATTATTTTTTTCTTTAGTAGGTTCTATTCATTATATTGGTTTAAATTTATACATGAGAAAATTAATGAAAAATGTTTAAGAGTATAATTAAATCTATATTATTGCGTTTTGATGATAATATTTTTAGATGGATAGTGAAAATTTTATATCCTGAATACAAAAGACCTAGAAAAGGGTATATGTATAATTATCAAGTTTTGTTAAAGTTTGCTTTTATGCAAAAAATCATAGGATTTAACAGGAGTGTTCCCTGGCCTGTTGATTTCAGGAGTCAGATTATAGATTGGGTAAATATCAAAAAAGGAATTATGTGTGATCCTGGAGATAATATTGGTATTTATATTAATGCTAGTGGTGGTTTAAAAATAGGAGATAATGTTAATATAGGACAAAATACAATAATAAGCACCACTAATCATTATAAATATGATCATAGAAAAAAATCAAAAACTAAAGGAGTTGCTATAGGAGATAATGTTTGGATAGGAGCTAATTGTTCTATATTGGCAGGTGTAGAAATAGGTAGTAATGTAACTATAGGTGCTGGTTGTGCTATAAGACAGAATATACCTTCTAATTCAACTGTTGTGCAAAAAAAAGATTGTTTGGATATAATTTTAAAAACAAAGGATTATGAATGGGATATCAAAAAAGAGAAATTATAATTTTGTATTATTAAATCTAAGTGAATTTCCTATCACAACAATATCAGAGAAAGCCATAAATAATGCTGCCCACATAGGGTTTAATAATCCCGAAAAAGCAATAGGTATCGCTATTATGTTATAACCTAGAGCCCAGTATAAATTCTGTTTAATAGTAACGTATGTTTTTATGCATATTTTATGTGTTAATTCTATTTTATTTGTTGATTTGTTATCCATTATTACTATATCGGCTGTATCAACAGCTAAATTGGAAGCGTTATTGAATGAAATGCTAACATCTGCCGTTGCCATTGAAGGAGTGTCATTTATTCCATCACCCACCATTGCTATTTTGTTTTCTCCTCTACAACTTTTTATTAATTTCATTTTATCTTCAGGGAGTTGTCTGTAGTAAATGTTTTTTATTTTTGTTTTCTTTTTCACATCAATACATTTTTCTTTTGAATCTCCACTTATTAGATGTGTATTTATTTTTTTTTGATTAAAATATTTGATTGTATTTTTAGCGTCTTTTTTGATTTCATCAATTATATCAAACGTCAATATGATTTTATTATTTTTTGTCATGCATATGTCTTTGTTTATTTTGTTTTTTAATATGTAGTCAGGGTTTCCTAGAAAATAAAAATCATTTTTTATAAAACCTTTTATACCTGCGCCTTTGATTTCTTCAATTTTATCAAATTCTATTTTTTGACACATGTTTTTATACTGATTGACTATTGACTTTGATATTGGATGAGAAGAATGTATAGATAAATTATATAATGTATTTAAATGTTCTTTTTCTTCACCCTCTATATTTTCTATTTTTATTTTACCACTTGTTAATGTTCCTGTTTTATCAAATGCTATATTTTTGATTTTCGTAAATACTTCAATAAATCTTCCACCTTTAATCATTATGCCATTTTTTAAAGCAATATTTAAACCAACCATAACAGCCGTGGGTGTTGCTAGTCCCATTGCGCAAGGGCATGCTACAACTAAAACAGCTATACTTCTTTTTATGCACTCTTGAAATTCCAGATCCATAAATAAATAAGTAGTTATAAAGCAAATAATAGATATTATTATTACAAATGAAACAAAGTATGCGCTTACGGTGTCACCTATTTTTTGTATTTCAGGTTTTTTATTTATTGATTTATCTATCATTTTTAATATTTCATTTTTTACTGTTTTTTTGCCTGTTTCTAATACTTTCATTTTTATATTTCCATCTTTCAATATTGTTCCTCCTATTAATGCATCATTTTTTGTCTTAAAAACAGGAATGCTCTCACCTGTTATCATAGATTCATTTACTTGACATTCTCCTTCTAATAAAATTCCATCGGCTGGTATTATGTCTCCTGAGTTTATTATTAAAATGTCATTTGTTTTTAAATCTTGAATATTTATGTTTTCTATTTTTTCATTTATTATTTTTTTTATTTTGAAGTTTTGATTATTAGATAATCTTTTTTTAATAAGATTTGATACTTTTTTTTCAGATTTTTCTTCTATTAGATTGCCTAATAAAACTAATGTTATAATAGTCGCACATGTTTCAAAAAAAAGGTATTGTGATTTAATACCACTAAAGTAGAAAATACCTAATAAACTATAAATAAATGCTGCGCTTGCGCCAGTAAAAATAAGAACATCCATGTTTGGGTTTTTATTTTTTATTGATCTAAAAGCGCTTTTACCAAAAAGCATAAAACCTATTAAATACACAGGTGTACATAATATTAGCTGAAATATAGGGTTTCTTAGTAGGTGAATATTATGCAAAAACATACTTAAAAACAAAGGCAATGTAAATATTAAGCTAATTATAAATATTTTTTTTGATTTATTTTTATTTTGTACGACTTTGAATCCGAGTGATTTTATGATATTTTTTGCTTCTTTTATTTTTTTTTGTTCTGTTATCAAGACATTTTTTGACATAAAGTTTGTTTGAGAATCTATCCCTTTTTTGCTTAGAGCTTTATCTATAGATTTAGCACAATTAACACATGTCATTCCGTGTATTTTTATTAAAAAGCTTTCATTGTTCATAAAAACAAATGTAAATATTATATTTGAAAAAAAAATGGTGGTTGTAGCTCAGTTGGTTAGAGCATCGGTTTGTGGTACCGAGGGTCGTGGGTTCGAATCCCATCAGCCACCCAATTTTATTTTATCTAGATATAGCAAATCTTTTTAGTATTTTCATGAATTGTCCAGTTTCTACTTTTCCAGGTTGCTGTTGTATTTTATTATAGTTTTCATCTAGTATTACTGTTGTAGGAGAGTAATAGTTTCCCTTTGTGGGAGTGACTAAATAAGTGAATATTTCATGAAAATTATTTGGACTTTTGTAAGTTTTGTTATTAAAAAATACATTTTCATCAGACCAGTAATTGAACTTAATTGCATAAAAGTTTTTATTTATAACACTAACAACTTCTTTGTTTTTGAACGTGGTTTCTTTCATTTCTTGACAGTAAGGACAATTGGGTTTTTCAAAAAAAATCAATATTTTTTTCTTTAAAGGAGTTTTAATTTTTGATAAATCTTCAAAACTTATCCATTTGATATTATTATTTATGTTATTACTTTTTATTACAGCTTTAAAGTCAATTTGATTTTTATTTTGACCATATATATTTAATGACATTAAAATAGTTATAATGATAAATAGAGTTTTTTTCATTTTTAATTAGGCTTAAAAGAGGGTTTGTATGTTTTTTGAAAATCTGATACTATACTCTCACCTTCTTCTTTAGATAAACCAGGCTTTATGTCTTTGTGATTGAATATTTTTAGTAAATATTCAATTGAAGCGTAATCTTTGTATCCAGGAATACTTTGAATTATTTGAAAATCTTTATCCATAAATATTAGGGTAGGGTAGGAACTTACTCTTAACAATCTTGATAAATCATGAACGGAATTTCTTCCTGGTTTATTCGCTACATAATTTTTATTACTGTATTTTTTACCTAAAAACATTATTTCTTTTGGTGATTCTGCGTTAAATTTAACAGCATAGTAATTTTCGTTTATATATTTTATTACATCTTTGTTTGCAAAAGTTGTATTGTTTAACATTTTGCAAGGCCCACACCATGTTGTGTAAACATCTACGAATATTTTTTTAGATTTTATTTTAGATTTTTTTTGAGCTTCTTCGAAACTTATCCAGTTTATTTTTTCTTGAGCTAATAAACAATTTGCAGATATTAGTAATGTGATTAAAAATATGATTCTTTTAATGTACATCATGCATTAATTTTTTTATTACTGGTGAAATAATTAACGTTATTAGGGCTATTCCTATTGTGACAAATCCTATTTTTCCAAATAAATCATTATATATCATCGCTTCTTGTACTCCAGGCAATGACATATCTACTTTAAATATCATTTCGTTTAGTTTGTCTAGCATTGTGTATTTTGATTCATTATCAATATTTGCTTCGCTGGAAGAAGTAGTTAATTTAGCTAAGGCTCCTGCAATATAGTGTGCAAATGTTGAAGATAAAAACCATACACCCATTATGAAACCAACCATATGTTTAGGGCTTAGCTCTGTTATTTTTGATAAACCAATAGGAGAAAGGAACAGTTCCCCTGTAGTGACAATTAACCATCCTACAAAAAGAAATGATATAGGTATTTTTCCGGCACCATCAATATAATTTATACTATATGCAAAGGTTAAAAAACCTAAACCAAGAAAAGCCAATCCCATTGCAAACTTTAAAGCTGTACTAGGGTTTCTTTTAATATAATCAAGTTTAGACCACATTATAGAAAATGGTATTGCTAAAAATATTATATAACCAGGGTTAATAAAATTTGTTTGTGATGCGTCTTCGAAAAAACCTAGATTACAGCATTTGTCTACCCATACGACAATTGAGCTTCCTGCTTGTTCAAAACACGCCCAAAAAACTGTACATAAACTTGCTAATATAACTACTGAAGCTAATTTTCCAGAAGCAGCTGTATTATTTTGAAAATACATTTTAATTATTAGATAGAGCAGGTATACTAAAACTACTGCGCCCAATATTAATAGCATTTTGCCTAAAAAATTTGAACCACTTGCTTCTAAAACTATAAAAAGAGCAAATATCGGAGCAGCTAAAAAACTTAATAAATATATTCTCATTTCTACTTTAGAGCCATTTATTAAAGGTTCCCATTTGTCTTTTATTTTAACCCATATTAATCCAAGTCCCCATTTTTCTTTTTGATATTTTTTTGGTTGTAATCCCTCATTCTTAAATACTCCTTTTTGCATTCCGTCCCAAAAAACTATTATTCCTGCTAGCATACCTAATCCTGCTAATCCAAAACCATAATGCCATCCAAACTTATTACCAAGGTAGCCACAAAGTATTGGAGCTACAGCAGCTCCTAAATTTATTCCCATATAAAATATAGTAAACCCAGAATCTCTTCTTATGTCATTTTTTTTGTAAAGTGAACCTACTAAAGAAGATATATTTGGTTTAAAAAATCCGTTTCCAGCTATTAACATAGCTAAAGCTCCATAAAAAAAGAAATCTGTTGGTATAGCCATAAAAAAATGACCTAAAGCCATAAGTATTCCTCCCCAAACTACAGCCTTTCTATATCCTATAAATTTATCTGCCAGAAAACCTCCTAATAGTGGTGTTGCGTATACTAAAGCTCCATAAGCAGCGTATATTCCATAAGCTATGTCTTCGTTGTTTTCAACACTTTTCATGTAATCTTTAATAATATATAGAACTAATAGGGCTCTCATTCCGTAGAAGCTAAATCTTTCCCACATTTCAGCAAAAAACAAATGAAATAAACCTTCAGGGTGTTTTTTGTTTTTTATGTAAAATTTAGCACCTATTGTACCAAATACTCCTATTATTAAAGATATAACTACAAGTTCCATTTTAGTAATTTAATTAATTCAAAATTAATTATTTTTTTATCATATAGTCTTTAAATTATAATTAAAATGATAAATATATTTTAAATAATTATTTTTGAATAAAATATTTACATGTTATATAACAAAATTAATCAAGATATATTTTTAAAAATTAAAAATTTATTAGGTTCTGATAATGTTTTTATAGAAAAAGATATTTTGAGTCATTATTCTCATGACGAAACAGAAGATTTAAGTTTTTTCCCAGAATTGGTAGTAAAGCCAAAAACAACAAAGGATATATCAGAATTAATGAAGATTTGTTATGATAATAATATACCTGTAACCCCTAGAGGTGCTGGCACAGGACTTAGCGGTGGAGCTTTGCCTGTTAAAGGAGGTGTCGTTTTGTCTCTTGAAAGAATGAATGATATTATAGAGATAGATACTGATAATTTACAAGCAACTGTTCAGCCAGGGGTTATTAATCAGGTTTTTCAAGATGAGTTAAAAAAACATGATTTGTTTTATCCTCCTGATCCAGCTAGTAAAGGTAGTTGTTTTTTGGGTGGAAATGTTGCTGAGAATGCTGGTGGACCAAAAGCTTTGAAGTATGGTGTGACTAAGGATTATGTTTTGAATTTAGAGTTAGTTTTACCTAATGGAATTGTTATAAATACAGGTGCAAATGTTTTGAAAAATGCAACTGGTTATAATTTAACTCAATTAATAGTAGGTAGTGAGGGAACACTTGCTATTATCACTAAAATAGTTTTTAAGGTTTTACCTTTGCCTAAACACGATGTAACGATACTAGTTCCTTTTGATTCTATAGAAAAAGCTTGTATTTCTGTTTCTGATGTTTTTGTAAAAGGTATTAATCCTTGTGCTTTAGAGTTTATGGAAAGAGATGCAGTAAATTTAGCAATGGAGTATAAAAAAACAGATTTAAAAATAGGTAAAAATGTAGCAGCACATTTGTTAATAGAATTAGATGGTAATGATTTAGATGTGATCATGAAAGATTGTGAAATAATATATGATGTCATGAATTCACATGGTGCTGGTGATATTCTATTTGCGGATAATAATAGAGCAAAAGACAATTTGTGGTCTTTGCGTCGTTCTGTTGGAGAGGCTGTGAAAATGAAATCAATTTATAAAGAAGAAGATACTGTTGTTCCTAGAGCTAATCTGCCAAAAATGATATCAGGAGTAAAAGAAATAGGTTTAAGGTATGGTTTTAGATCTATTTGTTATGGTCACGCAGGAGATGGTAATTTACATGTTAATATCATGAAAGATTCTATGAGTTTGGATAAATGGAATAATGTTTTAGATAAAGCTATAAAAGAAATTTTTATATTATGCGTAAAACTCAAAGGAACAATATCTGGTGAACATGGAATAGGTTATGTTCAGAAAAAATTTATGAATATTCCTTTTGATGCTGCTAATCTTGATATTCAGAAGAAAATTAAAAGCATATTTGATCCTAAAAATATTTTAAATCCTGATAAAATATTTCCTTAATATTATTTTATTATAACTCTTTTTGAAAACACACCTAATTCTGTATATATCTTCATTATATAAACTCCTTTGGGCTGATTCTTAAAATCAAATTGTTCTTTATAATAAGAACTTAGTATTTCTTTCTTTCTAGTAATAATAACCTTACCTTCTAAGTTTAATATTTCAATTTTATTTATTTTTTCTTTATTTGAAGATTTTTGTTCTATAAACAAAATTCTTTCCGTAGGATTTGGGTAAATTTTTATTTTTGATGACATCAAGTTCATGGTGTTTGTCTGACAAGAGTCAACTGTTATTATTATTGTATCAAAAGAAGTACATCCGTTTACATCTATTGCTTCTAAAATAACTGTTTCAGAATTACTAGGGCTATAATTTAATATTGGGGAAAAACCAGAACTTACTGTTGATGGTGATTTCCATGTGTAATTTTGAAATCCGCTACTTCCTTCAAGTGTTATTTCTTCTCCTAAGCATATTACAGGTGGTGTTGGATTTGAAACAATACTTACAGGTGTCGGGTTGTTAAAATTGATATTTATATCTTGTGACACAAAGCATCCATTGATGTCGTAAGCTTCTACGTTATAAAGTCCATCTGAATATATTTCAATTGTTCTAGTTGTGTCTCCTGTATTCCATTCGTAATTTAAATAACCATTATCGGCTTGTAATAGAATGGTGTCACCTATACATGCTGGCCCTATGTTGTTGATGTTTATTGAAGAGCTTATTATATTTACTTGTACAGAATAATCAGAATTACATGCAGGCGTATTAAATCCTGTAACTGTATAATTTCCTGCTGCATTAACAAATATAGATTGTGTTGTTTCTTGCGTATTCCATAAGTAATTATTGAATCCATTTGTTGCAACTAACTCTACAGAGTCTCCTGAACAAATATTAATATTTTGATTAGGATTTATTGATATGGCTGCTGTAGGTATTATGATTGCTTCAACAGGTATTCTTGCGCTAGAGCAAAACTCTTGTACTTCCCAATTATAAAAGTAATAGTAATATTGATATGCGTTTGAACCTGCAGAAGATCTTGTTATTTCAATATTATTACCTACGTTCATAGGGAATGCGTTATTTAAGTTATTATTTCTATAAAGTCCATCATTAGTTCCGCTAATACCTAATTGTAAATCAGTTCCTATTGGTACCGAGAAATTTAAATTAACTGTATTAAGTCCTTGTGTCAGGTTTGTGTTAGTTGACTGTAAAACATTGTTTTGGCTGTCTCTTAATTCAATATTAATTGTAAAGCCAGTTTCTGCATATACATCTACACTGCTTAATTGTGTAGGTTCCGAACAATTAAAAATTAAATAGTGTGCATCATTATAATGCCATCCTCCTGCTCCTAAGGTGTTTTCGTTTGCAGGGCCTCCATTCATTGTTGAATTCAAGGCATTTTCTGAAACATAGTATGTGTTAGAGCTTGTTAGTAAAGGAGTTTGGTAATTTGTTCCTGTGTTTATTACGTTTCCTCCTGCTGGACTATCATACCAATATAAACTACCATTATTAGAAGGGTTAGCTGTTAAGTTTAAGGATGTATTTTCACATCCTGTATCTGAAACTACAGTTGGTGGAGATATCACACTTATGTTTATAGGATAACTATAAGTATTACTCCCAAAGTTATTTGTTGTGGTTAAAGTCACATTATATGTACCAGAATTATTATAGGTGTGTATTGGGTATTGTATGTTAGAATTATTTGAACCATCACCAAAATCCCAATTCCAGTTACTTGGATTATTTGTTGATAAATCTATAAAAGAAACTGAACCATCACAATTTCCCATATTTGAAAAAGAGAAATCACTTTGAGGGGCGCTGTTTGGATATACACATGACCAAATCATTTCAAATCCTAATTCTTCGACACTTTGGTCAGAATGCAGGTGCAAAGTTACGCTTCCTGTAGAAGTTGTTATATTACCTGGACTTCCTGTTAATGTGTTGCAAAATTGACCTAAAGAGGGGTATGTGTTATCAGGTCCGTCAAATATCTCTAGATAGTCCCAATTACATGTGTTTGAACCTATTGTTGGAGATTCTACTCCAAAAGAAACAAAATTTAGATTTATTTGATTTGCGTTTGGAGGAGATATTGTGATATAGCTATCCGAATTGCTAAAATAATTACCAGAAGGACCGCCGCCGTCATATAATACTCCGTTACAGTTGTTTATAACATTACCAGTTCCATTAACAGGCATATTAAATAAACAAGGATTAGAGGGTTGTACGCTTATTAGAAATGTTTGTAATATACTATCTGATCCTAATGGTCCTGTAGATATTAAGTTTACGGAGTAATCACCAAAATTATTGTATGTATGTATTGGGTTTGGGTCATTGCTTGTGGTGTTATCACCAAAGTCCCAAATAAAATTAGTTGCATTTATACTTGTGTTTACAAAACTAACATCAGCTGGTACAGAACAAAAAGAAGTGTCATTTGTGTAAAAATTAGCAACAGGAGGAGCTGTGATAGGTAAGTTAGTTTCCCATAATCCTCTTCCGAAAGTAGATGCTCTTAATTTATTTGTTTGTACTTGTATTTCTAGCTCATTGACAATTACATTTGGGAGTCCGTTGTTAAAACTTTGCCAGTCATTCATGCTAGCATCTCTATAGTAAACTCCTAAATCAGTTCCTATGTACAGTTCCTCTAGGCTAGACTGATGAAATATAATACAATTAACAGGTATATTAGGTAAGCTTCCTGATATATTGTTCCAGCTATTGCCCGCATCGTCTGATTGATATACCTTGTTTGCGCTTGTACTATTACCTGAATAACCAGAATATGTAATCCATAATTTTGCAGGATTGTTTGGGTGTATTGCTATGTACGTTATTTCTTGAAATAATCCTGTTCCTACTGTTACATTGCTCCAAGATGAACCTGCATCGTTTGATGCGAATAAATTAGCTCCGTCACTGAAATATATGTAATCTGGATTACTTTCAGAAACAGCTAAAGCGTTTATTGTTCCTCCTCCTGTCTCACCGTTAGTTAATTGATTCCAGTTATCTCCCGAATCATTAGTTTTATATAATTCTGTGTATCCAGCATATAGTATATTGCTGTTATTTTTGTCCATCACGTATGGGGTAACCCATGCTCCATCATTATTGGGAGATATATCGCTCCAGCCGTATCCTCCATTAGTTGATCTGCTAATAGCTCCATAGTAAACAGAACTATACATTATGCTAGGATTAGTATAATCTATAATACATTCCATTCCATCTCCACCTCTTACAGCGTCCCAGCTATTATTGCTTGTCATTAGTTCTGTTCCATTATCTTGGGCTCCAGCTATCACAAGGTATGGGTCAGTTTGTGAAACTCCTATTCTGTAAAACTGTGATATTTGTAATCCGTCACTAATATCTTCCCAGTTATTCCCATTATTTGTAGATTTATATAAACCTCCATCATTCCCCGAGAATAAAACACCAGTGTTTGTGTTATATCTTATTATATGTTCATCAGCGTGTACGTACTCTGCTCCTCCACTACCTGTCCAATGACCATTGATGGTCCATGAGACACCTCCGTTTGTGGATTTCCATATGTTTACTCCTCCAACAAAAACAGTATTTTCGTCGTTTGGAGAAACACCTAAAGATAGGTCATACCATCCTTGTCCACCACTATCTGAACCATCAGATTGCCATCCCAAAAGGTTAGGCGAGTTTGATTGTTGTGACCAAGATGTTCCCGCGTCAGAAGATTTATATATACCAAAAAATCCGTTATCAGAATTACACATTAGGGCGTAAACCACATTAGGATTGTTTGGAGTTACTGCTATTTGTACTCTTCTTGCGTCTGTTAATGCTGAAGGTAGTCCATTTGTCATTTGAGTCCAAGTGTTTCCCATGTCTATAGACCTCCAGACTTCACCATTTGTTCTTGTTCCAGC
>MDSW01111502.1_pt1 | contig 12470 bp, 14 predicted proteins | sample 811171 | NCBI WGS metagenome assembly MDSW01 (sample SAMN05326641, study PRJNA326480) | marine metagenome | isolation source: seawater | place: Atlantic Ocean: North West | collected 2012
AAAACGGAGCTGTAATTGTACCCGTTACTACTGGAAGTCAAACACTAGTAGATGCTGTAAGCGAGTGTATGCGTTATTGGGTTTCAAATTGTGATACAACACATATGTGTGTTGGATCTACTGTTGGTCCTAATATATTTGTTAAGATTTGTGCTTTTAGCACCGCCCAGATTTCAAGAGAGTTAATACATCAGATGAAACAAGAGTTCGGTGGTGTGCCTGATAAATTAAAATTAATTAATTGTGTAGGAGGTGGAAGTTCAGCCATAGGATTTTGGAATGAATTTTTAAATTCTAATGCTGAGTTAATAGGAGTTGAGGCTGGAGGACCAAAAAATAGTAAATTACATGCTGCTCCACTATCAACCAATTCGAAGGTTGGTATTTTACATGGTGCAGCACAATATGTAATTCAAGATAAGGAAGGTCAAATAGGAAGCACTGAGTCAATTTCTGCAGGTTTAGATTATCCTGGAATTTCTCCGCTTCATTGTTATTTAAAAGATTTAAAAAGAGCAAGGTATACTGTAGCTACTGATGAAGAAGCTTTGTCAGCATACAAACTTGTTTCAAGATTAGAAAATATTTCACCTTCTTTAGAGCCTTCACATGCTTTCGCGGAGGCTATAAAACTTGCTCCTAAATTAAGTTCAAAAAATATAATCGTAGTTAATAGTTGCGGGGACTCGATTAAAGATAAAGATATTATAAAAAAAAAATTAGGAAAATATGAAAGATGAAATCAAAAATCCAAATTGCTTTCAATAATTGTAAGAATGAAAAACGTCCTGCTTTAATTACCTACACAGTTGCAGGAGATAATACAAAAAAAAATTCTTTAAAAATTTTAGACTCAATATCCAAACATGCTGATATTTTAGAACTAGGATTTCCTCACAATACTCCATTAGCAGATGGCAATCAAATTCAAAACAGTTCTTATCGAGCTTTAAAAAATGGAATTAAGCTTAAAGATGTGTTTGATATTGTTAAAAGTTTTAAAAGAAAAATAAAGTCAAAACCAATTATACTAATGGGATATTATAATTTGATTTATCAAACTGGAGAAAATAATTTTCTTTCTAAATGCAAAAAATCAGGAGTTGATGGTATCATATGTGTAGATTTACCCTGGCCAGAGAATAAAAATTTTGCAAAAAAATGTAAAAAAAAATCAATTTGTTTCATACAATTAATATCTCCAACTACATCGAATATGAGAATGAGGGGAATTATAAAAGATAGCCATGAAATGTGTTATTATATATCTATGTTAAGTACAACTGGAGGTAAATTAAAAATTTCACCCAAAATGATTATAAAGAATTATGATAAAATTAAAAAAATTAGTAAAAATAAAAAGGTTGTTATAGGGTTTGGAATCACAAATAAAACGATTAAAAAATTAAAAAAGGCTGATGGATTAGTGGTTGGAAGTCAATTATGCTTAGAAATATCTAAATCCATAATTAAACGTCAAAATCCTGTCACAAAGTTGGGTAAAGTGGTATATAAATTAAGGAAGGAAATAAATTGAACTGGATAACAAAATTTATAAAACCAAAAATAAAGTCCTTATTTAAAAAGAGAACTGTTGATAATCAGACGCTATGGACAACATGCGGCTGTAATAATTTAATCTACAAAGAAGATTTAAAATCTAATTTCAATTGTTGTCCTAAATGTGGATCTCATCATAAACTCTCTTGTAAAGAAAGATTCGAGCTTTTTTTTGACGGTGGTGAATATGAAATTTTAAAAACACCTTTACCAAAAGATGATCCTTTGAATTTTGTAGACAATAAAAAATACACAGATAGATTAAAAACTGCGCGAAAAGTAACTGGGCAAGACGACGCCATAGCAATCGCTAAAGGAAAAGTAAATAGTATTTCTGTGGTTGTTGGGGCGCAAGATTTTAGATTTATTGGCGGTTCGGTTGGATCTGCAAGTGGTGAAGCGTTTATAGCAGGAGTTCAAGTTGCAATTGAAAGCAAAAGTCCGTTTATTTTTTTTAGCTGTAGTGGTGGTCAAAGAATGATGGAGTCGTCAATTGCCTTAATGCAAATGTCTAGAACAGCCTTAGCGGTGAATGAATTAAAAAAAAACAATATACCTTACATTGTAATTTTAACTAACCCAACTACTGGAGGTGTCACGGCCTCATGGGCTATGTTGGGTGATATTCTTATAGCTGAGCCTAAAGCTACTATTGGTTTTGCAGGACGAAGAGTTATTCAAGACACCGTCAAAGAGACTCTACCAGAGGAATTTCAAACAGCAGAATATGTAAAAGAACACGGTGGTATCGATTTAGTTATTGAAAGAAAGTATTTAAATTCGACGGTAGGAACTTTACTTTCAGTTTTGATGAAAAAAGCTGAAAAACAAGTTAATAATACCTCTGATGTCATTACAGTCGATAAATCTTTACAATCTGCTAGCTAAAAAAAAGCTTTTCAAAAAAAAAGTAAACTTTAGTCTTAAAAGAATTAAAGAAGCATTAATAAAACTTAATAATCCTGAGAAAAAATTAAACAAGGTTGTAAACATTATAGGATCAGATGGAAAATATTCTGTTCTTACTTATTTAAAATTTTTTATCGAGGCAGATGGACTTAAGACCTCTGCTTTTATCTCTCCAAGTATCAAATCTATTAAAGAAAGATTTTGGATAGGTGATAGATTTCTTACTTATTATGAGATAAAAAAATCAATAAATGACATTGAAAAATTAAAGATACCTCTAACTATTTTTGAAGTTTTAACTTTGATTTTTATTCTGAATGCGTCAAAACAAAATAACGATTTTAATTTAATAGAGGCTGGTGCTCTTTTTGAAAAAGACTCAACAAATTTGTTTGCTTTTCCTTTTGCACAAGTTGTTGTAAATATTAACAAACAACATCTTAATTTTCTCAGAAGAAAAACAATTGATGAGATTGTAAAACAGAAGGTAGGTTCGTTAAGTCAATTTACAAAATTATACATTGCAGAACAAAAACCACACATACTTAGAAAAATTAAAAAAAGATTAAAAAATAATTTAAGTTATAAAATTTATTCAAACAGCTGGAGATTAAGAAGATTAAATAAAGGCCTTGTTTATTATGATAAGAAAAATAGAATAAATGTGCGGACTAAAAATATTCATTCTGAAGGTCTTAAAAAAAATTTAGCTTTAGCAATAAAAATCGCCTTAGATATAGGAATAAAACCTAAAGTAATAGAGAGAACCATTCCTAAAATCAAACTCCAAGCTAGAGTAGAATTTATTGATAAAGGAAAATTAGTAAAAAAACTTTACAAAGCTGAACAGATAATAATTGATGGGTGCCACTCTGAGATAAGTGGAGAAAATTTTGCAAATTATCTTAAGACTATTAACAAGACTAAATATGGTATTATTGGTATGTCCAAAAATAAAGATCCTTTTAAATTCACAAAAAAATTTAAGGGTATTTTTGAAAAGGTTATTATTGTTCCCATAGGCCCTGGTTCTGAGTCCATAAATCCAAATATTCTAAAAAAGGCATTAATTTTTAATGGTATAAAATCAGAAAGTTCTAAAAATTTAAATGAAGCATTTAGAAAAATTTCTTCAAAAGAGAGCAAGTTAATTTGTGTTTTCGGCTCTTTGTATCTTTGTGGAAATTTTTTAAATAAAAATTAAATATTTTCTTTTATCCAATCAATAATATTTGATTTTGTTGAAGCTCCAACTTTTGTTGATTTAAGTTCGCCATTTTTGAATAGTAACATTGTGGGAATACCCCTTATGCCATATTTAGTAGGAGTATTAGGCTCATTATCGATGTTATGTTTTGCAATAATAACTTTGTCTTTCATCTCATCGGAAATTTCCTCTAATATTGGACCAATTTGTTTACAGGGGCCACACCACTCAGCCCAGAAATCTACTACTGTTGGTTTGGTAGATGCTATTACTTCTTTATCAAAATTTGAGTCTGTTACCGATTTCGTTGCCATAAAACTTAATTAATTGTTTTTAAAATAAAGTCAACTATGCAGATGAGTAAAATTTTTCTAACTCCTCAACGTATGCGTTTATTTCATCTAAAACCACTAATTTATCTGGTTTATCCTCTTTTTCAAATTTTGCTCTTAATGTATCTATTTCTGAATAAGTTCTAGGAATAGTGTTCCATTTTTCATTATTAGTGCTAAGAAGTTTTTTGGCTGTTTCTTTATGTATAATTTTATATTCTGATTTTTCTAGAAGCTCAGGTTTTTCCATATAAATAATTTTTTTTCCAAAATATTTAAGTCTTTCATCCTTAAAATCACTAAGAATTGATAGTTTTCTATCCCAATCTGCATTATGAAATTTAGACATAATTTTGTTATCTTCAGAAGATGTGAACTTCGCATAAATACTTTCTTCATTATATAAATCTTCCTGGGATTTAGTCTGTTCCTTCTCCTCTATTTCCATTTTTTTTATAGCAGACACCTTTTCAGCAAAATCTTTACTATTTTTGATTATATTTGCTCTTTCCTCCAATTTTGAGCTGCCAATTAATTTGTATTCGTTAAACCTTTCCCCATATGAAGGATTCATTAAAACCGGGTGTTTATTGTGCCTTACTGTTCTAATAAATTTGGGCTGCTTTTTCATTTCAGCTCTTAGTTCTGCTATCGGCATGTTCACGTATGGTTTTGGGTCATGTTTAAGATCGAAGCACAACGGCCATTGATATTGTGGATGCTCAATAATAAATGTTTGAACAAAAGGTCGACTTTTTCCATAAAAAAATTCATTAGTACAAAAAAATAATTCCTTTTTTATTAAGTCCAAAGTTTGATTTTTGTCTAGAGTTTTTAAACTCGCTCTCCAAACATTTGGGGCTTTATTTGCAATTAGTTTTGCGATACCTAATGTTGCAACTACATCTCCTATCGCACTGTGAGCATCGCCATGGCTGATACCATTAAGTGGTGCCATTTGATCAAGTTTGTATACGTCATTACCTTTTTCATTTGTAGAGTTCTTGAGAGTATTAGGATAATAAAAATTTGCTGCTCTGGCCAGGCCAAGCATATCACCTCTGGTATTCCCATTTGTACTTGTAATATAAGGATATTCCAAAGTTTGAAATAGTGTAGATCTTAGAAATTCCTCATCAAATTCTATCGAATTAAACCCTATAAAAGTAGCTTTACCCCACTTTTTAATTGTATCAACAAACTGCCTAATCATTTGGTAATGCGATAAATTAGAATTTTTTAAAATTTTTGGAGAAGATTTATTAACTATAAGTGCCATTGCTTCTGGAATTACACCAGGATTTAGTCGACATCTTGCATCAAAGCGGTCTAGTTCCTCAAAATTGTCGTTTGTTAAAATTGCCCCAATTTGAATAATCTGTCCCCAAAACTTATTGGATGAGCTTGTTTCAAAATCATAAAATACAAAATTTGCCATTTGAGAAATTGTTATTTAAAGGCTTTGATTTTATCAGAATTTTCCTCAAATGTCTTTTCTACAGATCCAGGATCTTTTATATTATTTAAAGTATTCATTATAGAGCGCGCATCTCTACCAAAACTATCAGTTGTAGTCATAGCCTGTTCAAGTCTTTTTCTAAGCTCGATAATGCCATCAAAGTGGTTTTCAAATCTTCTCGAAATAAGTTTAAGATCATTGTAAATCTGCGTGGCATGTTTTTGAACTTTCAATGTCTGAAAACCTAAATGGTACGATTGCAAAAGTGCCGAGAGTGTGTTGGGCCCTGCTATAGTAATTTTATATTTTGTTCTTAGCTCCTCAAGTAAAAGTTGCTTAGTTTTTGGATCTCGGTAACTCGAAAGCTCAGCAAAAAGTCCTTCGGTAGGAGCATATACAATAGCAAAATCAGTTGTTTTGGGTGGCGCAATGTATTTTGAGCTAACAGTCTTTGCTTTGGACCTAAAAGCGGAAGCTAAATCTTTTCTTGCCTCAGCTAAGGCTTCTTTGTTTTTAGCCTGGTAAGCGTTGTCAATTTCCTTGAATTTTTCTATCGGCCAATGACTATCTACAGGAACTAGCACATCTTGAAGTTTAATGGCAAATTCCACTGTATTTCCTGTTTCGTCTGGTTTCATTTTCACATTTTCAATATATTGTGATGCCGGCAGTAAATCTTTTAAAAGCGAAGCCAAAGAAAACTCTGCTAGCACTCCATATTGCTTTACCCCGGCAAGTATTCGACTAAAGTTGTCTTGGCTTTTATTTAATTCTTCGACTTGCTTATTAAATACACCAACTTTTTCATCAACTCTTGTTAAAGCTCCTGACATGTCCTTGGCAATATCTTTGGACATATGCCCAAAAGATTGGTTGAAAGTTTCCTTGAGGGAATTAAACTCATCTTTGAAAGTTTGTTCTGGATTTATAGCTTTTTCAGGCTTATTTTTGATCAAAAAATAAATTGCAACTAAATTTATAATAATAAGAGTTGCAATTAATATAATAATTAACGAATCCATTGGAGTAATATACCTCATATTTTTTTCTTTTAAAGCTTTCTTCCGTTTTGTATAGCTGTATAAGATTAAAAAAGTATAAAGCTAAATTATCATTACTATACAAATTTTCATTTTTAATTATAATAACATTAATGAAAAATAGCACTTTAGGAATATTAATTGTTTTAGCTGGCGTGTTAACAATTTTTGTCCAGCACAGCTATGCTTGGGTAGTTTCAGCCATATTAATTGGTGGGGGATCTGGCTTGTTTTTTTGGAAAGATAAAAAAACTGGAGATGAAAAAAATTAGAAAATATTTTTTAATAGACGGTTTAATTGGTTCAGCTATTTTCTATTACTTTGTACGCAAAATTCAAATTTTTTATGATGTGGATATTTCTATTGATGGATACGGCTTGGCTGGTGCTGCATGGTACGGATTAGGTCTGGGATTTGTGTTCGGTGTTAAATTTATCAGAGTTAACGAGTTAATTGCCTTTTTTAGGAAAAAATGAGTAAAATATTTATCGCTTTTGGTCATCACAATACAAAAAATTCTTTTAATGCAGCCATAAGAGATACATTTATTGATGAAGTAAAAAAAATTGGTCATGACGTAGATTTGGTCAATCTTTTTGATGAGAAAGAACAGCTTCCATTTTACAATCAAAACATAAACCCACCACCAAAACTTGTGATTGATTATAGAAAGAGATTAGAAAAATGCGAGGTAATGATGCTTATTGGTTCGTGTCATAATTTAAGACTTAATTCTATTTTGGAGAATTGGATTGACTGGGTGCTTCATCCAAAATGGTTTTTTTCTTACAGATCATTAGTGCCAGGAAATAAATTTTTCAAAAATTATGGTTACCCCGTCGCAGGTGCAATGAAAGGAAAATTAGGTATAGTTTCAATAAGTTATGGAGGTCCTATGGTTAGTTATTGGAATTTTTCATTTTTTGACAATATTCCTTTTCGACGAATTAAAAAATCCGTTTTTCAATTAGGTGGTTTAAAGACTAAATACATAAGATTTTATTCAGTTTTACCTGAAATGAAAAAAAATGTTTTTGATAATCATATGGAAAGGGTTAGAAAACTTGCCAGAAGTTTGTAAATTATGAAAATAAATCCATGTAAAAATAATGTTGGGGCCATTATTGACACTGATTTGAAAAATTTTACTAAAGAGACTATTGGGTTAATTAAAGATTCTGTAAATGAATATGGAGTGATTTTTTTAAAGAATCAAAAATTAGCACCAAGAGATTATATTAATTTCGCTAAACAATTTGGACAATTAGCTGATTATCCCATGCTGAAAGGTCTTGAAAACTTTCCAGAAATAACAGTTGTTGAAAAAAAACCTGGTGAAAAAATAATGTTTGGCGAGGGATGGCATACAGACTCGACTTACACAAAAAAACCACCCATGTTAACTATGCTTTATTCCGTAAAGACTCCCCCAAAAGGAAAGGGCAATACTAGATTTGCTTCTCAATACTTGAGTTATGAAAACTTAGATGAAGAATATAAAAATAAAATAAAAGATTTAAAAGCAGAGTTCAGTGCTGATGGTCCTATTTCAAAAACTAGAAATAACAGAACCGCAGAAAAAGGAACTGGCATAGATCCTAAATCATTGAAAGCAGAGCATAACATAGTAAGATTGAATAAAATTAATGGGAAAAAATCTTTATATTTGTCTCCAGGACATGTAACAAAAATAATTGGAGTAAATTTGAAAGAAAGTTCTGAAATCCTAGACTACCTTTTTAAACATCAGATTAAATCTGAATTTATATACAGTTTTGAATGGGAACCAAACTGTATGGCTATATGGAATAATCATGCAGTGCTTCATAATCCCGTTAATGATTTTGATGAACATAGAGTAATGTATAGAATAACTATTCAATGATATTGATGTGGCCCATTTTACGTTTTGGTCTAATCTCTTTTTTTTCATAATCAAAAAAAAATTTATTTTTTTCAATTTTTGAATTTCTAAACTTTAAAATATCTTCTCCAAGAATATTTAACATGAAGCCCCTTTTCATTTCACCTAAAGGTTTATATTCAAGATTACATACCGCTCTAACATGTTGATCGAATTGTGAGGAGTTGGAATTGTTCAAAGTTATGTGCCCGCTGTTATGCACTCTGCTTGCAGTCTCATTTGCAATAAGATTATTTTTTTTATCTACAAAAAATTCAATCGCCATCACGCCAATATAATCATGCTTGATAAGTATTTTTTCTGCATAATTTTTGGCTTTTTCAGTAATTTCTATTGGCACATCAGCTGGAACAGTAGTTTTTTTTAAAATTTGATCTTGATGAAAATTTTCAAATGGTGAAAAAAGATTAATCTTTTTGTCAAAATACCTTGAGCCAATAATCGAGATTTCTTTTTGCAAATCTACTTTTTTTTCAAATATATATTTTATTTTATTATCTATATTTAAGTTTTCAATGTCTGATAATGAATTGATCCGGTAACTTAGATGACCATCATATCCTCCCTCTACTGACTTCAGGATGCCAGGAGTTAATTTTTCAATTTTTTTTAAATCTTTATCGTTTTCAATGTAAATATATTGAGCTGTAGGTATGCTTAGCGACTTAAAGAATTCCTTTTCCAATTTTCTATTTTGTACAACTCTATTAATCTCTGGTTTTGGGTGGACAGGAACGAATTCCTCTATGTATTTAAGCGTCTGATAATCAAAATTTTCAAATTCTAAGGTCACAAAATCCGCTTTTAAAGCAAATTCTTTTATTTTTTTTTTTTCTTTTAGATCACATAAGAAAAATTCATCACAATAATTTTTAGCCGGTCCATTTTTATCGTCTGTAAGTACTATCGTTTTAATTTCTAGTTTTTTTGCAGCTTGGCACAACATCATACTCAATTGTCCTGACCCACAAATACCAAGAATAATATTCTTCATTATTTTTTTGGTTTAATTTTAACTGACTTAGTTTGTTTATTTCTAAACTCGGTAAATTTTTTTTCTACTTTTTTGTCGAATAAAGCTAAAATTTGTGCTGCTAGCAAACCAGCATTATTTGCATTATTTATAGCCACGGTAGCAGTTACTATTCCTTTAGGCATCTGTATTACACTCAATAAAGAGTCCAGTCCTTTTAGGCTCTTAGTCTCAATAGGCACACCAATTACTGGTAATCTAGATAAAGAGGAGACCATACCTGCAAGATGAGCCGAACCACCGGCTCCAGCAATTATAACTTTGTATCTCTTGTGAGCATTCTTTGCGAACTCAAACATTCTGTAAGGAGTCCTGTGAGCTGATACAATTTTCGTATCAAAATTTATTTTTAATAATCTTAAGATTTTTTCAGCATCCCGCATGATGGGGTAATCACTGGCCGAACCCATTATAATTGCAACTTGTTTTTTATTTGATGTAATTTTCACATAGCAATTTAACAATTTTATAAATAAAAACAATGATTTTAATTTTACGAGAATTCATAATTTAAACAATTTTGTGCCCACTTAATTACAGAATGCATAATTATGGTTATCTTATGAAAACATTAATTACATTATCACTAGTTCTTTTATTGACGAATTGTGCGGGTGGAAATGTTTCTCAAATTAAATTTGGGAAAAAATGCACTTTAGCAGACAATAATAATCTACAAGAAGCGTCTTATGTTTGGTTTGTAAGTAAAGAAGCTCTAAGCGATTTCGATAGAAGAATAAATAAAAAAAACTGTATAAAAAGTTAATAAATCAAAGTATTGAAAAATATGTTATTAAGGGGTGATGAAATTACCCCTTAATATTATTTTTATTTTTTTAATTTTTACTTTACACTCGGTGTCTATGGAAAAAGCACCGTATCATCACTTACCGGATGGCACTTTTAGAAACCCAGAGGGATCGCCTAAAAGAGATCCTAATATAAGGTGGTCTTATAAAGTCTTTAACGAGGAAAGAAAAAAAATTGAGATAGATTTTCCTGATAGTCACGTAATACCTAGAAAAGAGGTTTTAAAAAATTTAAAAGATAACTCAAAAGAAAATTATGTTGCTTGGATAGGTCATGCAACTTTTCTTATTAAATTAGGTGATACAACAATAATTACTGATCCTCTATTCTCTAAAAATACTGGTCCTTTAATTTTTGGACCCAAAAGATATGTTGAACCTGCAATCAAATTAAACGAGTTACCAAAAATAGATTTATTGCTCCTTACTCATAATCACTATGATCATTTGGATGCTAGCTCGATAAGAAAATTCCCTCATAAGAACGCGAAAGCAATAATACCTTTAAAACTTTCAAAATATTTTAGAAACTTTAAAGATGTTAACGAGTTAGATTGGTACGAGGAGATCGTTATCAATAAGGATCTTAAAATTACTCTTCTTCCAGCTGTACACTGGTCAAAGAGAACTTTATTTGACACAAATAAAACTTTGTGGGGAAGTTTTTTAATTGAGTACAAAGAAAAGAAATTATTTTTTGCGTGTGACACGGGTATCGGAAAAATTTATAAAGAACTTGGTAAAAAGTATGGACCGATAGATCTTACGTTTATAAATTCAGGCGCTTATAATTTTTTTCCTATTCTGCCCGAAAAAGACAAATCCGTTTATCACACCAATCCTGAGGAAGCGCTAAGTGTAGCAAGAGATTTAAAAAGTAAAAAAGTTATAGCCATGCATTGGGGAACGGTTATTCTATCTTTGGAACCTATTATGGAACCACCAGCTAGATTTAAAATGAATGCAACTAGATTTGGTTTCAAAGAGGAAGACGCAATAATTTTCAAGATTGGACAAGTTTCAAAATTGTCTGATATCCTAGATTAATTTAACCTCCTTTTATATTCTCTGTCAATCATTGCGGTTAATGAGTCTACTAAAGAGTCTGAAAATTTAAATATTTCATTAGGCTGATACTCATTTGACATATTTTGGGAAGGATTTGATTTATCTTCAACTACGATATTAGAGTTGGGATCATTATCTTTTAAATAAACTAATACAATCCAATTTTCGTCAATCTCATCATCAGATTTAATAAATATTTCTGAACTTTCATAACGTTTGTCAATTACTCTTAGTAGAGACATCTTTTTTGGAAGCCATTTACGATTTAGTTGAAATACGCATGAAGACATCGATCTAAAAAAACTTTCAAGATTATTCTCAATTTTCTCCCTTGCTAGATTAAATTGTCTCTCTTTTTCAAGTAAATCAGACCTGTTGTCTTCATCTGAAACTTCGATACCTAGTTGTTCTATCCTCTCTCTAATTTTTTGATCTCTTATAGCCTGATATTTATCTTTTATTTTTTCGATTCTTTCTTGGACTTCTTCATAATTTTCTCGTTCTTGTTTAAGTACAAATTTTTCAAGATTTTTAATTTCTAAAGCTTCTCTTTTTCTAAACTGCTCAATCTTCTTTTCTAATCTAATTTGCTCATAAAACTTCTTTTGTCTTTCAGCTTGCTCCTTCCTCAACATAGCCTGTTCTTCTCTAATAAATCTTTTTAATTCAATTTTTCTTTCTTTTTGAATTTTTTGTTCTTCCCTTATTTCCTCTTGTTTTCTTCTCAAATTTTCAATTACTATCATTTTAGCTTTTTTTGATGCTTCTAATTTTTCCTTATTTAAAATTTTAACCCTCTCCATTCTTTTTTTTTGTTGTTCCTCTTCTATAACTTGTTTTATTTCGTCAATCTTATCAGCAATTTTTTGGAAAAAATTTTGTAAAATTTGGTCTAAACTAAAATTAAATTTTATCTTGAGTTTAAATTTTTCACTTAGTCTAAAAATTTTTCTTATTGCTTCTTTGCTCCTCTTGAGATTTTTAGATTTTCGTTTTTTTCTGACTCTCCTAAAAGATTTTTTAGCTCTTTTAGTTTTTTTAAGACGCTTTTTTTTTTGAACCTTTCCTCTGAATTTTTTTATTTTTTTTGCCTTTTTCCTTTTTTTAATAATTTTTTTCTTTTTTTTC
>MDSW01127275.1_pt1 | contig 12468 bp, 10 predicted proteins | sample 811171 | NCBI WGS metagenome assembly MDSW01 (sample SAMN05326641, study PRJNA326480) | marine metagenome | isolation source: seawater | place: Atlantic Ocean: North West | collected 2012
AGGCCAAACTGGCCAGGAAAACCGGCGCCCGAACCGAACGCCAGCCGGAAGTGGAGATCGACCCGGAGCTGCAGGAAGTCCTGGTGATCAACGTCATGGCCAAGCAGGGGGAAATTGCCGGCAACGATCTGCTGCGGGTGTTACTGTCCTGCGGCTTCCGCTTTGGCGACATGAATATATTTCACCGCTACGAGCAGCACAGCGGCAAGGGCGGGCTGGTATTCAGCGCCGCCAATGTGGTGGAACCCGGGGTGTTTGACGTGGACCATATGGATGAGTTCAGCACCCCGGGCATCTGTATGTTCATGAAGTTGCCCGGTCCCAAACGGCCCATCCACGGGTTTGATATCATGATGGATTCCGCCCGCAAAATTGCCAACCTGCTGGACGCGGAGATCAAAGACGAGCATCACAACGTGATGCGGCAACAGACCGCGGAGCACTACCGGCAACGGGTGTTGGATTTTGAGCGGCGTTACCTTTCCTTCAAGGCCAGCCAGCAACATTGATTCCCGCCGTGGGGGCGTCGTCTCGGTGGCGCCCTCCGTGTATAATTCCCGCCGCGTTACGGTTACAGGCTGGAACAATCCATGGCATCAGCGAAAGCTCAGATTGACAAGCTGCGCGAGCAATTGCGCGAACACAATTATCGCTATTACGTGCTGGATGATCCCGCCGTGCCGGACTCGGAATACGACCGCCTGTTCCGGCAACTGCAGCAGTTGGAAGCGGATCACCCTGAGCTGATCACTGCCGATTCCCCCACCCAGCGGGTGGGGGCGCCGCCCCTGGACGCCTTTACCGAAGTGCGTCATCGCCTGCCCATGCTGTCGTTGGATAATGCCTTCTCCGCCGAAGAACTGGCGGCGTTTGATCGCCGGGTGCGGGAGCGCCTGCAGCGGGAAACGCCGGTGGAGTACGTGTGCGAGCCCAAACTGGACGGCCTTGCAGTAAGCCTGATGTATGAAGGCGGGGTGCTCACCCGCGGCGCCACCCGCGGTGATGGCCAGACCGGCGAGGACATCACCCAGAATATCCGCACCATCGAGTCAGTGCCGCTGCGGCTGCGTGGTACCGGCTATCCGTCGGTGCTGGAAGTGCGGGGGGAAGTGTTTATGACCAAGTCCGGGTTTGCCCGGCTGAACGAGAATCAGGAGAAGAACGGGGATAAGCCCTTCGTGAATCCTCGCAATGCCGCCGCCGGCAGTCTGCGCCAGCTGGATTCCGCCATCACCGCCCGCCGGCCGCTGGCCATGTACTGCTACGGCGTGGGCTATGTGGAGGGTGGGGAACTGGCCGCCACCCACTACGCCAATTTGATGTTATTACGGGAGTGGGGTCTGCGCATTAATCCGGAAATGCAAGTGGTCACCGGGGTGGAGGCACTGCAGGCTTACTACGACCAACTGCTGGCCCGGCGCAACGAGCTGGAATATGAAATTGACGGCATCGTGTATAAGGTCAACGAACGGCGGTTGCAACAGGAACTGGGTTTTGTATCACGGGCCCCGCGCTGGGCCATCGCCCACAAATTTCCGGCCCAGGAGGAACTTACCACGCTGCTGGACGTGGAATTCCAGGTGGGACGTACCGGCGCGGTGACGCCGGTGGCACGACTGGATCCGGTATTCGTGGGCGGGGTCACCGTCAGTAATGCCACGCTGCACAATATAGATGAGGTGGCGCGGATGGATGTACGCAAAGGCGATACCGTGGTGGTTTACCGGGCCGGTGATGTGATTCCCAAGGTGGTGAAGGTGGTGCATGAGCGGCGCCCCAAAAACACTCGTCCGGTGGTGCTGCCCGAGCACTGTCCGGTGTGCGGCTCGGATATTATCAAACCGGAAGGCGAGGCGGTGGCCCGCTGTTCCGGCGGTCTGTTCTGTCCGGCCCAGGTGAAGGAGGCCATTAAGCATTTTGCCTCCCGCAAGGCCATGGACATTGACGGCCTGGGGGACAAGCTGGTGGAACAACTGGTGGATCAGGGTCTGGTGAGCCATGTCTCCGATTTGTATCGGTTGCAAACCGACGCAGTGGCCGCCCTGGAGCGGATGGGCGAGAAGTCCGCCGCCAATCTGATCGCGGCCCTGGAGCAAAGCAAGGCCACCACGCTGCCCCGGTTTTTATACGCCCTGGGCATCCGCGAGGTGGGGGAGGCCACGGCGTTGGCACTGGCCAACTATTTCGGCAATCTCCAGGCCCTGGAGCAGGCGGACGCGGAAAGTCTGCAGGCGGTACCGGATGTGGGTCCGGTGGTGGCCAGTCATATCGCCGCGTTTTTTCAGCAGCCTCACAACCGGGAGATCATTGCCGCGCTGATGGAGGCCGGGGTGCACTGGGAGGAACAGGCCACGCTGGCGCGGGATAATCTGCCCCTGGCGGAGACAACCTATGTACTCACCGGCACTCTGGAACACATGACCCGGGATCAGGCCAAAGAGTATCTGCAACGGTTGGGAGCAAAAGTGAGCGGCAGCGTGTCCAAAAAGACAACGGCAGTGGTGGCCGGGGAAAAAGCCGGCTCCAAACTCACCAAGGCGGAATCCCTGGGGGTGCCGGTATTGGATGAAACCGCTTTGCTGGCGTTGCTGAAAGAGCACGGGATTGTGCCGGACCGCTGAATGCAGCAGCGGTGAATTGGGATAATCCAGTGGTGTTCACGCCAGCTATACCAGTTGCAGGAGGACAGAGTTTGACGGAGCCAGAACAATCCCCGGTGGTGACCCTCAGGGAAAACCGTTTCCCGCTTTTCAGTCTGGTGCTGGTGCTGCTGGCATTCTGTCTGGCGGCCTACGTGGTGTATCTGAATTATGAAGTGACCCGGGTGGCCAGTGCCCAGCTGGTGCGCGCGCAACAGTTGCAAAGCAACACCCAGACCCGGTTTATGGAACAGTACGCCGGGTTTCTGCAGCAGCAGGCCAAAGCGGCCCGCTTTGAACGCTCGTTTCAGGTCCGGCAACAGCATTATGCGGCGTTTATGGGCGGGCTGCAGGACGCCTGGCGCAGCGTGGGCCGCAAGGATCGGGAGGCCCTCGACGACGCCCTTAATCAACTGGCCAAAGCCTACTACGGGCTGGAACCCTTTCTGGCTCAGGGTGATCGGCTGTATCTGCAGAAACGGATCAAGATTTTTCACAATCTGGCGCAACAACTGTTGGGCTACGAGCAGGCCCAGCGGGGTATTATCATGGAGGATAAAACCACCATGGACCGCATGATCGACGACTTTCAACAGTTTTTGTTCCCCCTGTTGTTCGACCCCGCCGCCAACGAGGAAGCGCCCAAGGATGAAAATCAGCAAACTGACCGGTGAACGGATTCAACTGAAAAAACTCAAGACCCGACCGCCGCGCAAGTTGAAGGACGCAAAACAGCGGGTGGATGAGTTGCAACTGCGTTTACTGCGGCAACAACAAGCCCTGTTCCACGAGGGTAAACGGGTGATTCTGGTGCTGGAAGGCATCGACACCGCCGGCAAGGGTGGCATCATCCGTCGCCTCACCCGCCATCTGGACCCCCGTGGTGTGCGGGTATGGCCTATCGGCGCGCCGGCCCCCTGGGAGCAGTCGCGGCATTATCTTTATCGGTTCTGGCAGAAATTACCGGAACCTGGCGAGATCGCGATCTTCGATCGTTCCTGGTACGGTCGCGTATTGGTGGAGAGAGTGGAGGGGTTTGCCAGCAAGCCCCAGTGGAAGCGGGCTTATCGAGAACTGGTGGAATTTGAACGCCAGCTCACCGCTGACGGGGTGATTCTGGTGAAGCTGTTTTTGAACCTTTCCAAACCGGCGCAATATGAACGTCTGATGGACCGGCTGCGGGAACCCACCAAACGCTGGAAAATCACCACCGCGGATCTGCGCAGTCGCTCCTATTGGGATCAGTATCAAACCGCGTTCGAGGACATGCTGAATAAAACCGCCACCCAAACCGCTCCCTGGCATGTGATACCGGCCGATGACAAACACTACGCCCGGGTGGCCAGTCTGCAGCTGATTGCCCGGCAACTGGGAAAACACGTGGATTCGGAGCAGGTGCGTTTGCTGTCCCCTGAGGTCATTGCCGCGGTGATTGATGAGTTCGGCGAGGATGTGCTGCGCATTCATCTGGGGGAGGACTTCGGTGAGTCAACCGATTGAAGTGCCTTGGGATCAACTGCAGACAGATACCCTGCAGGCCCTGGTGGAGGAATTCGTTACCCGCGAAGGAACCGACTACGGGGCCGAGGAAGTGGCGTTGACGGACAAGGTGCAGCAAGTGATTCGCGGCATCCAGCAGGGGCTGTATGTGATTCTTTACGATCCGGATCTCGACAGCGTGCATATCATCACGGCCCGGGATTGGCAGGGGAGCGGGTTTTGAGCCAGGCGCGGGCGACGGCTTCAGTTCAGCCCCTGCAGACGGGGACTCCAGGCCCGGTTTTCGATAAAGCGGGCCAGCTCGCCGGCAGCCAGCGCCGCGCTCAGATAATGGCCCTGCACGGCGTCGCAACGGTGGTCCCGTAAAAACTTCAACTCCTGATACGATTCCACGCCCTCCGCCACCACCTCAAGGTTCAGGTTCTTACACAATTGAATGATGGTATGGATCACCGCCGCGGCCTGACCCCGCTGCAGGCATTGCGACACGAAACTGCGATCGATCTTCAGCGTATTGAACGGGAACCGGGTCAGATAACTCAGCGAGGAATAGCCGGTACCAAAATCATCCAGGGCTACCCGCACCCCCAGTTTGCGAATCCCCTGCAGGGTTTGCAGCACCCGCTCGCTGTCCTCCAGCAGCACGGGTTCAGTAACCTCCACTTCCAGTTGCGAGGGGGGAATCCGATGCTGCATTGCGTAACGTGGCCACCAGCGTCTCACTGCGGATTTGCACCGGGGACAGGTTGACGGCGATGCGGAGCGGTGGCAATCCCGCCTGATTCCAGCTCCGGGCCTGGTGGCAGGCAGCGTTGATCAGCCATCCCCCGAGTTCGTGGATCAATCCGGTTTCCTCCGCCATGGGGACAAACTGCGAGGGGCTCATGGCACCGCGCACCGGATGCTGCCAGCGCACCAGGGCTTCCACCGAATGCACGGTGTCGGAACGCAGATGCAGTTTGGGTTGAAAATGCAGGCTCAGGGTCTGTTGCCGGATGGCTTGGCGCAAATCATTTTCCACCGCCAGCCGCTGCTTGGATTTGGAATCGATGTCGCTGGCGTAAAACTGATACCGATTGCGACCCTGGCGTTTGGCGTGCGTCATGGCGGCTTCGGCATTGCGCATCAAAGCCTCGGGCTCCAATCCGTTCACCGGATACAGGGCGATCCCCAGACTGGCGGTGAGCACCACGGAGTTCCCCGCCAGTGAAAACGGTTCGGTGAGCTGGCGCAGCAGGTTCTGGGCAAAACGAATCACGTCATCCAGAGTGCTGAAATCCCGCAGCAGAATGGCAAACTGATCTCCGTCCAGGCGCGCCAGTTTGTTGGACACCGGCTCGGGGGATGCCTGATCGTCGATGGCGCCCGGGGTGATTCGGGTGGCCTGATCATCCGCAAACACCCGGGTCAGTCGTTCTGCCACTTTTTGCAGTAATTCGTCACCGGCCCCATGGCCCAGGGAATTGTTGACCCGGGCTAACAGGTCCAGGTTGAGCACCATCACCGCCAGCCGGCTGTCCGTGGCCTGTTCCATGGCGTAGTCCAGATGGCAACGGAAAAACATCCGGTTGGGCAGTCGCGTCAGACTGTCGTAGTAGGCTAGATAGAGAATCTGCTCCCGGTGCGCCGCTTCTTCGGTGATGTCCTGAATAGTGCCATACACCGAATAGTCCCGTTCGTTGTGTAAGATAAACCGGGCTTCGTGACGCAGAATCCGGTGGGGCTGACCCGCCACGGGCACCCGGTGTTGCAGACTGATGGTGCCTTTGTCCTTACTGTCGGCCTGCTGAAAATGGCTGATTATCTTGCGTCGCTCGGTTTCGGGGAGTTGCTGCAACACATCCCGGACCCGGGTCACGTGGTGGTCCGGCAGGCCCAAAATACGGTTGAACTGCTTGGAGACATACAAGCGTCCGGTCTGACTGTCCCATTCCCAGCTCCCCATGCCCGCCAGCCGCTCGGCGTGTTCCAGTATCCGCTCCCGGTGCCGCAGGGAACGCAGGGTGCGGCTGGACTCGATCAGCCGGCGACAGCGCTGGGCCAGGAGGGTGGGATGCACCGGCAATAACATGATGTCGTCGGCGCCGTTGTCGAAGGCGGCCTGGGCCTGCACCAGATCCTGAGCCCGGGCCAGCAGCAACAGGGGTGGTACGGCCCCCTGGGTGGGATCCAGCAGTTGCCGGCACAGGGCAGGCCCCATGGTCTCCCGACTGAAATCCAGTTCCAGCAACACCAGGTCAGGCTGGAATTTACGCCGGTAGAGGGCAGCGGTGCGGGGCTTACCGGCTTCCAGAGTGGCGAACCCTGCCCGCTCCAGCTGTTCGCTGACGGTGGTGCGCAACCTTTGGTCCTGGCTTGCCAGCAGGATGCGCAGCGGGGGTGCATTTAGTGACTTCAATGGCGACCCGATTTGTGATTGTTGTGGTTCGCGACGCACAGTGACGGCATGCTCTGATTAAAAATTAATCAAGGCTATGGTGCCAAGTTATTGGGTGACCGGCAACCGGTTTTTCTTCCATGCGTTCATATCCCCCTGCAGATGATAAATGGTTTCAAAGCCCAATTGACTGAGGGTGGCTTCCGCCAGAGCCGCCCGCCGTCCGCTGCGGCAGTAAATCAGTATGGGCTGGTGCTTGAGGTGCTCGATCTTGTCAAGCTGTTGCTGGATCCGGTCGTGAGGTACGTTGATGGCGCCCGGAACGTGTCCCTGGCTGTATTCTTCCGGGGTCCGTACATCGATGGCGGTGATCAGGCCCTGCCTGAGCCATTTTTGGGCTTCCGCCTGGGCCAGTTCTCCCTGGTAGTCTGCCAGCACCATGATGGGTGACAGCAGCGAAAAAAACAGGATGTAGCGGCTCTGCCGCAGCCATTGTTTCCACATAAGGGCTCTCCTTCACTCTAAGCCTGGTGTTCCTCCTCCGGCGGGGCGGCTTGCCCCCGAATCAGGCGTCGGATCAGGAAGCGTGCCGGGTGTACTGCGCCGAGCACCTCGCGGTCCACTGCCTGAGGCTCGCCTGTGAGATAGGATGCCACAATTTCCGCTGCGAGACAGCCGCTGGTGATCCCCCGCGAGCCATGGGCGCAACTGACGAACAACCCCGGCAGGTTGGGGCCGACGGGAAATTCCCGTTTCAGGAAGCCCTTACTCAGGTCCTGATAGTCAGCGTGGTAGCGGGCGATATCCGGCGCCGGGCCGATAACCGGCAGATAATCCGGCGTCTGACAACGAAAACCCACCCGGCCTGCACACTGCTCCGCCGTTGGGGGCTGCAACTGTCTGGCCAGGGCCGGCAACGTTGCTTGCAGCTGATCCCAGTTCCAGCGGTGATCCCCGGCCCGCAGCTCAGGGTCCGTGAGGCGGGGATTAAAGGTGGCGCCCACACAGTGAAAACCCTCCCGGGCGGGGTTGATATAACCCCGGTAGTTAATGGCGTGGCGCAAGTGGCGGGAGGCCGCGCTGGCGGGGACATAGGTGACCTGACCCCGCACCGGTTTCAGCGGCAGATGGCGGGTCTGGTCAAACTGCCGGCAAGCCAGGGCATTGGCCAGCACCACGGCGGTAAAGGGTCCGCGATCATCCAGCCACCAGTGATCCTTCCGCCGTTGCAGTTGGCCCACAGCAGCGCCGGTGAACACCTGGATTCGGGGGTGGTCCAGTAGTGCCGAACAAAGGCGGGCCGGATTCACCCAGCCGCCGCCTTTCAACAACACACCGTCGAGGGTGGTTTCCAGTCCCAGGCGCTGTTGAATCTGCGCGGCGGTGAGTGGTTCCAGAAGCTCATCGGGCCAGTACTGCTGAGCGCTCAACTCGGCCTGGGCCTGGGCTTCTTTGGCATCGAATGCCAGCCGCAGTACGCCATTGAAATCCCAGTCCTCGCCGGGGGCGATACCAGCGTCCACCAGTAGCTGCCGCAGACGGCGGCAGGCGTGCAGGTAAGCCGCCTGGTAGAACCGGTTCTGGGGGGTGTCGTGAACGCTGAGTTTGGTGAAGGTGATGCCGGTGGGGTTACCGGAGCCGCCACTGGCGATGACGTCATGCCGTTCAAAGACACTGACCGACCAGCCCCGCTGCGCCAGACTGCGGGCCACGTTGGCACCGGCCAGACCGGCGCCCACTACCGCCACCGGGCCCGGGGCCGTGGCGGCCGGCGCACAGCGGAACCAGGGCTTGTCCTGCGGCGGCCAGCTGAGGCGGCGGGTGGCCGGGTCGGGGCGGTACACGCCCCGCAACATCTCCCGCTTGGTGCCAAAGCCCGGCACCTTTTCCAGGCTGAAACCCACCGCCTGTAAACCCCGGCGCACCAGGCCGGCCGCGGTAAAGGTGGCCACCGTGGTGCCGGTAACGCTGAGCTGGCCCACAGCCTGGAACAGTGCCGGCTGCCACAGCTCCGGATTGCGGGCGGGGGCAAAGCCGTCCAGAAACCAGGCATCCACCCGTCCGTCCAGGGCGCTCAATGCGGTGACTGCATCCTCCAGCCACAGGCTCAGTGTGATACCGGCTTCCGGAAACAGCAGCTGATGATTGCCCCGCACCGGTGCCGGATATTGATGCAGCAGGCCCTGCTGCAACCAATCCGGCTGGGGCCGCAGGTCCAGGCTGTGGGCCAGATCCTCCCGCGCCAGGGGAAACCGTTCGGTGCTGACAAAATGCAGATGGGCCGCGGCCGGCAGCCGGCCGCTCGCTTTCGCCTGCTGCCACAGGGCGGCGGCGCAAAGAAAGTTGAGGCCGGTACCAAATCCGGTTTCAGCGATAGTGAACTGGTGCAGTTGCGGATTGTGCCAGCGCTCCGGCAGACGGTTTTGCTGCAGAAACACATAGTCGGTCTCCGCCGCGCCATTGTCCCGGGAAAAATAGACGTCAGCAAACTGCTCATTCACCGGCGTGTCCCGGTCCCAGTGCAGTTGGGCGGTGGTAAGAATGCGGGAGTGGGGGGGATAGGGCATCGGCTCGAAAACAAACTGGCATCCGGTATACTGGGCGCCATCATAACACAAGTGAAACAGGGGCTTATGCTGCAAACGCTGTTGCCCGTCACCGGTCCGGTGATGGTGTGTATATTGGTGGGATTTGTCTGGAACAAGCTGCGGGTGCCCTATGATACCGAGATGGTCACCCGACTGGTGATGTGCGTGGGGGCACCCTGTCTGGTGGTCTCCTCCATGACCGAACAGGCGGTGTCCCGGGGGGTCATCGAACAGATGGCGGTGGTGACCCTGGTGCTGGTGGGGGTGACCCTGCTGGCGGCTACGCTGGTGCTGGCGGTCAGCGGTCAGTCCCTGCGGGCACTGCTCGGCCCCCTGGTGTTTCCCAATACCGGCAACATGGGCCTGCCGGTATGCCTGTTTGCCTTTGGTGATGAAGGCCTGGTGCTGGCCATTGCCGTTTTTATGGTGATTTCTCTGGTGCACTTTACCCTGGGGATCGCCCTGGTGAGTGGACGCTCGGTAGTCCAGGAGCTGGTGCGCAATCCCATCATTTACTCCATCGCCGCCGCGCTGGTGATGATTTACGGGGATCTTGAGCTGCCCCGCTGGGGCCAGAATACAGTGGGCCTGTTGGGGGATATGACCATTCCGCTGATGCTGATCACCCTGGGGGTCAGCCTGGCGGGTCTGCGGGTGACCCATTTGGGCAGGAGTCTGCTATTTGGGAGCCTGCGCCTGATCATCGGTGCGCTGGTGGGGTGGGGTGTGGCCCAGGCGTTTGATCTGCGGGGGGCAGCCCGGGGTGTGGTGATTCTGCAAAGCGCCATGCCGGTGGCGGTGTTCAACTACCTGTTTGCCATGCGCTACGGTCGCGAGCCTCAAGTGGTGGCGGGGATGGTCATGGTATCCACGCTATTGTCATTTCTGCTGTTGCCGGCACTGGTGCTGTACCTGGTTTAGCCGCCCTCCGCCGACAGTCGTTCGAGCAGCATCTGGTTCATGGCATACAACTGATCCCGCACCACCGCGTTGGCCTGATCCATCACCGCCAGGTGGCCGTCGATGATTTCCGTACCCATCAGGAACAGCTTGTGACTGGGGACCTTGAAACTGCGCTCCGAGGTCATTTCATGGCCCAGCAGGCTGATAAAGTAGTTCAGTTTCATGTTCAGGTTAGGCAGGGATTTGAGACCCGGGATGCAGGGCAGGTACTGGCTGGATACCAGCTGGATATTCTGATCGAAGCGTTCTTTGCGATAACGGAATTCCTGCAACCAGAAAGCAACCCGGCTGCCCATCTCTTTGTCCGCTTCGCCCACCACCGCCATGTGGGTGCCCAGGCCGCGGATCCGGGCCAGATATTCCACCAGTTCGTACAGATCCAGTACGCAGGTCTGGGTCAGGTTGTGCAGCGGATAGGTAAAGCTGTTATCCACCCGGCTGCGCAACGCATCATTATCCTCAAGGCCGGCGGGGGTGGCCAGGATCTCTTCGGAGAGGGTTCGGGACAGGCGGATAATCAATTCCAGCAAATGGGAATGGAACTCAAAGCTCTGCTGCAGATCGTCGTTTTCCCAATCTTTAATAATGGTGACCCATCCCAGATTGAGCTGTTCGAAATCATTGTCCGCCAGGGGCTGGTCGGCACAGCCATTGATACATTGCAGGTATTCGAACTGCGCCGATGTCTGGTGCTGCAGGGCATGGACCTGATGGCGGAAACTCTCATCCCCCCCCAGCAAAGCCAAAGTTGCACCACGATGGCGCTGAATAAAGCGGGCGAGGTACAAAATGGTGACCAGAAGATCCAATCGCACCACGCGCTGATTGTGTTGTTTGAACAATTCTAGTGCCGGGCTGCTGTTGGCTGCCTGATTTTGAGGACTCGCAGCGGTAGTATTCAGTTGTACCATGGTTGTTCCATCATATTCTGTGGTGCCGGGGCCGGACGGTCACCGGGCTAAAAAGCAATAGTCATGCCACAAGTCTTCCTGTTTACTTTTTACACAAAATCAACAAAATAAACATTTGTTGTATACCGGTTCGCCCACGCCCTGAGTTAGACTGAGACTGGCTGATAATGACTATAAATGGATCCCATGTACTATCCCCTGATACGCGGTTGGGCTTTCCTCATCGGGTTGCTTTGGTTTCTGCCGACGTCCCCCCTGCTGGCCGGTCAGGCTCCCTGGCAGATGCAGCAGGCTTATCTTCCCGACCCCAGCGGTGAACTGGTGATGGAGGATATCCTGGCCAATCATCTGCCCTGGCGCCCTGCGCCCCGGACGGGCGTGGTGGAACAGGGCTACCGGCCCGGTGCCCTGTGGCTGCGGTTTTCTCTCACTATCACCGAACCCCTGTCCCTGCCGCTGTATGTGGAGTTGGGCAGCCCGTTTCTAAATCAGGTGGATGGCACTCTGGTGCGGGGGAACCGGGTGATCCATGTGGCACCGGCGGGGGATCATCGACCGTTGCGCGACAATCACCTGGGACACCGGTATCCGCTGTTACCCCTGCCGTTGACCCAGCCCGGTGACTATATCCTGTATCTCAGGGTCGCCAGCGACAGTCCACTGATATTTCCCGTGCGCTTCAAGCGCACCTCGGCGTTGTTCCGCGCCGAACTCAAAGCCCAGGCCTTCTACGGATCGCTGCTGGGAATCATGCTGGTGCTGGCTCTGTACAGTGGCTCGGTGTGGTATTACCTGCGGGAGCCGGCCTACCTTTACAACATGGCGTTTATTCTTGCGGCCATGTTCTACCTGGCCAGTTTCAGCGGGCTGGGTTATCAGTATCTGTGGGGGAACTGGGTGTTGCTCAACGATAAAAGCTTTGCCCTGGGCATATTAAGTACGGTCTTTTTCGCCGGCCGCTTTGCGGTGCGGTTTATTGATCTGCGAGCCCATCTGCCGCGCCTGGCCGTAGCCACGGACATGTTTGTTGCGCTGTTCGGATTGATGATGATTCCCGCTTTGCTGCTCCCGGAATCCCAGGTGGCCCTGCCGGTACTGGTGCTGGAGGCAGCCATCTGCATTTACGCCCTGGCGGTGCTGTTACAACAGTGTCTGGCGGGCAATTACTGGGCCCGTTATCTGCTGGCGGGTTGGGCGGTGCTGATTCCCGGTACCTTGCTGTACGTGGTTTCCATGCTGGGCTGGATACCCCATCAGCCGTGGGTGGAGTATTCACACGGCGCGGGCCTGGCCCTTGGCAACGTGGTGTTAACCCTGGCCCTGGGGGCCAGAATCCAGCGCGAGCGGCAGGAGAAGAAGCGGGCTCTGAAACAGGCACTGGATCTGGCCCGGGAGGTCACCGATCTGACCCGGGAAAAGGAACAGATCGCCGCCTCCGCCCGGGATGAGCTGGAGCGGCGGGTGGATCAGAAAACCCAGGATCTCAGCAC
>MDSW01182321.1_pt1 | contig 12468 bp, 12 predicted proteins | sample 811171 | NCBI WGS metagenome assembly MDSW01 (sample SAMN05326641, study PRJNA326480) | marine metagenome | isolation source: seawater | place: Atlantic Ocean: North West | collected 2012
AACATATTTAATTCGAGTTTTTAAAATGAAAATTATTTAGTGATCAAAAAAAGTCTACAAACTTTAAAGAAAACATAGCTTTTGCACAACCATTTCTGTTAAAAAATTATATTTTTAACAATTATAAAAACAACGAGAAAATAAGATGGGAAATACATTGTTAGAGTTTAAGGGGCTGGTTACCGAGTTTCATACAGAAGGAACAACTGTAAAGGCTGTAAATAATATTAACTTTACTCTTAATAAAGGTGAGACGATTGGTATTGTTGGGGAGTCTGGCTCAGGAAAATCTGTGACTTCACTTTCGGCTATGCGGCTTATACCAAGCCCGCCAGGAATTATTAGTGAAGGAAAAATACTCTTTCATCAGAATAATGGGTCTGCAACTGATTTATTAAAAATATCTGAAGAAGAGATGCGTAAATTCAGAGGAAATGAAATTGCTATGATTTTTCAAGAGCCTATGACTTCATTAAATCCTGTTTTTACGTGTGGTGACCAAGTAATGGAGGCTATTATTCTGCACCAAAAACTAAATAGTCGTGATGCAAAATCACTTGCTATAAAGCTTTTTGAAGAAGTTCAATTGCCAGATCCCGAGCGAATTTTCAATACTTATCCGCACCAAATTTCTGGGGGGCAAAAACAAAGAGTTATGATTGCCATGGCGATGAGTTGTCAGCCATCTGTTCTTATTGCTGACGAGCCGACTACCGCACTAGATGTAACGGTCCAAAAAACCATCTTACAGCTAATGCAAAAGTTACAAAAAGAAAGAAATATGGGTATTATGTTTATTACACATGATTTGGGTGTAATTGCTGAATTAGCTGATAAAGTTGTTGTAATGTATAAGGGTAAAATTGTTGAGCAGGGGAATGTATGGGAGATATTTACTAAACCTCAACACCCTTACACCAAGGGGCTTTTGGCTTGTAGGCCGCCACTTGATAAGCGTTATACTTTTTTGCCAACTGTCTCTGACTTTATGCAAGAAGATAAAAATGGAAATATTATTGACAATAACGTTTCTGTAGAAGAGTTTACTAAACATTTAACTATTTCAGATAAAGAAAGAAAAGAAAAACAAAAAGAATTGTTTGAGCAGTCTCCTATATTAGAAATAAAAAACTTAAAAACTTACTTCCCTGTTAGGAATGGTTTTTTTGGAGGAATTACAAGCAGTGTGAAAGCGGTAGATAACGTTAGTTTTAGTGTTTTTCCTGGGGAAACTTTGGGGCTGGTAGGAGAAAGTGGGTGTGGGAAAACAACTATTGGAAGAACTATTCTAAGATTAGAAGAGCCAACCGAAGGGGAGATAATTTACAAAGGAAATGATATTGTAAAGATGAATGGAGAGGACCTAAGAAACTTTCGTAAAGAGGTTCAAATTATATTCCAAGATCCATACTCATCATTAAATCCAAGAATGACTATTGGCAATGCTATAATGGAGCCTATGCAAGTTCATAAAATTTTAGAAAATGACAACGAAAGAAAAAAAAGAGTTGAAGAGTTACTTACAAAAGTAAGTTTAGATCCTTCTCATTTTTATCGTTATCCACATGAATTCTCTGGAGGTCAAAGACAAAGAATTGGTATTGCAAGGGCGCTGGCTGTAAATCCTAAGTTTATTATTTGTGATGAGTCTGTTTCTGCGTTAGATGTTTCTGTACAAGCACAGGTGTTAAATCTACTTAATGAACTAAAGGAAGAATTTGGGTTAACATATATTTTTATTTCGCATGATCTTTCTGTTGTAAAATACATGAGCGACAGAATGGTGGTAATGCAAGAAGGTAAAATTGAAGAAATGGGTGATGCTGATCAAATTTATAATAGTGCCAGAACAGAATATACTAAAAAACTTATTGACGCTATTCCAGAGGGTAAACTAGAAGACATTAAAAAACATTTGGAAGGCAAGGGCATTAAAATAAAATAGAAGAAAAGACCAGCAACAATTTAATTTTTAAAATTTCATTTCAGTAATATTTCTGTCAATAATTAATTCTGCATCGGTTGCGGTTTTTATTTCTTCAATACTTACTCCTGGCGCTCTTTCTAAAAGTTTAAACCCTCCTTTAGTAACCTCTAGAACTGCTAGGTTTGTTACTACTTTGTTTATGCAGTTTACGCCTGTAATAGGTAGTGTGCACTTTTTTAGTATCTTACTTTCACCTGAACGATTTGTATGCATCATCGCTACAATAATATTTTCAGCAGAAGCTACCAAATCCATGGCGCCACCCATTCCTTTTACCATTTTTCCAGGTATTTTCCAATTAGCAATATCACCATTTTCAGAAACTTCCATAGCCCCTAAAACAGTAAGCTGAACGTGTTGGCCTCTTATCATGGCAAATGAAGTTGCAGAGTCAAAAAGTACAGCTCCTGGCATGGTTGTTATGGTTTGTTTTCCTGCATTTATCATGTCTGGATCCTCTTCTCCCTCAAAAGGGAAGGGTCCCATTCCTAAGATTCCATTCTCTGATTGAAACTCAACATCAATACCTTTTGGTATATAATTTGCTACTAGCGTTGGAATGCCTATTCCTAGGTTAACATACATATTATGTTTTAATTCCTGAGCGATTCTTTGGGCGATTTGATTTTTATTTAGGGCCATTACTCTCTTGCTCTAATTGTTCTTTGTTCAATTCTTTTTTCATATTTAGTTCCTTTTAAAATCCTTTGCACAAAAATTCCTGGTGTGTGAATTTGATTTGGGTCCAATTCTCCTGCTGGCACTAATTCCTCTACCTCAGCTACAGTAACTTTTCCTGCCATAGCCATTAGTGGATTAAAATTTCTTGCAGTTCCCTTAAAAATTAGGTTGCCTGCTGTATCCCCTTTCCACGCTTTTACAAAAGAAAAATCGGCTGTAAGAGCTAGCTCTAGTATGTGTGGCTTGCCATTATATTCTCTAACTTCTTTCCCTTCTGCAACTTCAGTACCATAGCCAGCTGGCGTAAAAAAGGCCGGAATACCAGCTCCTCCCGCCCTACATCTTTCTGCTAAAGACCCTTGAGGAATTAAATCAACCTCTAATTCTCCATTCAACATTTGCTTCTCAAACTCTGCATTTTCGCCTACATAAGATGAAATCATCTTTTTTATTTGTTTTCTTTGTAGTAATAAGCCAAGACCAAAGTCGTCTACTCCTGCATTATTTGAGATGCAAGTAAGCCCAAATATTTGCATGTTTGAAAGTGCAGCAATACAATTTTCTGGAATTCCTGAAAGGCCAAACCCTCCAAACATAAAAGTCATATTGCTTTTTACTCCGGCAAGAGCATGGCTAATACTATTTACTGTTTTATTAATCATAATCTAAAATTCTTCTTCAAATTCTTCGTTATTTTTTCCTTGAATCGCCTCTCCGCAGTCAAGCTTTAAATCAATAGATCGTGGAATGTCAAAATCAACAGGATAAATGCCTGTTAGATTAGTGTCTGCGTATACTCTTTGTAAATATTCAGCAAATACAGGAAGAGCCATGTTTGCTCCTTGTCCAAAATAAATATCTCTAAAATGAGCGCTTCTATCTTCACATCCTGTCCAAACTCCAGTAACTAAATTTGGTGTTATTCCTATAAACCAGCCGTCAGATTGATTTTGAGTTGTCCCTGTTTTTCCTCCCATCTCATTTTCAAAACCATATTTAAATCTTAGTCTCACGCCTGTTCCTCTGGTTTTTCCAACGGAGGGACTATAGACGCCATCAACTACTCCTTGAAGTAAGCGCACCATTAAGTCTGCAGTTTCTTTACTCATTGCCTCCTGTGTTTTTGGTGTAAATTTCTCTAGTATTACGCCATTTTTGTCTTCTATTTTAGTTATAAAAATAGGCTCAATCCAAACGCCTTTATTAACAAATGTAGAATATGCTCCTACCATCTCATAAACTGACAAATCAAAGGTCCCTAAGCACAGAGATGGAACCGCTAATATCTTTGATTTAATTCCTATTTTCCTAGCTAAGTCAACTACTGCTTGTGGTCCAAATTGTTTCATTATATAAGCGGTAACAGAATTAATTGAATTAGCTAGTCCAAATTTTAAAGTAAGAGATAATTCATCAAATTCATTTCCTGAATTTTTAGGCATCCAATCTTTTTCTAATTGCCATCTCTTCTTGTCAAAAACAACAGGAACATTTGGGATTTCATAGCATGGAGAGTATCCTTCTTGTATAGCTAATGAATATAAAAATGGCTTAAATGTCGACCCAACCTGTCTTTTTCCTACAACAACATGATCGTATTTGAAATGCTTATAATTAATGCCCCCAACATACGCTTTTACAAAGCCTGTTTTGGGGTCCATGCTCATCATTCCTGAATGTAAAAAATATTTATTATACCAAATAGAGTCTCTTGGAGATAAAACAGTATCAATTTCTCCATTCCATGAAAATAAGGTCATTGCAACCTTCTTTTTAAATATTTTTCTTATCTCTTGTTCAGATTTGCCTGCAGCTTTTAATTTTCTGTGACGTTCTGATCTTCTCATTCCCTGATCTATTATTTCGTTAATTTGTTCCCATTCAAAATCGTCTGGATATGGCGCTTTGGAGTATCCTTTCCAGTGTCTATAAAAATCTCCCTGTAAAGAAGAGATGTGTGTTTTCATTCCTTCTTCTGCAAATTTTTGTAGCCTTGAGTTAATGGTGGTGTGTATTTTTAACCCATCAGTATATAGATTATAGTTTGTCCCGTCTGGTTTTTGGTGTTCTAAACACCATTCTTTTAATTCTCCTCTTAAGTATTCTCTAAGGTAAGGTGCGAGGCCTTCGTTATGACTTGCTTGTTTAAAATCTAGCTTAATTGGCTGCCCTAAAAGCGCATCATATAGAGAGTCCGTTATAAAGCCGTATTTATTCATTTGTGAAAGCACCACGTTTCTTCTTGATTCGGCAAGCTCTTTTCTTCTGTTTGGGTTATAAAGAGCGGGGTTTTTTAGCATTCCTACTAGCATTGCTGATTCTTCTAGCTTTAAATCAGCTGGACTTTTATTAAAATAAACCCTTGATGCAGACTTAATGCCTACAGCATTGTTAACCCAATCAAACCGATTTAAGTACATTGTTAAAATTTCGTCTTTTGTATATCTTTTTTCTAGTTGGGCAGAAATAATCCACTCTTTTAATTTTTGCATCACTCTTTCTAGCCCTGAACTTGGTTTTTGAGTAAACAGCATTTTAGCAAGCTGTTGCGTAATTGTGCTGGCCCCTCCAGAGTTACTGTTTCCCATTAAAACTCCAAATATTGCCCTTAAAAGTGCTCGCACATCAACTCCTGAATGATCTCTAAAGCGAATATCTTCTGTAGAAATTAAGGCTCTAATCAAATTCTCTGGAAGATCTTTGTATTTTGAATTACTCCTGTTTTCAAAAAAATATTTACCCAATACTACTCCGTCTTCAGAAATAATCTCAGTTGACAAATTGTTTTTTGGGTTCTCTAGCTGCTCAAATGTTGGAAGCTCTCCAAAAAGCCCTAAAGATGTTAGCTGTACTAAAGTAAATAAAACCAAAAAAGGACTGGTAATTATTAACCAAATCAATATAATTTTAAATCGATTCATTGTATTTTTGTTATGCTTATTCCAATAGCGTCTACAAATTTTAAATTAATTATTTCTTGCTCAGACCCATACCGCATAGCCTGCTCTATCTTTATGCTTTTGCTTCCTTTCTTTAAGAAGGATTGCTTCTCTTTTAAAGGCACCTTAACTTCTCTTATGTCTCCTACTCCTCTACCAAACCATCTTCCTCTTTTATCTGCCAACAACAATTCAATTGTATCTCTTGTAGATTCAAAAGTTATAAATAAAAATAAGTTTTGGTATTCATAGTTAACACTATGCCTTAAGTTTAGATCAAGCTTGTATTTTAATGTTGTGTCAGTTATAGTATAATCAAAGTTTATTACGCTATCTGAATGCCAGCTCTGGTCTTCAAGGTTTTTGTATTTTTCGAAAACAATAGAGTTGTTACATGAAATAAACACAAGTACCGTTCCAATTAAAAATAAATTACGCATTTTACAATTATTTTTTATTTAAATGAGGTTTATCTCGGCTTCCCTTTCTTTTCTTGAATTTTACTTTTGGTTTTCTTTTAGTTTTTGAAGTCTTCTTGTCAAAACGATTAAGACTGTCTTGACCAACGGCATCTTCAAATACAATTTCTTTTTGATTGTCTGTTGACATATAGTCTTCTAGCTTGTCTGGCAATTCTCCTTTTTTATTTAACAAAATAATTGTTTTAACATCTTTAAGGTTAATCTCTATCATGTCAGTAGGAATATCAGTGTAGTAGTAAAACATTTTACGTTTAAAAACATCAAGTTTTACAAACTTTGCTTCTCCTTTTTTTGTTTTTAGCTTTGTTTTTGTGCTCGGAAAACCTTCTAATGCTTCAGTATATGCGTCTAATTCAAAGTTTAAACAACATTTCAGTCTGCCACACTGCCCAGAAATTTTTTGTGGGTTGATAGAGAGCTGTTGGTACCTAACTGCTGTTGTTGATACTGAAGGAAATTCAGTCATCCAAGTAGAGCAACAAAGTTCTCTTCCACACGATCCTATTCCTCCTATTTTTGCTGCCTCCTGGCGAACACCAATTTGTCTCATTTCTATTCTGACTCCAAATTGCCTAGAGTACTCTCTTATAAGCTCTCTAAAATCAACACGCTTTTCTGCAGTATAATAAAATGTTGCCTTTGTGCTATCTCCTTGAAACTCAATATCTGAAAGTTTCATTTCTAATTTATTGTCCTCAATAATTCTCTTTGCTTTTTCTAAAATTTCTTTTTCTTTTTGAGCTGCTTGTTTAAATTTTTTTAAATCAGATTCAGACGCTATTCTGTATAGTTTTTTTAATGGCTCCTTCTTTAAATCTCTCTTTTTTCTTTTTATCTGCAGGGCTACTAACTCACCCTTCATTGTGATTTTTCCTATATCATGGCCAGATTTATCTCCCTCTACGGCAACCCAGTCTCCTTTACTTATGTCTATGTTTTCTGTGTTGGCATAAAAGTCTTTTCTGTCTCCTTTAAACTGCACTTCGACAAGGTGGCTGTCTTCTGATTTTGGAGCCTCTATTTGATATAGCCAATCAAAAACTGAGCTTGTCCCGCAGCCCCTTGTTTCTGAAACCTCACATGTACTACAATTACTACAACCCATTTTAATTTAATTTAATGCAAATTTACGCTTATACTTTAGAAATTTAACCATTTGTAATGATAGCTCAAAAAATAAAATTTTTGCATTAGCATTCCTTTGTATTGATTTTATTGTTTTTTCTAGCTTTTCAACTATTAAAATACTATTACCTTCATGTATAAAAGAAGAAAACTTGGAAATAAAAAGAAGCTCTTCTTGGCTAACACTCAATAATTGCTTGCTTGCGAAATTATAGATTAAACACTGTCTTATTGTTTTTATCGCATAAGAAAGAAACAACACTTGTTGTTGTTTTCCTGCAAGTGAAATCACATCAACCCATCTAGATATCGCTAATATATCTGTTTTATAAGACAGTCTTGCCCAAGTTGAAAAGGTTTCAAAAAAATCAACAACACTTGTTTTGTTTGTTATAATTTGTTTTATTTCCCCTAAATTAGAATTGGTTAAGTTTTTTAAATTATTAGCGGTACTATGATCTAGTTTGTCTTCTCCAAAATAGTCTACAATATCCTTAACAGAAAAATTATTTACTTTAATGGTTTGTAGCCTAGATTTTATCGTGCTTATTAGCTTCCCAGAGTCTTCGGAAATCACAAGAAAAAGCGTTCCCTTTGGGGGTTCTTCTAATGTCTTTAATAATTTATTTGAGGCCCCTATGTTCATTTGTTCGGGCATCCAGATTAGTATTATTCTATATTTCCCTTCATAATTTTTTAGTCTTATTTTTTTATAAATATTTATCACTTCGTCTTTATAAATTGTACCCTGTTGTCCTGTTTTATTCTCTGTGCCAAAAGAATTAATCCAATTATTTAAAGATAAATATGGGTTCACATTAACTATTTTTCTCCACTGATCTACAAAATTGTCGCTAATAGGTTTTTTTATGTTTTTTGTCTTTAAAACGGGAAAAATCAAATGCAAGTCTGGGTGCGTTAAGTTGCTGTGTTTTAAACAAGAAGAGCACTTGCCACAAGAGTCCTCATGTAGTCTCTCCTTACAGTTCAAAAACTGAGCATATGCAAGAGCAAGGGCTAATTTTGCACAGCCCGTATTGCCTAAAAACAATTGCGCATGACTAACCCTATTATTATTAACGCTGTTTATTAGCTGTTTTTTTACCTCAGTATTTCCTGCGATTTCATTAAATAGCATTAAAAAATTATTTATGTCAAATGTAAAGAAATTGTGCTGATTTTTAGCTTTTATTTTATTTTTGCAAGATGAAAACCATTAAAAACATTTCGTTTACTGGTAAGACTGTGTTAATACGGGTTGATTTTAATGTTCCCTTAGACGAAAGCCTTAATATCACTGACGATAGCAGAATAGTAGCCGCCCTTCCAACAATACAGAAGGTTATTACCGATGGAGGAAAAGCAATAATAATGTCCCATTTAGGAAGGCCAAAAAATGGTTTTGAAAAGCGCTTTTCATTAAAGCCTATTGTAAAAAGCCTTTCTAGGTTGCTTAATGTTTCTGTAAAGTTTAGTGGCGATTGTATAGGATTAAGCACTGTTTTAGACGTTAGGGGTATGAAAAATGGTGATGTGCTGTTGTTAGAAAATCTACGTTTTTATTCAGAGGAAAAAAAGGGAGATGAAGCGTTTGCAAAAGAACTTTCAGGGCTGGCAGACATATATGTTAATGATGCGTTTGGAGCTGCCCATAGAGCTCATGCCTCAACCTCTGTCATTGCAAAATATTTTAATGAGCACAAGTATTTTGGGGCATTATTAAATAGTGAAGTTACAAATCTGAAAATTGCGCTTGAAAATCCAAAAAGACCGTTTACTGCTATTATTGGGGGCGCTAAAATCTCTGGCAAAATCGATGCAATAACTTCTCTTTTTGACAAAGTAGACAACCTTATTATTGGGGGGGGGATGGCTTATACTTTTGCGAAGGCAATGGGAGGAGAGGTTGGCAGCTCTTTGGTAGAAGAAGACAAAGTTTATTTAGCGGGAAAACTGATTGGCCTCGCAAAAACAAAAAGAGTTTCGCTTATACTCCCTCTTGATTCAATAAACGCCGATTCCTTTAGTAATAATGCCAAAATCCTAAAGTCAGACATAACTAATATTTCAGACAATTATATAGGGCTAGACATTGGGGAGCGTAGTGTTAATCTTTTTTCCAAAGTAATTCTTGATTCAAACACTATAATTTGGAATGGGCCAATGGGAGTATTTGAAATGGAAAGTTTTGAAAACGGAACAAAAGAAATTGGTAAGGCAATTTGCTTGGCAACTGAAAAAGGTGCGTTTTCTTTAATTGGTGGAGGAGACTCAGTTGCTGCAATTAAAAAGTTTGGCTATGAAAACAAAGTGTCATATGTCTCAACTGGTGGGGGCGCAATGCTACAATATCTAGAGGGGAAGTTATTGCCAGGAATTGTTGCTATTGAGTGTTAATTTTCTTCTCTAATTTTTTTTTTGCTTCTTTGGTTTTTTTTTCAACTTTCTCTAAAAACGTGTTTTTATGTTTATTAAGTTTCGGTGTAATTATTCCCGCAACATCTTCTATAGGGCCTAATAAAACTGCATCACTTTGAGTTTTAGTGTCTATTAGTTTATATTCTTTTATAAAAAACATTAAAAAACCAAAAATAACAAGCACTTTTAAAACCCCAAAAACAGCGCCTAAAATTTTACTTATAATTCCTAGTGCTAATGCTTTTGTTATTTTATCTAAAAAGTAGCCCAACAACCTAATTACTAATACACTAAAAACAAAGAGGGTTGCAAACGAAATTATTGGCACAAACTGCGCATAGCCTTTAAGTAGCTCTGCTGCTCTTGGGTGTAAATAAAAAGAAAAATTAATTGCTATATACACTCCAACAATTAAGCCTGTTAATCCTATTATTTCTTTAATTATCCCATTAGAAAAACCTTTAACCAAACCATATAACAAAGGAATTAATATTATAATATCTAAATAATTCATCGTGTAAAGGTATTAAAACTATATTTTTGCGCAATGAAGGATTTAGATAAAAAGTGGGGGCAGCTTATTGAAAAACTAGAGGCTGAATTTCACCAAGACATGACGTTAAAGGGAATTTTATATTTAATTGGCGTGCAAGAACTAAATCTTGGTGTTAAACAATATAAAAGAGAAGAAAAAGTAAACGTTCTGCATGTTGCTGTTTGTAAAATTCTTACCCCTTTTGGTTTTTATAAGTTTGATAAAGTTGATGTAGATGGTTGGCCGCACTATATTGAATTAAAGGCTATAAAAAGCCTCTCGGAAAAAGAGCAAGAATTGTTAATGAAGGAAGCGGTATTAAAATATCTTAATTAATCTCAACTACTTTAGTTACCGTTTTGCCTTTAAGAAGGCGAATAACATCAGAGCCCGCATATGTGTCGTTGCCAACAGTATCAACAACATCGACATTTAATATCGCCTCTAAATCAAAAGTAAATTCTACTCTTCCGCTTGCGTCTGTTTCTTGCCAGCCAGTTGCTAGGCCAGGATCAACAGGCTCCCCTCCTGTGCTAATTTGTCCGTCTTGATGCAGTCTAACGTTTGCTCCCTGAACAAGGTTTCCGTTGCTGTATTTTACAATAATTACCCCAATTGTTTCTTTTTCTTTTTTACATGACGTAAAAGTCGAGAAAAACACTAGAGCTAAACCTACTAATAATATTGGTTTAAAAATTCTATTTAGCATAATTATTGTTTCTTTGTGATTTAATAAGCAAATATATAGAAATTATTAAGATGGTAGATGAGGTTAAAAATTTACTGAAAAAAGTAGAAGCATTTTCGCCTAAATCAGAAAAAGAAGTTGAAGAGTTTCGTCTTTATTTTCTTGGGAAAAAGGGGAAAATAGTTGAGCTTTTTTCTAAATTTAAGAGCGTCCCAAATGAAAACAAAAAAGAATTTGGGCAAGCAATAAATGCCCTTAAAGAAAACACCCAAGCCAAGGTTAATAAATATAAGGATGCTTTTAAAACTAGCGAGTCTAACAATACAATTGATTTAACAAGGCCAGTTAATTTAGATAATTTAGGCAGCAAGCACCCTATTTCGCTTATAAGAAAAGAAATTATTGAAATCTTTAACCGTATTGGTTTTTCTATAAGTGAAGGTCCAGAAGTTGAGGATGACTGGCATAATTTTTCTGCACTTAACACTCCTCAGGAACATCCCGCAAGAGATATGCAGGATACTTTTTTTATACAAACAAATCCAGATGTTTTATTAAGATCTCACACCTCTACTGTACAGGTAAGACACATGAATAAAAAAAAGCCCCCAATCCGCACTCTTTCTCCTGGAAGGGTTTATAGAAATGAGGCTATATCAGCTAGGGCGCATTGTATTTTTCATCAGGTAGAAGGATTGGTTATTGATAAAAATGTAAGTTTTGCTGACCTAAAAAAAACACTTCTATATTTTGCGCAAGAAATGTTTGGAGAAAAAACAAAAATACGATTAAGGCCCTCTTTCTTTCCTTTTACTGAGCCTTCTGCTGAGGTTGACATCTATTGGGGATTAAAGACAGATTCAGATCACAGAATTACTAAAGGTACTGGGTGGTTAGAAGTCCTTGGATGTGGCATGGTTGACCCAAACGTTTTGGAAAATTGTGGGATTGACTCTAAAAAATATACAGGCTTTGCTTTTGGGATGGGAATTGAAAGAATTGCCATGTTGAAATACGGAATAAAAGATTTACGTTTGTTTTTTGAAAACGATGTAAGATTCTTAAAGCAATTCTCTGCAGTATAGGCTTGTTCTATAACTACTCTTTTTTCTGCTGTTCCGTCATCATAGATATAAAAGAGGGGTTCGTTTCTAATCCCTTTGCTTTCCTTTCTAAAACAACAAATACGCTTCTTTTCATGTTTTGTTATTTGAACTTCCAATTATAACTATGTAAATTTTCTACAGAGTGTCGTAATAAATCAATAGCTCCTCTTACGTCTTCTTTGTGAACCATTTCTATAACTTGGTGTATGTGCCTTGTTGGAATAGAAACTGCACCAGCAATACTTCCTCCTGGGTTCATTCTTTGAATTCCTGCTGTGTCAGTTCCTCCGGCTGGTAAAATTTCTAATTGTGTTTTTAATTTTTTCTTTTTTGCAATTTCTTTCATATATTTTACCATGCGATAATCACATACCGTTGAAGAGTCCATCACCTTAATACATGCGCCATCACCCAATGCAGAAACTTGCTCTTGTTTTGTGCTTCCTGGGGTGTCCCAAGCAATGGTTGTGTCTAGCCCAAAACCAAAATCAGGATTTATATCCATTG